>LULK01001074.1_pt1 | contig 10736 bp, 9 predicted proteins | sample 728181 | NCBI WGS metagenome assembly LULK01 (sample SAMN03860291, study PRJNA289734) | marine metagenome | biome: seawater column; feature: ocean; material: water; isolation source: Red Sea water column Station 169 - depth 10m | place: Saudi Arabia: Red Sea | collected 2011-10-15 | depth 10 m | reverse complement strand
AAAATAATGATAGTCTCTTCAGTTGCTGCTTTTGCCGCTCCTTCTGCAATTCAGCCATTGTATGGACCAATAAAGACTTTCATGAATAGATTTAGTGATGGTATAAACATTAACTACAAACATAAAGGAATCACTTCTACAGCAGTATGTCCCGGATTTACAGTTACAGGATTTCATACGGCAAGCGGTGTTCAAGAAGAGATGGATAGGGTGCCAAAGTTTATGGTTTTTTCAGCTGAAAGAATTGCAAAGGAAGCTGTTGAGGCAACTATTGCAGGTAAGGCTTTGTGCGTACCAACAAAAACTTATAAGTTTTTAGTTTTTATGCTAAAAAATATACCACAGCCAATTTTAAGATTAATTGGTACTGTGCTTGCTCCAGGAAGATACGATAGAAATTAATTGAATCCAAGCACATCATCTGAAACAAATGGATTTGATTTTCTTTCAGTTGCAAAATCAGACTCAGGACCGTGACCAGGGATGAATTTAATATTTGTTCCAAGTGGCCACAATTTGTTTTTAACTGATTCTATGAGATCTTCAAAGTTACCACCCGGAAGATCAGTTCTGCCTATTGAACCATTAAATAGAACATCCCCCACTAATGCTAAATCACTGTCTTTACTAAAAAAAATTATGTGTCCTGGAGTATGACCAGGACACAAATAGACTTCTAATTTTTCATTTCCAACGTATATAACATCTCCATCATTAAGCCACTTATCTGGAGTACAATTCTTTGAAGGCATTCCAAACATTTCACCTTGTTTTTGAAGACCATCTAATAGAAACTTATCGTCAACATGAGGACCATGAATTTCAACGTTTAATATTTTTGATATTTCTGTTGCACCTCCGGCATGGTCAATATGTCCATGTGTGAGTAAAATTTTTTCAGGAATTAAATTGTTTTCTTTTGAAATGTTTAACAGAATTTCAATATCGCCACCCGGATCAACAATGGCACATTTCATTGTTTCATCACAATAAATTAAGGATGCATTTTGTTGAAATGGTGTTACAGGTTGAACTAAAGCTTTTAACATAATTGTTTTACAATAAAGATTGAACAAATTATAAATAATTAATATGAGTGATAAAACTAGTAAGTCACATTTAAGCTTAAGAATTCCTTCCAATGAAAGTGACGAAAAGTTTATATCAGGAATAAGCGCCGTATACGAAGCAGCTAAACTGAGAAGTGCATCAAAAGATGCATCATTGAATAAATATCATTCTCCAGTGAAGTTTTCATGGAAAGAGTTTTGGAAGACGATGGTTTATGAAAATTTGCCGCCAGTAATCTTCTCTCCTTTAGCAACATTATTTTTAGAGAAGAATCTAAATAGAGCATGGCATGTTAGTCAAAATAGAATGTTAATAACGGTATCTACTAAACATCATTCTTTAAAAGAAATTATTCAAACATGGCTAATTGTCTATCCTGGATCATGGCTAATGAATATTGGATTATATTTTGCTTTATTTACTGATAAAGAGTTGATTATGAATATCGATCCTTTTCATATGATTCTTGCATATCTATTGCTTTTCATGCGCAGACTTATTATTGCAACAAAATATGGTTATTTTAGGCCTGAAGATACTGAGAGATTATGTTTGCCAGCTCCTGATTGGGACAGAAATAAAACTAATAGAAGATTGGTTGGACAGGGCTGGATGACCCCGTGGCTTTTTCCTGGAATTATTGAAGACGAGTTAACAGTAGCTATGGATGAAAACGATATTTGTCTCCAAGCTATTCCATTTGAAGTGGATAGAGCATCACATGAAAGTTTAATGAAGCAAGAGTCTAATGATTTATTTCCACAAAAAACAAGTGCATCAAAAGAACAAGAAGTAGCATCTGGCTTTATTTTATATAACATAATTAAATCAGTTTATAGCAGTCCAACTATCAAGAATTTTTCATTTATTTATTTCTTTACTGCTTTTTCGATTGCTTTGACACCGTTTATTGTTAAATATTTTTATGGAACTCCATTATTCGGAATGAACCCATATGAAACTACTATTTCTGTCGCAACATTAATAGGATTTTTTAACGGATTCCAATTGTTGATGTTTGGACTGGTGTGCTCCGTCGATTATGAAAGAAGGTATCAATGTTCAAAAAAATTAGGAGATCTTGTTACTTATCCAGGACTATGCATAAGTAATTTATTTTCCAATGCTGGTTCAAATCAAATATTTATTGATCTACAAAAAAGAATAAATGTATTTAGCTGGATGAATATGAGAAAAGTTCTTAGATCATTTGGAGAAGCATTTTATTTACGTATTCAAAGCTACACTTCTATATTAATTTTTTACTCCTTATTTTGTGTTGCCATCTATTCATTATCGAAGAGGAGATATGGGAATTGAAGCTTGATGATGGTAACAAAGATAGACTAAAAGATCTCACAAGCGCAAAAGCACTTCTAGAACAAGTTGATGAATCAATTAATTATAAAGAGCTAATATATAAACCAACTACGATCTTAGGATATGCAGCAAATAATGGAGTAATTGGTTCAGTTTTGGGCTTGGTTTTAACTGGTTGTCTGTTTGCAGTTCAAGGTTTTGTGTCTACCGGAATGGAATATGATGCAGCAGGTTGGTTTAATTTTTAAAAAAATACTATAAAATAGGCATTTTTAAATCAATGGAATACAAAAATGACTAAAAAAGTATCAAAAGATGAGGCTTTAAAAGCTGTTAAGACAATTACAAAAGAGATTTCAGAAAGCTCTCTTGAGCAAGAGGCGCTAGAAGCTGTAAAAACACTAATACTTTGGGCAGGAGATGATCCTGAAAGAGAAGGGCTTGTTGATACCCCAAAAAGAGTAGTAAAGGCCTATAAAGAATTCTTTGCAGGATATGATGAAGATCCTGAAGAAATTCTTAGCAGGACTTTTGAGGAAGTTGAAGGCTACGATGATGCAGTCATAGTTAGAAATATAAGGGTTGAATCACATTGTGAACATCATATGGTTCCAATCGTTGGCGTAGCACATATAGGTTACATACCTAAAAAAAGAGTTGTAGGAATCAGTAAATTAGCAAGACTAGTAGATCTTTACCCATAGAAAAAGTTTTACAGCCTAAAGGAGTTGCTGTTGTTATAGATGCCAATCATCAGTGTATGAGTACAAGAGGTGTTCACAAAACTGAATCAAGCACAATTACATCTAGAATGTTAGGTATTTTTAGAACAGATAACAAAGCTAGAGAAGAATTTATTAGTCTGATTCATTCGCCAAAAAAATATTAAATGAGTGAGCCTCTGGAATATTCCAGTATTCAACCAAAGCTCCCTATTATTCTTGCATCAGGATCAGAAAGCAGGAAACAAATGCTCCAAGAGGCAGGAATAATTTTTGAAGTAATAGTATCTGAGGCAGATGAAGACCAAATTAAATCTGAGATCAGCTCATTACCTTTTGAAGTACAAGTAATCCATTTAGCAAAGGCAAAAGCCTCTTCAGTGAGCATAATGCATCCAAGTAAAATTGTTATTGGTGGAGATCAGATGTGCGTTCTAGGTGATAGCCTGCTTCATAAACCAGGATGCAAAGAGAAGGCAATTAAGAGTTTAAAACTATTGGCAAATCAAAAACACCACCAACACAGTGGAGTAAGTATTTTTAAGAATGGTGAATGTCTTTGGGAATATTCTGAAACAGTAGAATTAAAGATGCACAAACTATCTGATGCTGAAATTAAAAATTATGTAGAAATTGAAAATCCAGTCAATGCTGCCGGTTCATATAAGTTCGAATCTCTGGGCTGTAATCTGTTCTCTTATGTAAATGGTTCATCTCATACAGTGAGAGGAATGCCATTAATTCCTTTGCTAAATGCGCTAAGGGATCTAGATGTTATTGGTTTAGAATAAATATATGAAAAACGAAGTTTCTTTCAAGATATTTAATTCTTTAAATGGCCAAAAGGAAGAATTTAATCCTTGTAATCCTGAGCACATAAAGATTTATGCTTGTGGCCCTACAGTTTACAATTATGCGCATATTGGTAATGCTCGAATGGCGGTTGTTTTTGATACCTTTGTAAGAACTTTAAGAATTTTTTATCCTAAAGTTACATACGTATCAAATATTACTGATATCGACGACAAAATTATAGAGGCGGCGCATGAGCAAAAAGTAGAAATTTCTTCAATCACTGAAAAATATACAAAAATTTACAATGATGATATGGCTGAATTAAATGTTTTGATGCCTGACATACAGCCAAAAGCTACTGAATATATTCCAGAAATGATTGAATTAATTGAGGATTTAATTTCAAAAGATTTTGCATATGAAAAAGAGGGCCATGTACTTTTTCACGTTCCTAATTATGATAATTATGGAAAACTTTCAAAAAGAAATAGAGATGAACAGATTGCAGGCAGTAGAGTAGAGATAGCACCTTTTAAAAAAGATCCTGCTGATTTTGTTTTATGGAAACCAAGTGATAAATCACAACCAGGTTGGGATTCTCCTTGGGGGGTAGGTCGCCCAGGATGGCATACAGAATGCTCAGCAATGTCCAAAAAAACATTAGGTCTTCCTTTTGATATTCATGGTGGCGGTAGGGACTTAATTTTTCCTCATCATGAAAACGAAATAGCTCAAAGTTGCTGTTCTTCCGCAAACATTGAAGATCCTACATCTTATGCTAAATATTGGATGCATAATGGTTTTGTAACGATTGGTGGTGAAAAAATGTCTAAATCGCTAGGCAATATAATACTTGTAAATGAGTTAACAGAATCCCATCATGGTGAAGTAATTAGATTGGCTCTATTATCATCACATTATAGGCAGGGCTTAGATTGGAACGAAAAAATAATTCATCAAGCAAGCATCCTTCTAGATAAATTATACGAAATTAAATTTTTGTTAAATGGTGAAAATACAGAATATTCATCTGAAACAAATTTAGAACCAATCGCCTACTTAGCTGATGATCTAAATACACCTGGACTAATCGCTGAACTGCATAAACTAGTTAAAGATTTTAATACTTCAAATTCCAATAAATCAGAGATTAAAATTCATCTAAATTTAATTTCACAAGCTTTAGGAATCTTACAAGATGATTCTTATAAAAAAATATCTGAGGAATTAGAATCAAAAATACATTCATTAATATTAAAAAGAAAAGTAGCAAAAGATAGTAAGGATTATGAATTAGCAGATAAAATTCGAAATGAACTATTGGATTTAGGTGTTGAAATTAAAGACACTAGTAGCGGTACTGATTGGAATTTGAAATCATGACTAAAGCATTTGAAATTGAGTTACCGGATTCTTATTCTGAACTAATAGAAACTTTAGATGCAGCAAATAAGATCTTAACGACTGCTGTAGATGATGCCAGAACTCTTTTTCATACTCCTGTAGTTTCTTCATATGATGGAAAAACAATTTCTTCAAGAGTGATGGTCTTAAGAGAATTTAATTTAGAAAATAGAAAAATGAGGTTTCATACTGACCAAAGAGCAACAAAAATTAATGAATTTTCATCCCTCTCATCAGCAACAGTCATAGGCTATGATCCAAATCTTAAAATTCAAATTAAGCTTCAAGGAACAGTCACAACTCATCATGATGATGAAGTTACAAAAGATGCATGGAATGAGTCAACTTCAAGATCAAAAAAATGCTACTCAGTAAAAGGAGGGTCATCTAAAGTAATCGATGATCCGGCTAGCTATGATATTAAAGAATTCAATGTTGAGGATGGATACCAAAACTTTGCTGTCCTAGTATTTAACTTTGATGCTTTAGAATTTCTATTCCTAAAAAGCACTGGACACAGAAGAGCTATTCATAAATGGAACAAAGATTTAAAGTCTTCTTGGCTAGTGCCATAGTATCTTAAATATAAATATTTTTTTATATGCTAATTGATTATTTTTAGTGTAGTGTGTTTATGTTAGAAATAATTTTTTACATATTTATGAGGAGAAAATAATGAAAAATTTAATGATAGCAAATTTGTTCTTTGTTGCTAGCTTATCTTTTGCAGATGGACATACAGATTCTGAAAAAGATGTACTTGAGGCACTTGCAGCATATTTCGATGCAAGAAATGATCAAGACTGGAAAGAAGCTGTTAAATATGAGAGCAAGGGCGGTACTTATAACACGAACTCAGACGGAAGTTTTCACAAACCTTTAATTAAACAGACTGCTGCTAGTTGGGCAGCTTCTAATCAAGGCGGCACTTTGAATATCTATTATCCTGAGGCAATCGAGTTATCAGATAATGTTGTTTTTGTAAGATTTTATTATGAGGGAATGACTGAAGTAAATGGTGAAACAAGTCCATATAGAACTAGAGTCACTATGAATTGGGTTAAAGAGGGTGGAAATTGGGTTGCAAAGACTCAACACTACTCACCAGCTTCATATGGCGGCGTCCATGTTCCTCAAGCAAGTGATTTTAGTGATGAATAATTTTTGTATTTGTAAATAAATAAAAGCTGGCATTGTCCAGCTTTTTTGAATACAAATAATTGATTTTGTCTAATTCATGAAGGTAAATGTCTTGTTAAAAAAGTATTTTTCAATATCTCTTTGTGTAGGAATTATCTTACTATCAAGTTTTTTTGCATCAATAATTCAAACTAGTTTTGGTTCTGTAGATATTGAACTTAAAGAACTTAAAACAAGCGATGGTCAAACATTGATTTATGATCTGTATAAACCAAAACTAGCAAGTAGTTCTAACAAAGTTCCGTTTGTAGTTGTAGTTCCAGGCTTTCAAAGATCTAAAGAAGCTTTGTCTAACATAGCTATTGAACTCTCAAGAAGAGGTTTTGCTATAGCGTTGATTGATCCCTACGCTCAAGGTATGTCTTCATCGTCAACAAGCAGATTAGCAGCAACAACCCAAGGGTACGGGATGTTTGCACTTGTAGATTATGTATATGAAGGAAATTTTGCATTTGTTGATATAAATAAAATTGGATCTACTGGACATTCTATGGGCGGCAACGCTGCCATAAGAGGTGCGGATTATTTTGGTAAAGAAGCCATTCGGTCTAAAACAAAAAGTAAATTAGATTCGGTTTATGTCTCAGGTTATGTTTTAACTTTAAGGGACAACATTTTAAAAGACTCTAAATCAAATATGGGTATTAGTTATGCTTTATATGATGAAGGATCTTTCAGAAATGAACTTAAAGGGTGGGATGCTGCAAACATGGAGATTGCGCCAGAGTCTTTAAGGGCGGTCAACAATGCTTTACCCAAAGAAAAGCAAATTGATAGAGTAGAACTTGGAAAATACTATGGGAGCAAAGAAGAGAAAAACTTAAGAGTAGTTTTTAATGAGAAACTTCTTCATCCTTTTCAACCATATAACAAAGAGGCTACTGCAAATCAGATTAATTATTTTGAGAAAGTATTTGGATTTCCAAATAAACTTAATGCATATAATCAGATTTGGCAATTTAAAGAACTTTTCACATTAATTAATATGGTGGTTTCTTTGCTAATGCTAATACCATTAACCAGAGTGTTACTTCAACTGAACTTTTTTAAAGAAATAATTAAACCTATTCCTACAGCGCTGCCAAAGCAATCTAATAAAAGCAGACTTATATTTTGGATAATATTCTTTTTAAGCGCATCAATAGCTTGCATAACATTTATACCAATGGTCGATATTGCTAAAGTGTTATTTGCTGACGCTGCAAATAGAGAATTAACTTGGTTCTTCCCGCAGAGAATGAATAATTCAGTCATGTTATGGGCAGCTTTTAATGGAACAATTGGGATAATAATTTTTCTATTATCTTTTCATCTATTTGGTAAACATCATGGTGTAAAAACTAACTCTTGGGGTCTTCAAATCTCAAAGACTGAATTACTAAAAACGTCTCTCTTGGGAATAGCAGTTTTTATTCTTTACTATTTTGTACTCTTTTTAAATTATTACATATTTCATATTGATTATAGATTTTGGTTTATGGGAGTAAGAGTATTTCAGCCTGAGATGTTGTTAGTGCTCTTAATGTATTTTCCTTTATTTTTTATTTTTTTCTTCTCAAACTCCTTAAGAGTTAATGGGTCGATGAGATTTAAGGATCAACCTGAGTGGCAATCAAGATTAATTGCTGGTTTTGCGAACTCTTTAGGTTTAATGATGATAATAGTAATTCAATATGTAACATATGCTTCCACCGGAACAGTATTTTGGACAACTAACTGGCTCAGCGTTAATTTATTGTTTGGGATAGTACCAATGATGTTTATTCTGCCATATTTTAATAGAATTTTTTTTCAATTGACTGGTAGAGTCTATTTAGGACCAATCGTTACGTGCTTAATTTTCATAATGATTCTATCAACAAATACAGTTATCTATTTACCAATTAAATAGAGTTATTAAAAATCGCTTAACCAATCTATAATATGCGGATGAAACTAACACTGCCTGATAAGAGCATAAGAGAATTACCGGAGGGATCTTCTGGGTATGACCTTGCGAAAGATATTGGTTCAGGTTTGGCAAAAGCTGCCATAGCTCTAAGTGTTGATGGAAAACAACAAGATCTTCACGATGTTATCTATAAAGATTGCTCAGTTTCAGTTATCACTATTGAATCACAAGAGGGTCTAGAAATAATGCGACATACACTTGCTGCCCAAGTGCTAGCTAGAGCAATAAAAAATTTATATCCAGATTCCAAACTTGCTATCGGACCTACTATTGATAATGGGTTTTACTACGATGTTGAGTGCTCTGAGACAATTTCTTTTGATGATTTAGAAAAAATAGAAAAAGAAATGCATAAAATTGTTAAATCTAAATCATCTATAACTAAAAAGCTTTCATCAAAATCAGATGCTTTGAATGTTTTTAAATCTCTAGGCGAGTCATACAAACAAGATATTATTAATGATTCTGAGCAAGAAAATGATTTTCAGCTTTATTATCAAGATAACGGTGAGTTTGTTGATTTATGTAGAGGACCTCATTTACCAAATTTAAGTTTTATTGGTGCATTTAAGCTTACAAAAGTATCTGGAGCTTATTGGAAAGGTGATTCAAATAACAAAATGCTTACGAGAATATATGGAACTGCATGGAATACCGAAAAAGAATTAAATAAACATTTACATGAATTAGAAGAGGCTGAGAAAAGAGATCACAGAAAAATTGGAAAAGAGATGGATTTATTTCATTTTCAAGATGAAGCTCCTGGAATGGTATTCTGGCATTCTGATGGATGGACCATATACAGAAATTTAAGAAATTTTGTTAGATCAAGATTACAAGAAAGTGACTACATAGAAGTAAATACTCCTCAAGTTATAGACAGAAAGTTGTGGGAAGCTTCAGGTCATTGGGATAAATATCGTGAGAATATGTTTATCACTGAAATTGATGAGGAGCATGCAAATGAAAAAAGAGTAAATGCTTTAAAGCCAATGAATTGTCCTGGCCATGTTCAAATTTACAATCAAGGAATAAAATCATACAAAGACTTACCATTGAAGTATGCTGAATTTGGTCTTTGTCACAGATATGAACGCTCTGGAACTATGCATGGTTTAATGAGAGTTAGAGCATTTACACAAGATGACGGCCATATTTTTTGTACCGAGAATCAAATTGAGTCTGAAACAGGCCTATTCATTGAATTTTTATCTAGTCTCTACTCAGATTTAGGTTTTAAAGAATTTGATATTAAATTATCCACTAGACCAGAAATGAGGGTTGGTTCAGATGAAATTTGGGACAAGGCAGAAGCATCTTTAGAGTCGGCTATAAAAAACTTAGGCTATCCATATAGAATTGATGAAGGTGATGGAGCATTTTATGGTCCCAAACTTGATTTTGTCCTTACTGATGCAATTGGAAGAGATTGGCAATGTGGAACTTTTCAACTGGATTTTAATTTGGCAGAGAGGCTGGACGCTCAATACGTTGGAGAGGATGGTAATAAGCATTACCCAGTGATGATCCACAGAGCAGTTTTAGGTTCTTTTGAGAGATTTATAGGTATTCTAATTGAAAATTACGCAGGAAAACTTCCTTTTTGGCTTGCTCCCAAACAGGTTGTTGTTGCTTCCATAGTATCAGATGTGAATGATTATGCTGAAGAAATAGCAAGTAGGTTAAAAAAACAGGGCATACGTACTGAAGTTGATTTAAGAAATGAAAAAATTGGCTATAAAGTTAGAGAGCATAGTACAAAAAAAGTACCTTTCATATTTGCCGTTGGAAACAACGAAAAAGCTGAAAAAAGTGTATCTATAAGACAAATTGGAAGCACAGAAACTAGTTCCATGTCTTTAGACGAGGGAATCGAGTATATTTGCAGTCAGAATAAAGTATAGAAATGCTTGCAAAGATTTTTATTTTACCTATTCGATTTTATAGATACTTTATTTCGCCACTTTTTCCACCATCATGCAGGTTTACACCAACATGTTCACAATATGCAATTGAGGTAATTTTGGAGAAAGGGATAATTAAAGGAACCTATCTCAGCATTATAAGAATATCTAAGTGCCATCCTTGGCATGTTGAGAGATAATTAGTGCTTATTTCATAATATAAATTTTAAGTATATTAAATATATATTTTTTTTGTAGATACTCTCTATAAGTGATATAGTTTTGCATACATAAGTTCAATAAATCCATATTTAGGGGGGGGTTAATATGAACAATTTTTTAAAGCTAACATTTAGTCTATGTGCATGC
>LULK01002418.1_pt2 | contig 10772 bp, 10 predicted proteins | sample 728181 | NCBI WGS metagenome assembly LULK01 (sample SAMN03860291, study PRJNA289734) | marine metagenome | biome: seawater column; feature: ocean; material: water; isolation source: Red Sea water column Station 169 - depth 10m | place: Saudi Arabia: Red Sea | collected 2011-10-15 | depth 10 m | reverse complement strand
CATTTAAATTTGAAATATCATCATAATTAATTTTATTCTTAATAAATATATTTGGATCTCTAAAATCTACCTCTATTTCAGACTTCTTTTTGGTGTCGAATGTTTTTTTCCATTGTGATTTAAAATTTAAATCAAATATACTCCCTTTAATATTTAATTTTTTAAAATTATCTTTAGCAGAACTAGAATAATTAATTTTTTCAATTGGAGATATGATTAAAGTTTGATCTTGATCATCTAAAACAAATATTTTACTTTTTTTAATTTCAAACGGTTTACTTTCGTTATTGTGAAAATAATTTCTTAGAGCATCATAATCTTTTTTCTTTAATAAAAAATTTTTATTTTTTATCTCAAATTTTTCAAAATTAATGTTTGATTTTGGATATAAACTTTTAGTGGATAAAAAAACCTTAAGATTCTTGATTTCGGTTAACATATCATCTTTATCAGTTTCATTTATTGATAAATTTGAGTCACTGATTAATAAATGAGGTTTTGGCAGTAATTGATACTTTATGTCACCACTTATGTTTAGATTAATATTAAAATTTGAATAAAATTTTTTTTCAATTTGACTTTCTACACTTTTATAATTGAATAAAACTGGTAACAAGAGTTTTAACTGCAAGAATTGCTCATATAGTAAAACAACACAAAGCATTTCCTAATCAAATTTTAGCAGTAACCTTCACGAATAAAGCGGCAAAAGAGATGCAGTTGAGAGTTTCAAAATTTTTAAAAAAAGAAGCTACAGGACTGCCTTGGCTAGGTACTTTTCACTCAATAAGCGCAAAAATATTAAGGAAACATGCAGAAGCAGCTGGGTTAAAATCAAATTTTTCAATCATCGACCAAGATGATCAGATAAGATTAATAAAAAATATCTGTAAATCTGAAAATATTGATACAAAAAAAATATCTCCAAGATATATTTTGGCGGTAATTGATAAATGGAAAAATAAAGGTTTTTATCCAGATGAAGTAGTACTCAAACGCAAAGATGTATTAGAAAAGAGCTTCCTCGGTATTTATAAAATATACCAACAAAAGTTAATCGATTTAAATTCAGCTGATTTTAGTGATTTAATTCTTCATACTGTAAAAATTTTTGAAAAACACAGTGATATTTCAAAAATGTATTCTAAAAAATTTAAATATATATTAGTTGATGAGTATCAAGATACAAATTATATTCAAAGTGAATGGCTTAAATATCTAGCAGATTACCACCAAAATATTTGCTGCGTAGGTGACGATGATCAATCAATATACAGTTGGAGAGGTGCTGAAATAAAAAATTTTCTTCAATTTGAAAATGTTTACGAAAATACGAAAATAATAAGGTTAGAAAAAAACTATAGATCTACTCAAAATATTTTAAATGTTGCATCAAATATTATTGAAAATAATCAAAATAGAGTTGGAAAAAAACTTTTTACCGATCAAGAAGAGGGTGAACTTGTATCTTTAAACTGTTTTAGAAACGTTAAAGACGAAGCAACTGAGATAGGCTCTAATATTGAGTATTTCAAAAAGAAATTTTCATTAAATGAAGTCGCAATTCTTGTAAGAGCTATTTTTCAAACAAGAGAATTTGAAGAAAGATTTTTAAAAATTGGGGTACCCTATAGAATTATTGGAGGAATAAAATTTTATGAGAGAGCTGAAGTAAAAGATTGCGTTGCTTATTTGAGAGCTGTTTACCAACCACAGGATGATTTATCTTTCGAGAGAATTCTAAATGTTCCAAAAAGATCTATTGGAGATACCACTGTAAAAGCTATAAACAATTTTGCCAAATCAAATAAATGTTCATTAGAAATTGCATCAAAAAATCTAATTGAGCAAAATAAAATTAAACCTAAAACTAAAATAGGTCTGAATTCATTATTAAATCTTTTATCTAAATGGAGAAATGATTTAAAAGGAAAAATGAATCACAATAAACTGTTACAAACAATCTTAGATGAGTCTGGATATAGCGAAATGCTTAAAAACAAGAAAGATTTAGAAAATGAAAATAGATTAGAAAATATAAAAGAATTACTAAATGCAATGAAAGAGTTTGACAACTTAGAGAGCTTTTTAGAACATGTTGCTCTTGCAACATCACTAGACCAAGACTGGGAAAGCGAAAAAGTTAATTTAATGACCATTCATGCCTCAAAAGGTTTGGAATTCGACATTGTGTTTCTCCCAGGATGGGAGGAAGGCTTGTTTCCACATCAAAAAAGTATAGAGGAAAAAGGTGAAAGTGGACTAGAGGAAGAAAGAAGATTGGCATATGTAGCCATTACTAGAGCTAAAAAACTTGCAAAAATATCTTTTTCTATGAATAGGTTTTACCAGGGGGATTGGATTGATAGTATGGCATCAAGATTTGTTGACGAACTTCCAGATGAATATATTAAAAAAAGTAATAACTTTATCGATGATAGAGAGGAAGATTTTGAATTTAACCAAGATATAGATTTTAATAGTGATAGAGAAATTAGAAGCCCAGGTTGGCTACGTTACCAAAAAAAACTGAAATGAGCTTAGAAATTAAAAATTTAATTCTATCAAATAATTTAGATGGATATATTTTACCAAAAAATGATAGTTATTTCACTGAATATTCTAAAATAAATAATCTAAAATCTATAACAAATTTTTCAGGATCAGCAGGATTTGCTATTTTTTTGAAAAATAAAAAATATTTATTTGTTGATGGAAGATATACAATTCAGGCAGAAAAAGAGTCAGGAAAAAGTGATTACAATCTTATTCCTTTAAATTTAAAATTAAAAAATAAAAAAAAATCTTTAAATTCTTTTTCATTCTATAGTTTAAATTCTAATGTTGCAGGCAATTCTGTGAATCAAAAATTAAATCAATTAATCAAAATAATGTTAAAAAGAAAAATTGACTATATTTATGTTAGTGCTGGTGAAAATATTTGTTGGCTTCTTAACATAAGAGGAAAAGATTTACCCAATTCCCCTGTTGCCAATTGTAAAATGATTTTAACAAAAAAAAGAGAAATTTATTTTTTTTCAGATAAAAAGAAAGTTAAAACAATTAAATTAAGTCTTAAAAAATTAAAAATATTTTTTTTAGATGAAAATAATATTATGAAATGCTTGAATGATCTAACAAGTGGAAAATTTTGTATCGATAGTAAAACTTGTTCAGTTTTTGAGGAAGGTTTAATCAATTACAAATTTAAAATTACTGGGAGAGAGGACCCAATATATTATTTAAAATCTTTAAAGAACAAAACTTAGATTAAAAATATGGTTAATGCGCATATTGAGGATGGTGTAGCCTTAACAAAATTTTTGTATTGGATAAAAAATCTTAAAATAAAAAACCTTACAGAAAAGAAAGTTGAAAAAAAATTAGAGAGTTTTAGAAGAAAAGGTAAAAATTATTTATATCCAAGTTTTGATACAATCGCAGGATCCGGACCAAATGGAGCAATCATACATTATAGATCGGATAAATTTTCAAACAGAAAATTAAAAAAAAATGATTTGTTGCTTCTCGATTCTGGAGGACAATACAAATGGGGTACTACTGATGTAACAAGAACAGTATGTTTTTCGAGCGTTTCAAGTAAAGTGAAAGATATATTCACAAGAGTTCTTAAAGGTCATATTGCTGTTGCTTTATCAAATATTAAGAAGGAGAGTAATGGCCACAATATTGATAAAATTGCCAGAAAAAGTCTCAATTCAGTTGGACTTGATTATCGTCATGGCACTGGTCATGGAGTAGGAGCATTTCTTAATGTTCACGAAGGACCACAAGGAATATCAAAAAATAATTTTGTTAAATTAAAAGAAGGTATGATTGTAAGCAATGAACCTGGCTTTTATAAAAAAAATGATTTTGGAATAAGAATTGAAAATTTGGTCTTTATTAAAAAAATAAAATCAAAACTTTTATTCGAAAATTTGACAATGGCACCAATAGATAAAGACCTAATTAATTTTAAAATGCTTAATAAAAAAGAAAAGAATTATTTATTTAAATATCACTTTGATGTTTACAAAAATATTTCGCCGTTTTTGCACAAAAAAGAGAGAAAATGGTTAGCTAAATTAATTTAACAAATTAAGCCATTCTTTTTCGGATAAAATTTTAATACCCAGCTCTTTAGCTTGTTCTACTTTTCTATTTGTAGGTTTTTCTCCAATTATTAAATATTTTAATTTTTTATTAACAGAACTAACAACTGATCCTGAATTTTCTTCAATTAAAGATTTTGCTTCAGCTCTACTCATGTTTGATAATTTCCCAGTAAACATGAATGAATTATTTAATAGTTTACCAGTCTTATTTAATTTAAAATCATAAATATTTAGTATGGAAGATAATTTTTCAATTATTTTATAATTAGATTTGTTTTCAAAAAATTTTTTTAAAGAATTGATTTGAGTATCTCCAATTCCATCTATATTTAAAAATTCATTAATTTTTTTATTTTTAATAAAATTTAAAAAGTTCGATATTGATTTTGTGTACTCTGCCAAAAGTTTTGCGTTCTCTATGCCAATATGTCTAATGCCAATAGAATAAAGAAATTTATCTAAAGGAACTTTTTTTGATTGATCTATTGAAAATTTTAAATTTGAGACTGATAAATCACCCCAACCTTCCAATTTAGAAATTTGAGTATAATCTAAATTAAAAATATCTTGTGGAAATCTTATTAATTTAAGATCCCAAAACTTTTCTACTACTTTTTTTCCTAGACCATCAATATTAAGAGCTTCTTTTGATATAAAATGTTTATTAAATTCCTTTGTTGTATCAAAACCACATGGACATTTTTTTGGAAAAACATATTTTTTTGAATTTTTTTTTCTTTTTTTAAGATCAACTGACACAACATGAGGAATAACATCACCTGCTCTCTCTATTTTTACTGTGTCACCAATTCTTATGTCTTTTCTATCGATTTCATCCTCATTATGAAGTGTTGCATTTGAAACCACAACACCACCTACATTCACTGGTTTTATTCTTGCTACTGGAGTTAATGCTCCAGTTCTGCCAACCTGAATATTAATGTCAGTAATTTTAGAATATGCACTGTCTGCTGAAAATTTATGGGCGATAGCCCACCTTGGAGAATTTGCAGTGAAGCCTAATCTTTTTTGAAGTTTAAGACTATTTATTTTGTAAACAAGACCGTCGACATCATATTCTAATTCAAAACGTTCACTTTCAAATTTTTCATGAAACTTTTGTAAATTATTTATATTTTTAATTACTTTATTGTGTTCATTTATTTTAAAACCCCATTTTTTAAGAGAATTTAAAAATTCTGACTGTTTATTGATCTTATCGCTTTCAAAGAAACCATAAGTGTAAGCTACAAAATTTAATGGAATTTTTTTTGTTTCCTCAGGATTTTTTTGTCTTAAAGAACCAGAAGCAGCATTTCTTGCATTGGCAAAATCATTTTTTAAATTGTTGAAATCACTTTTTTTTATAAAAACCTCTCCTCTAATATCAATATCTTTTGGAAAATCTCTACTGACTACTTTGTCGGGTATATCTTTGATAGTTTTAAGGTTTTCGGTTATTACCTCACCAGTAGTACCATCCCCTCTAGAAGTGCCCATAACAAGTGCTCCATTTTTATAAGTTAATGATGCAGAAATTCCGTCTATTTTAGGTTCAACACTATATTCAATTTCGATTTTATTATTTAGGTAATTAAAAATTTTTTTTTCAAAATTCTCCAGATCTTCAAAATCAAAAGCATTTGACAAAGATAGCATTCTTACTCTGTGTTCAGACTTTACAAAATTTTTAGATGGAGCATATCCTAGAGAAGTAGATGGAGAGAATTTACTTAATAAAGATGGGTGTTTTGATTCTAAATTAATTATTTCTTTTTTAAGGAGATCATATTCTTTATCTGATATTGAGGGAGAACTATCTTCAAAATATAACTTGTTGTGAGTTTTAATCTCTTTAATTTTTTTGTTATAAAGTCTTCTAATCTCACTTTCTTTCATATTTAGCTATTATTTTAACAAATCTTTGAACTTTTTAATTAAGGACTCTTCTTTTTTAATATCTTTTGTAGTGATTTTTTTTTTATAATTTTTATTCATAATTTTGTATGATTTCTCATACCATTCACTCGATTGATAATTGTAACCCAACAATGCAGTATATTTCTTTGCTTCATCTATAAGCCCTAATTTATAGTTTAATTCAACCAATCTATAAAGTGCCTCTTCTACAAAAATTGTAGTATCGTATTTATTTATAATTTTTTTGTATCTGTTAATTGCAGGTATCCATTTTTCTCTGTCTCTATAGTAATTTGCTAAATACAATTCTTTAGAAGCTAGTATTTCCTCAATTAACTCTAATTTGAAACGAGCATCCTCTGCAAATTCTGTATCTGGAAAATCTCCAAAAATCTTTCTAATTCAAAAATTGCTTCATTAAAATATAATTGAGAATAGTAGGCATATGCTGCCATCAAATTAGATCTTGGAGCCCAAATAGATTGGGGATACAAAAGTTCAACCTCATTAAATTTTTTAACAGCAAAGAAAATATCACCTCTATTAAATTCCTCTAATCCCTCATTATATGCATCTATCATTTGCATTTCTAAATTATCTTCTTTGATAATTGAGACTTTTTCCTGTTTTTCTGCGCAAGATATTAAGAAAATAGTCAAAATAAAGATTAGAAAAAAATTAAGAATATTCATTCAAGAATTTTAACAGAATATTTTTTAAAATTCTAATTTTTAAGCGATTGATTTAAGGTAATTACGATTATTTAATAATGAATGCGGTAAGTTTTTTCCTTTAATCTCAATTAAAGAGTAATTTTTTGTGTCACTAAACACTTTCCTTAGTAATTTATTTGTTAAACTGTGGCCACCATGAGCACATTTCAGAGAACCTATTAAACGATAACCAACTAAATATAGGTCGCCCATGCAATCAAGTATTTTATGATTTACAAACTCATTTTTGTTTCTTAATCCATCTTCATTTAGTATTTTGTTATCTTTAATCACGATTGCATTTTTTAGAGAACCACCTTTACCTAAGCCGATTTTTTTTAACTTCTCGATGTCTTCATAAAGACAAAAAGTTCTTGAATTAAAAATATCCTCTAAATTTTCTTCAAAAACATTAATTTTATTTTTTTGAGTTTTTATAAATTCGTTCTTATAATTTATTTCAAATTCAATTTCTAAAGTAGTATTTGATTTATCTAAAGAAATGTATTTACCATCCTCTTCCAGTTCAACAAGGTTATTAATTTTTATTAACTTAATTGGGATGTCGCTATTTTTTAAACCAGTATGTTTTATAATTTCTACAAAATTTTTTGCTGACCCATCTAAAATAGGAACTTCTTGTGAGTCAATTTCTACAACAGCATTGTCAACTCCTAAACCTAAAAATGCAGCCATGAGATGCTCAATAGTTGAGACTTTTGTACCAAATTGATTTGATATAGTTGTGCAAAGGGTAGCATCGCAAACATTTTCAAAATTAGGAATTACAATATTATTATTATTTAAATCTACTCTCTTAAAAATTATTCCTGAATTTGGTGGTCCAGGCAGAAGACTTACATTTACATTTTTTCCAGTATGAATGCCAACTCCAGACAAATTTATTATGTTTTTCAAAGTTGATTGGGACAGTACTGACATTTTAAGATCTTATAAAATTGTGGAAATATTTGATATTCAAGTATTATTACAAGAAAATACAATTATTTAGAAAAAAGTTTAAAAAAGGACTCAAAAAAACCAGGTTTTTTGACTTTTTTTTTAAATTTATTATGAAAATTTTCATCACTCTTATGATATTTAATACCTGCCTTACAAGTATTTAAATCAGTTTCACTAAGAATAAATAACTCATGTACCATTTTTTTTTTAATTAAAGTTTCATTATTAGAAAACAACCTTGATCCACCACCAGTTGTGGCTAATTTAAATTTTAATTTGGAATTTAAATTTTTCATATAATTACTATCAAATATTACCATTTCTATAATTTCATCTACTCTTGCGTTAATAATTTGTTTTAACAGAGCTATAGAAAAATTTTTTTTCAAGATTTCGCTATATGGATTTATTTTATTTTTTTCAACTTTGTTGAATGATATTTCTGTTATATTTTTATTAAACTCAATTTTTATATTTTCTGCATATTCTAAATTCATTTTTAAAACTTTAGAAATATCTTTAGTGATATTGTTACTACCTATTGGTACCGATTTAAAATATTCAAATTCATTATCATTGAAAACTAAACAACTGGTACGTTCATAGCCAATATCTAAAAATATAATATGACTCTGATTATTAATTTTATTTTTATATGAAATACTTTTTACAAAACTAGAACAGTACAAATTCAATACTTGTAAGTTGTTCTTTTTAAATTGATTTGTTATTTCTTTAATTAATTTTTTACTTAGACAAATAAATTTAATTTCCAATATCAAAGATTTAATTTTTTTATTTCTATAAATTTTATCTATTTTTATATTTTCATTAACGACAATATTATTTATAACTAAATGAATTATCTGATCTTTAAAATTATTTTGAGAAACAATAAAATGTGCATCTTCAATTAGAGAATTATAAACTTTTGTTAGAGCTACTTCTTGATCGAATGTTTTTTTTATACATAAATCTAAAGAATAATACTGTGTAGAGTCATATAAAACTATTACATTGCCAATATGGGATGATAAGTATTTTTCTGCATCTTTTATTAAAGTAGTTAATGATTTATCTAAATTTAAATTTTCTTTGCTACTTACAATCTCTTGTTTTGAGGAATATATATTTTCTAAATCTGTATTAAACACACCTAGTTTCAAATTTTTAGAACCAAAATCTATTATTGCATCAAATTCATTCATTTTTATTTGTCACAATAATTTGATTGCTTACTCTTAAATCAATAATAAGTGCATTTATTAGATCTTCACTTACTAATAATTTTTTGTAAATTTTAATTGCTTCCTCATATTTTTCTGAGGGAAGCATCAGAGTTTGATCATTATAAAATAATAAATCCCATCTTTTATTTTTATAATAATAATATTTTTTAATACTGCTAATTCTTATTCCGTTTCTGTTTAATTTTTTTATCAGGTTTATAAAATCTTCTACTTTAAAGTCTCCAAATACTGATGCCACATTATTTTGTTCAAAAATATATTTGCTATTAATTAATTTTCCATTTTGGCCTATAAAAAATCTTTCTCCATTAATCGTTGTTTTTCCAAGTATAGCTGTTTTAGATATATTTAGATTTAGTGAGGAAGGAATAATTTTATTTACATATATGTTTTCTATAAATTGAAATTTATCAAGCTTTTCTAAAACACTTTTCTCAGTTAAGTAAAAAATATTTATATTTTTAAGTTGATCTAATTCATTTTGAATATTTTTTTTTTCATTAAAAGATAAACCACTTACTTTAATACTCTTTAAGCTAAATTTATCATGAAGATCCTCATAAAATTTAAAATTGAATATTGAAGTAAAAAAAATGAAAAAAAGTAAATAAAGATAAAATTTATACTTACTTGTTAATTGATGCATCTTTTATTATCTCTTCAATAAGTTGAATAAAATTGACACCAGTGTAACTTGCAATTTCAGGAACTAGAGACAAAGATGTCATGCCAGGTTGAGTGTTTAATTCTAATAAATAAAATTTATTATTATAAAATCTAAAATCTGACCTAGACACTCCTCTACATTTTAAAAGTTTGTGAGCTTTCATAGCAATTGAATTAATTTTGTTATAATTTTTTTCACCAATATTTACTGGAATTATGTGCTTTGTTTTAGCACTAGCATGATATTTTGCTTTGTAATCATAAAATTTTCTTTTTGGTTTCAATTCTATTATACCTAATTTTTTATTACCTAAAATAGCAGCTTGTATTTCTCTTCCAGGAATAAATTTTTCGACTAAAATTTCTTTAAATTTTTCCAATTTAAACAAATTTTTACTAAAGTTTTTTTTGTTTGTTATGTATACACCAACACTTGAACCTTCATTGATTGGTTTAAGCACTACTGGAAATTTCAACCTTTTCTCAATTTTATTAATTAAAATTTTTAAATTAAAATTATTTGTAAAAATAAATTTAAAATATGGAGGTGTTAAAATATTGTTTTTTTTAAATAATTTTTTAGATAACTCTTTATCAATTGCGAGTGAAGAAGACAAAACACCTGAATGAGTATACTTTACCTTTTCTGACTCAAGAACTGATTGGATATAACCATCCTCACCATATCTCCCATGCAAAAGATTTAAGACCAAATTTGGTTTATATTTTCTCAATTTTTTTACAAAACTTCCATCTGGCTCAATACATAATATTTTATATTTCTTATCTCTTTTTAACTCCTTAATAACACTCTTTGCGGTGATTAAACTTATCTCTTTTTCATTGGAATATCCGCCAGCTAAAATTAAGATTTTTAACATTATTTAACAACCACGATTTCTAGTTCTAGTTCTACGCCGGTTTTTTTTTTAACTTCGTCTCTTACAAAATTTATTAACGACTGCATATCTTTAAATTTTGCACTATTTTTATTTACAAAAAAATTTGCATGTTTTTCAGAAATAGCTGCATCACCATAAGTTTTTTTTATTGAAATGCTTGATCTTATTAGTTCCCAGACTTTTTTATCTGTTTGGTTTATTGGATTTTTAAATGTACTACCACCAGTTTTAATTTTAGAG
>LULK01000879.1_pt1 | contig 10775 bp, 12 predicted proteins | sample 728181 | NCBI WGS metagenome assembly LULK01 (sample SAMN03860291, study PRJNA289734) | marine metagenome | biome: seawater column; feature: ocean; material: water; isolation source: Red Sea water column Station 169 - depth 10m | place: Saudi Arabia: Red Sea | collected 2011-10-15 | depth 10 m | reverse complement strand
GAAGTAAATATTGAAACTAAAGATATAAAAATATTTATGTACGAAGAAAATAAAAAAGTAATAATTGATTCAGAGAATTAAAATGGCCTTGATAAAAAAATTTCGAATAAAATCATTTAAAAAGATTAAATCAATAATTGAGTTTGATAATGTAACATTATCATATGGCAATAGAATAATTCTAGATAATATAAGTTTTAAAATAAATGAGGGTCAGATATTTGGAATGCTTGGCCCTAATGGTGTAGGAAAATCAACAATTTTTAATTTAATTACAGGATTGATAACTCCAAAATATGGAAAAATTAAAATAAATGGTGAAGATGTATCACAATACCCGATATATTTAAGAACAAAAAAATTTAAAGTTGGTTATGTTCCACAGTATGGTGGATTTTTTAATGACTTAACTCTTCTTGATAATCTCAAAGCTATAAGCGAAATAGTAATAGAGGATAAAAATTTGAGACAAGAAAGAATTGATTATTTATTATCAAAATTTGAACTTGAGAATATTAAAAATATTAAAGCAAAATTTTTATCAGGTGGACAAAAAAAGAAATTAGTTATTTCTTTGTCACTTTTAAGCAACCCCAAAGTACTTTTATTAGATGAATGTTTTGCAGCTCTAGATGTTTTAACAATAAAAATGTTGCAGGAAATAATAGTAAATTTGCAGCAAGAGAACCAAATTACTATTTGCATATGTGATCATCAAGCTAGAGATTTACTTGCATGTGTAGATATTGCTATGATTTTGAGTAATTGTAAAATAATTGCACAAGATACACCATCCAATTTAGTAAAAGATATAAATGCTAAAAATGCATATTTTGGTAATAGTTTTAAATTTAATTAATACTAAATGCCAAATAAAATCATTTTAAAAAATAAAGTTTCTAATTTTAACAGAAAGATTTCGATACCTGGTGATAAAAGCATAAGTATAAGATGGGTGCTTATTTCGTCTCTTGCAAGTGGAGTCTCTAAAGCCAAAAATTTATTAATGTCTGATGACGTTTTAGCAGCTATCAAATCAATCAAAAAATTAGGTGTAAAAGTTGTAAACAAAAAAGGTGTTTGTTCGATATATGGTGTTGGTGTTAATGGTTATAACTATAAAAAAAACATTGTGATAAATGCAAAAAATTCTGGAACACTTGGTAGACTAATTTCAGGGATTTTAATTGACACTCCTTTTCCTATTAAGATTGTTGGAGATAAAAGCTTATCAAAAAGAGATTTTAAAAGAATAACAAAACCTTTAAGTAAATTTGGAGCCTCGTTTCGACTTCGTAATAACTATAACTTACCTCTTATTGTGAGAGGATCACAAAAATTGAAATCAATTTCATTTTTTGAGAATAAAGGTTCTGCACAATGCAAGAGCAGTGTTATTTTTGGTGGAATAAAAGCTGATGGAAAGACAATAATAAAAGCAAAAAAATCTAGAAATCATACAGAGCTTCTATTCAAACATTTAAAATTACCAATCAAGGTAAAAAGAAATCAAAAATTTGATTTTATAGAAGTCAATAAAGTAAACAAAATCAACCCAATAAACTATAGAATTCCATCAGATATCAGTTCAGGAGCTTTTTTTATTGCACTGACAGCACTTTCAAAAAATTCACAACTTGTGATAAAGAATGTTAATGTAAACCCAACCAGAACAGGTGTCATTGTAATTTTAAAAAAGATGGGTGTAAAAATTTCTCTACTTAATAAAAAAATTTACAAGGGGGAACAAATTGCAGACATTTCAGTAAAAAGTCCTTCGTCTCTTAAATCTATTAATTGTCCTACCAAGTTCAATAGTGAAGCCATAGATGAATTTTTAATTATTTTTTTGATTGCTGCTAAAGCCAAAGGTATATCAATTTTTAAAGACTTAGATGAGTTGAATAAAAAGGAAAGTCCAAGATTGAAATGGGGCTCAAAAATTCTAAAGATGATGGGTGTTAAAGTTATTACAACTAAAAATTCCATTAAAATATTTGGTAATCCAGAATTAAAGATTAATAAAAGAATTGAAATCCAGAAATACCTTAAAGATCACAGAGTTTTTATGACAAGTGTAATAGCGGCATTATCTTTTGGTGGTGAATGGCATATACATGACAGAGATTCAATAAAATCTTCATTTCCATCTTTTTTAGAAATTATAAATTCACTAAAAAATGCAAAAAAAGAAAAATTTAATTAAAATTGCTATTGATTCCCCTGCTGCAGCTGGAGCAGGAACTTTAGCTAAAACTATCTCAAAATACTATAACCTTTTGTATTTAGACACTGGTAAAATTTACAGATTGATAGCTTTTTTAAAAATAAACCAAAAAAAAAAATTTAATAAAAAATTTTTAAGAAAAAGAATACAAAAATTAAATTTAAAAAATCTTCAAAATAAAAAATTATTATCAGATGAGGTGGGAAATGAAGCTTCTTTAATAGCTAAAGACAAATATATAAGAAAACTTGTTTATTCTTTCCAAGTTCAATGTGCTTACAAACCACCAAAAAAATTTAATGGCTCTTGCCTAGATGGAAGAGACATTACTTATAAAATTATTCCAGACGCAGATTTGAAATTTTTTATTACTGCAAATTTAAAAATCAGAGCTAAAAGAAGATATCTAGAGTTAAAAAATCTAAAAAAAAATGTTTCATATTCAGAGATCCTAAAAAGTATCAAAAATCGTGATAAAAGTGACTATAATAGGCGTATATCACCATTAAAGAAAACTAAAGATTCTATATTGATAAATACCTCAAAGTTATCTAAAAGAGCCTGTTTTTTAAAAATTAAAAAAATTATAGACAGAAAAATAAATAGTTAATGGAAATTTATAAAGATTTATCAAATCCTACCTCTAAGGAGTTCGAAAAACTATTAAACTCAAAACTTTCAAAGATACAAATAGAGGAAGGGAAGATAATTGAGGGAAAAATTAATAAAATTACTGACAAGTTTGTTTTTCTCTTTGTAGAGGGTCTGAAAAGTGAGCCTGTTCTAGATATTAACGAACTTAAGAGCATGGGTTTGGGGGACAGAATAAAACTTGGTGAGACAATTCCAGTTCTTTTAGAAAAAATTGAAGATAAAAATGGAGAAGTATTAGTTTCTGCTAATAAAGCTCAAAAAATAAAAGGCTGGGACAAACTTGTTGAAGCCTATGAAAAAAATGAACCTATTATGGGTAAGATCACATCTAAATGTAAAGGAGGATGTATTGTAGAGCACATAGACACTGGCTCTTTAATGTTTTTGCCAGGGTCTCAAATCAGCGATAAACCACTTAAAGATATTAGTCACTTGATGAATGAACCACAAAAATTTGCTTTAATTAAATTAGATAGGATTAGGGGAAATGCTTGTGTTTCTAGAAGAGAAATTATTTCATCATTTAAAAAAGAAGATAAAGCAAAAATTATAGAAAAATATAAAGTTGGTGATATCATAAAAGGTGCAGAGGTAAAAGGGTACAGCACTTTTGGATGTTTTTTCAATGTTAATGGTGAATTAGATGTTTTAGTACATCTGCAAGAAATATCTTATTCAAGAGTTAATCATCCCGATGAAGTTTTTAATATTGGAGAAAAACATGACCTTAAAGTTATATCGGTTGATAAAGAAAAGTTACAAGTAGGTTGTAGCGTAAAACAATTATCACCTGACCCATTTGAGCATATAGAGAACTATGATTTGAATAAGGTCTATAAAGTAAAGGTTGTAAAAATAATGGATTTTGGAGCTTTTTGTGAATTAGAGCCTGGGCTTACATCATTACTTCACTCAAGTGAATTAAGCTGGAGTAAAAAAAATGCATCTGCAAAAAAAATGTTTAAAATAAATGATACGATAAATTGTGTTATAACTGAAATTGATAAAGAGAAAAGAAGAGTTGCTATATCACACAGATTGACTTTAGAGAACCCTTTTGAAGTTTTCGACAAAAAATTTCCAGTAGGATCAATTGTTGAAGGAGAAGTTGTAAACAAAAACGAATATTCATTATTCCTTAAAGTTGAAAATTTAGAAGTAGACGCATTCTTACATTGTAATGATTTAACATATTCAAATAACGGTGAACAAGAACTAAACAACTATAAAAAAGGTGATAAAATAAAAGTTAAGGTTTTAGAGATAAAAGTTTCTGATCAAAAAATAAGAGTAGGATTAAGACAGACACAAGCAGATCCTTTCGATTGGTTTAAAGACAAAAAGATAAAGCAAACAATCACAGTTAAGATTATTTCGACAGACTCTAAAGGATTAATTGTTAGACCAGAGGGGTGTGAAATGGATTTCCCAATTAAGAAATCTAATATTGCCATAAATGCTGCTGACACAAGAACTTCGAGATTTACTGGTGGGGAAAGAATTGATTGTGCCATTGCTGACTTGGATATAAATAAGAGGAAAGTGACATTAAGTATCAAACTTTTAGAAGAAATAGAAAAAAAAGAAGCTTTGGAAAAATATGGTGCAGAAGGTTCAGGAAAAAATTTGCCTTTCTCTTCATTGTCAGAAGATTTAAAGAAAAAAGATAAAAAATAATTTGTATTGATTGAAATAAATTGGCTATTGTAAAATCAAAGCTTATAAAAGATTTAAAAAAATCCTATCCAAATTTTTTAATACGAGATCTTGATAAAGTAGTAGAAATTATTCTAAAAGAAATAAAAGAAACATTAAAAAGAGGTGAAGGAGTGGAGCTAAGAAATTTTGGAACTTTCCGAGTTAATATTCAAAAAGCTTCAATTAGAAGAAATCCAAAAACCGGAGAGAAAGTAAGTGTGCCAAAAAAAAGAACAATAAAATGGAAAATGTCTAAAGATCTGTTTAAAAAGTTAAATAATGAAAAAGAATAAAATTTTTGTAGCTTGTGATAGCACTAATATCTCAAAAATTAAAAAAATTATTAGCAAAACTCAAAATTCAAAAATAAAAGTAGGTTATAAATTTGGTCTCGAATTTCTTAATTCAAAAAGTGGTAGACCTTTTCTATCTAAATTAAAGAATAAGACAATATTTGCAGATTTAAAACTTCACGATATTCCAAACACTTGTGCATCAACAATTAAAGCGATAAAGGATTTAAAAATTGATTATTTAACTATACATATAAGCTCTGGGTTAGAAGCCTTAAAAGCAACCAAAAAAGTTTCGGGTAAAATAAAATTGATTGGGGTGACCATTCTTACATCATTAAACAATAAATCATTAAAAGATATTGGGTTCAATAAAGATGTAAAAAAAATAGTTCTTCATCAGGCGAGAATTGCAAATAAAGCAAAATTAGATGCAATAGTATGTAGCGCTCACGAAGTAAAAATAGTTAAAAAAGTATTTAAAAAAGAAATTATAACCCCAGGTATAAGATTTAATTCTAAATCAAATGATCAAAAAAGAGTTATGACTCCTAAACAAGCTTATAAAAACGGTAGCGACTGGCTTGTAATTGGCAGGCCTATAACCAAAGGAAATATTAAAAAAAATATTCAAAATCTAATCGATCACTTAAGCCAATGATCAAAGGTTTAAAAATTTGTGGGGTCTCAGATCCTGAAACTTTAAACTATATTTTAAATCACAATCATAAACCGACAATGATAGGTTTCATTGCAAACTATGAAAAAAGTAAAAGGTTTGTTGAATATGAAAAATTAAAAAATTTAATTAATGTAGATAAAAAACAAGTCATTTTTGTCTCAGTATTTGTAAACCCAAATGACGAGATCTTGGAAAAAACCAAAGACTTAAATTTTGATTATTATCAACTTTACGATGTAAGTCCTGAAAGGACGAAAGAGATTAAATTAAAATTTCAAAAAAAAATAATCACAGCTCTCACTATTGCCAGTAAAGATGATGTAATTAAATATAAAGATTATTCAAAAATTTCAGATATAATTTTATTTGATTCAAAAGGTTACGATAAGTCTGAAAGTTTTGATCATGATTTGCTAGAGGATGTGCCCATCGAACTTAATAAAATGATTGCAGGCAATATCCAAATAAATGATATACCTTACTTTAAAAACAAAAATTTTATTGTTGATCTCAGTGGAGCATTAGAAGACCAAAATGGAAAAAAAGATATTAATAAAATAGATAAATTGTTAAGATTATTTGGGAAAATATGAAACTTAAAAAAAGAGTTCCGGTTATCGATCAAGGAAATTCACTTGGATTTTGGGGAGGTAAATTTGGAGGAAACTTTGTTCCCGAAACTTTAAAAAAACCAATAGCAGATTTGGAGATTTTATTTAATAAACTCAAAAAAGATAAAAATTTTATTTCTGAAAGAGATAAATATTTTAAAAATTGGGTTGGAGCACCTACAAGATTTATAAAACTAGAAAATCTTACAAATCACATTGGTGGTGCTCAAATTTGGTCGAAAGTTGTATCAGACGCTAATGGAGGTGCTCATAAAATTTACAACGCAACTGTTCATTGTTTGCTTGCAAAACGATCAGGTAAAAAAATTATATGTGGAGATACCGGTGCTGGATATGCCGGAAAAATGTTAAGCATGGCTGCCAAAAAGTTTGGTTTGAAATGTAAAATATTTATGGGTGCAAAGGATATTGCTAGACAACAACCAAATGTAAAAGCAATGAAAAAAAATGGAGCTGAGGTAATACCTGTCTACTCTGGAAGTCAAACGCTTGTAGATGCTGTCTCAGAATGTATGCGATTTTGGGTTGCTAACTGTGATACAACAGCAATGTGTGTTGGAAGCACAGTCGGTCCAGCTGTTTTTGTTCGTATATGTGGATGGAGCACCAGCCAAATTTCAAGAGAGCTAAAAGTCCAATTAATAAATGAGTTTGGATCGATTCCAAAAAAACTCAAGTTATACAATTGTGTAGGAGGCGGAAGTTCAAGCTTTGGTTTTTGGAATGAATTTATGGATTATGATAAAAAACAAGTTGAGTTTATTGGAGTAGAGGCTGGTGGACCTAAAAAAAGTAAAAAGCATGCGGCACCTTTAACCTATGGTTCAAAAATTGGTATACTCCATGGTGCGGCTCAGTACGTTAATCAAAACTCAGATGGACAAATTGAAGAAACAGAGTCGATATCGGCTGGACTTGATTATCCTGGAATTTCTCCACTCCATTGTTTTTTAAAGGATACCAAAAGAGCTAGGTATACAGCTGCAAGTGATGAAGAGGCTTTAAGTGCCTATAAACTTGTTACAAAGTATGAAAATTTAAGACCCTCCTTAGAACCAAGCCATGCTTTTTTTGTTGCTATCAAAGAATCTAAAAAACTTAGTAAAGATACCGTGGTAATAATTAATAGTTGTGGCGATGCTTACAAAGATCGTGGAATTTTAGAGGAAAGATTAGGTAAAAAATATGTCAAATCCAATTAGTACTGCATTTAAAAAAGCAAAGGCAGAAAATAGACCAGCTTTATTAACCTACACTGTTGCTGGCGATAGCTCAAAAAAACAATCTTTGGACATATTAAAATCCATATCTAAAAATGCAGATATTTTAGAATTAGGTGTTCCCCACAATACTCCTATTGCAGATGGAAGCCAAATTCAAACTAGCGCTTATAGAGCAATTAAAAAGGGTATTAAGATAAACGATATATTTAGGATTGTTAGAGATTTTAAAAAATTTGATAAAAACAAACCAATTATATTGATGGGTTACTATAATATGATTTTTCAATATGGAGATAGCAACTTTTTAAAAAAATGTAAAACCTCAGGAGTAAATGGATTAATAGTTGTGGATTTACCTTGGCCAGAAAATAAAGATTTTGCAAAAAAATGTAAAAGAAAATCAATTTATTTTATTCAACTTTTATCACCTACAACAACAAGTAAAAGACTTAAAAAAATTATACAAAACTCTCATCCAATGAATTATTTTATATCAATGCTAAGTACTACAGGTGGCAAATTAAAGGTATCACCTAAAGAAATACTTAAAAATTACAATAAGATAAAAAAGATTAATCCTAATAAAGAGATTGTTATTGGTTTTGGAATTACAGATAAGACAATAGGAAAGCTTAAATCTGCTGATGGATTAGTAGTGGGAAGTGCTATTTGTAAAGAAATTACGAGAAGTTTAAATAGTAGACAAAATCCTGTCACAAATGTAGGTAAGTTAGTAAGAAAATTAAAAAATAAAATAAAATGAATTGGATCACTAAAATAATAAAAGCAGGTGAAAAAATCAAATCTGCCATTCATAAAAGAGCATCCAAAGAAGACATTGCTAATAGTGATTGGACATCTTGTTGCAAAGGTCCAATATTAAAAAAAGATTTAGAAGAAAATTTATGGGTTTGCCCTGATTGTAATAAACATCACAGAATAAAACCTAAACAAAGATTTGATATTTTATTTGGAAAAGATAATTACGAAATATTTAAAACACCCATCCCAAAAGATGACCCTTTAAACTGGACAGACTCAAAATCCTATATGGATAGATTAAAATCTGCCAGAAAAAAAACAGGTATGGATTGTGGAATGATGGTCGTAAGTGGTGTAATCAATGATGTTAAAATTACTGCAGTTGCATCTGATTTTGATTTTTTAGGTGCATCAATGGCAGCTGCAGAAGGAGAAGCTTTCTTATACGGTATTCAACATGCAATTGAGAATAAAACTCCTTTACTCCTTTTTTATGTGTAAGTGCAGGGGGTGGAATGAGAATGATGGAAAGTTTAATTTCTTTATCTCAAATGACAAGAACCACACTAGCAATAAATGAACTAAAAAATAATAATCTTCCATATCTTGTTTGTATAACAGACCCGACTGCTGGTGGGATCACAGCTTCCTATGCAATGTTAGGTGATATTCATATAGCTGAGCCCGGAGCGCTAATCGCTTTTGCTGGAGCAAGAGTAATTCAAGGAACTGTTAAAGAAGAACTACCAGAAGGTTTTCAAAAGAGTGAATACGTTGAAAAGACAGGCTTTGTTGATTTGATTGTTGAAAGAAAAGATCTAGCTGAAAAAATTGGAACTTTATTGTCAATATTGTTAAAGAAAAATTCTGTTATAAGCACTGAACAAAATGAAACTACAGAAAATACTCAGTCGCTTTCTAAAATTGCATAAAAAAGGAATTGATCTAAGCTTAGATCGAATTATTCACCTTTGCGAAAAACTGGGTAATCCTCAGGATAAAATCAAAGCCATCAGTATTGTGGGAACCAATGGTAAAAACTCTACAATCCAAGCTTGTTATTCAATTTTAAAGGAGGCAGAAATTAAGTGTAATGTTTATACCAGTCCTCATATTCAAAAAATAAATGAAAGATTTGTTTTTAACAACCGGCAACTTGGAGATGATGAGTTAGCTTCTTTATTTGAGGAAGTTGAGAGAATAAATGCTAATAATCCAATAACATTCTTTGAAATTTTAACTGCATGTTTTTTTCATAAAGCAGCTAAATATCCAGATAATCTCAATCTGATTGAGGCAGGTTTATTTCATAGGTTTGATGCAACCAATATCTTAAAAAATAATCTTGCAAGTATTGTAACTTCTATATCAAAGGACCATTTGGACTGGCTTCCAGAAAATGAGAGAACAATCGATAAGATTATTTTTGAAAAAACTTCAAACCTTTTAAATTCAAATATTATTGTTGCAAAACAATACCCTGTTTCAACTTTACAAAAGATTAAAAAAACTATTCATCAAAATCAATCTAATAAGTATTTTTTTAGCGATGATTTTTCATTCTCAAATGGAGAAAATGAATTCTTTTATTATGAAGATAAATTTGGTGGATTAAAACTTTCAAAACCAAATGTATTAGGTCAATTTCAACAGGAAAATATTTCAACAGCTATCGCAACCTTACGAATTTTAAATCTGGGCATTGAAGATCATCATATAAAAAAAGGTATTCAAAAAATCGATAATATTGCAAGACTCCAAAAAATTGAGTCAGGTAAATTAAAAGATTTAGTTAAAGACAATCTTTTTTTGATATCTGGAGATCATAACGAAGATGGAGCAAGAGTATTAAATGAATATTTAAAAAGCCTAGATTGTAGAAAACACATCATTATTGGAATGATGGATAATAAAGAACACGAAAAATACATTAAACACTTTAGAGATATCGCCTCAATAACAACTGTAGATATTAAAAACCAGCCAAATGCAATTAGTGGACTTAAATTAAGAGAAAAATTTAAAGATATGCCAAATGTGAGTTATAAAGAAAGTATTGAAGATGCGATTAAAAGCATAAATCTAAATCAAGGAGATCTACTACTAATTACCGGATCTTTATATCTTTGTTCTGAAGTTTTGAATTTAAATTAAATATTTTTTTCTAAAAATTCTTTCATGTGACTTTCGGGTACACCGCCAACTTTTCTATCTACTTCAACACCTTTTTTATAAATAATTACAGTTGGCACCCCTCTTATTCCAGCAGCACTACCAGTATTTATTCCACCTTCTTCAATGTCAGCGTAATAAAATCCTGCTTTATCTTTATACTCAATAGCTAGTTTATCCATAATTGGTTTTAAAGCTTTACATGGTCCACACCACGCAGCTGAAAATTGAATTACAGAAATGTCCTCGTTTTTAATTTTGTTATCAAAATCTTCATCTTTAAAATCTGTTAGCATTCAATCTTTCTATAATTTACGAATACAAAGTCAACTAGGCAATTTCATATTTTTTTTCAATTGACATTATAAATTCGTTTATTTCATCTAACTTTTTTAATTCTTCCTCATCATCTCTATTGGAAGCTTGATCTCT
>LULK01001003.1_pt1 | contig 10792 bp, 7 predicted proteins | sample 728181 | NCBI WGS metagenome assembly LULK01 (sample SAMN03860291, study PRJNA289734) | marine metagenome | biome: seawater column; feature: ocean; material: water; isolation source: Red Sea water column Station 169 - depth 10m | place: Saudi Arabia: Red Sea | collected 2011-10-15 | depth 10 m | reverse complement strand
TCCCCTGATTCAATTTGCATTGAAATATTTTTTTGTAGAAAGGGAATAATAAAATCCTCCAGCATGAATTTTTTTTCTCTTGTAAGGCTTATAGAATTGCTCCCTAATTTATTAGTCCCCATGCCAAAGGAGAGGACTGTCCAAGGGCCTCCCACAAAACCAATTAGCGATTTATCGTGACTTAGTTTTTCCTTGGTTAAGTTTAGGGCTTCCGATTGAAACTCCATAAATCTGAGATCTTTTTTATGTAGTAGTTTTTTAAAATTTTGCTCAGTGAGAATATCCTCAAATTTTGGCCCTGGATCAAATACTAAATTCATCCCCATTGCTTGTAACGGCCACAAAATGTCGCTAAAAAGAATGGCAACATCAAAGTCAAAATCCTCAATTGGTCCTAAAGCAGTTTCTGCAGCTAACTCAGGCTTTTTACATAGCTCTTCAAAAGAATGTTTTTTGCGAAGAGACTGATAGTGTTTATGGTATCTCCCTGCCTGTCGCATGAACCATATTGGAGGACAAGATTGAGGTTTCCTCGCTAAAGCATTTTCAAACTTATAATTGGGCATGATTCAGCTCAATTTCTTTGCAATTTCTTCTGCAGCATAAGTCAGTATGCAGTCAGAACCTGCTCTTTTGAAAGAATGTAAAACTTCCATCAAAACTTCTTCCTGCAACCACCCTTTTTCAATTGCACCTTTCAACATTGAGTATTCACCTGATACTTGATAAGCAAATGTTGGTACTTTGAATTTTTCTTTTACCGCGCGTATTACATCTAAGTAAGGCATGCCAGGTTTTACCATTACGGCATCTGCTCCTTCATTAAGATCCATCTCAACTTCATGCAGAGCTTCATTAATATTATGAGGCGACATTTGATAAGAATCTTTATTTCCTTTGCCTATCTCCCATCCATCATATCTGAAGGCGCTATTACGTCTGCTCCCGCATCTGCTAGAACTAAGGCTTGCTTTTTTAATACTTCAACTGTTTTATCATTATCTACGTAATCTTTTTTGTCCAATATCCCATCGTGGCCATGGACTGTATAGGGATCAAGGGCGACGTCTACAATAAGAACTAATTCTGGAATCTTTTTTTTAATCGACTCGACAATCCCACATATTAAGTTTTTTCGATTAAATGCTTCGATGCCCTCTAGATCCTTTTTTTTAGAATCTATCACAGGGAAAAGAGCGACAGCTTTTATTCCCAGATCCATTAAGCTTTTGCAGTAATCAATCACACCTTCCTTTGAATATCTATTTACGTTTGGCATGGATTCAATTGCTTCAGCTTTTTTGATCCCTTCCTTGACAAAGATAGGTTGAATTAAATCGTCGACTGTTAGGCTAGTTTCTGCAGTTATTTTTAGCAGTGACGGATTACTGCGCAACCTTCGCAATCTAGTGTCTGGAAATTTTCTATTCATCTGTATCAGCAGTTATTTGATGTTTCCAATCTTCGTAATTTAGAAAAGGTACAACTTTTCCCGAAATTTGGCGGTCAATTATGTCATAGCTTGCCCCTAAACCGCATGCATGATTAGCTCCGATAATATTAGGATATAATTCAAGCGCATATTCAAAAGCACTTCCGCTCATCCAATAAAAATATTGTTTATCTTTTATTTTTATCTCATCTTCTTTTGGTGTCAGTTCGTATGAGATGAATTTTTCCATCGAACTTTTTTCTTGGTTCCTATCATGCGTAAAATTCAACCAATCTAAATCATCAAATAAAGTACAAGGCGGCTCATTATCTTTTCCTAAACTGTCTGATGTGCCATTTATCCAGTAGCCTTTCGCAGCAAGTTTTTTCCAAGTTTCAACTCCGCCTGTCCACAAAATATTTGATGCGTTAATTCTAATTCCATCCAATAAAGCATCTTGTCTGGAAATAAAAATTCCTTTGTTCTCCATTGCTTCTATTTTTTTTATAGTGGTTTTAATAAATTTGCGCTTAAAAAAAACACTTTCTGCTTTTTCTTCTGGAAAAATTGCATTTTTATTTACCTTTTGTTCAACTTTAAGCTTTGGTATCCGATTAAAAGTGCTTTCATTTAATTCAACGCCCTCTTCTGTTAGACCGATGATGTTGGTTATCTCGCCTACATTAATCTTTCTTATTGATACACCTATTTTTTGATGACAGCCTCCTCCATGTTGAGAAAGAATTTCTCTCTCTCTAGATACAGCATCAAAAGTACTTTGATCGTTGATAGAGGCTGCAATAGAATTTGCAAAATCATTGTTTTCTGCAACCTCAATAGCAATCGCACCCTGACCTGGAGCACAAGGATTGATTGAATTTGGTAGTATCATCCAAGAAAATGAATCAGAATTCTTTTTATAAAGCTCAACAAAATCCTCATCCCTAGCAAGCCTGTCAATAGCTGCTTTGGCAATAACTACTCCGTCCAATGAATCATTCAAAAATTTAGAAAGTCTAGTTTGAATATTTCCTCTGATTGGATGAAATTCAATCTTAGAAGTTTTCCACGGCAATAAATCAGGCAATGATATTGAAAGGTTTCTCTCTCTTCGTGGAGAAGATGAATAGATCTTTAAAGATTTTTTTTTAATTGAGTCCTTTTTAAAAAAAAGAATATCTCTGCTATCAGATCTAGGTAGCGTTGAGACAATATCAGTGCCTTTAGGCATTTCAATAGGCAAGTCTTTCCATGAGTGAACGACCATGTCAGCCTCATCATTTAAAAGAGCATCTCTCAAATCTGATGTAAAGACTCCTTGTTCGGGCATTTTGCTTAAAGGGGTTGTTTGAAAGTATTCTGATAGTCTTCAATATAACTGTTTGTTCTTAACAAAAACACAATGATACCCGAATGTTGGAAGAAGTTCTGATGTGTTATAGTTCTCACCAATTCATCTTATAAAGCAAGCTGAATTAGATGGTAGGTAGTAAATGAATTATGAAAAATTTTTTAGCGACGAGCTTAAATCACTCAAGTCGCAAGGTTTATATAGAAAATTCCGCGAAATAAATAGAACTCGATCAACTTTTCCAAAAGCAACCGAACGCGATGGAGATTCTAGAAGACAGGTAGAAGTTTGGTGTAGCAATGATTATCTTAACTTGAGCCAACATCCTGCTATTGTTAATGAAACTATTAAAGTTACTCAAGAATTGGGCACCGGCTCCGGCGGTACTAGAAACATTTCTGGTACTTCCTCTTATCATGCGGACCTTGAAAGAACGCTAGCTGAATTGCACAAAAAAGATTCTGCCTTGATATTCCCATCAGCTTACACAGCTAATCAATCTACTTTATGGACTTTGTGCAAAAAATTAGAAGGAATTGAAATATATTCTGATGAGCTTAATCACGCATCAATGATTCAAGGCATTAAAAATGCAAACGTTAAAGTGCATATTTTTAGACACAACGATACCGAACATTTAGAAGAGCTTTTAAAAACGTCAAATGCAAATACTCCTAAAATGATTGTTTTTGAATCCCTTTATTCCATGGAAGGTTTAAGATCGCCTATTGAAAAAATTATTTGGCTTGCCGAAAAATATAATGCGCTGACATACTTAGACGAAGTTCATTCTGTTGGCTTGTACGGTCCTGAAGGAAGAGGGATCGCTGCAGAAGCTGGAGTCTCCGATAAGATAGATATTATTAACGGAACTCTGTCGAAATCTTTTGGTCAATTAGGCGGCTATGTGGCGGCCAACGCGGACATCATAGATTTCATTAGAAGTTTTGCGCCCGGTTTCATATTTACTTCTTCAGTTAATCCGTCCATTGTGGCTAGTTCTATCAAAGCTATTAAGCTTGCAAAAAAAGCGGATCACCTAAGGCGTGAAATAAAATTTAATTCCGACCAAATAAGATCTGGATTAAGAAATCTTAAAATTCCATTTATAGAAAATGATAGCCATATAATTCCAATTCTTATTAAAGACCCTGTCCTGTGTAAAGACGCAGCAAATCTCTTGGTAGATAAGCACGGTATCTATATTCAACCCGTCTTCTTCCCAACAGTTCCAAAAGGCGATGAAAGATTCAGAGTCACTATCACGCCAAAACATAACGCTTCAGATATACAAAACTTTTTAAATGCTATCGATGATATTTGGACAGAAATGTCTTTAGAAAGGGTTGAAGCAGACAGCAAAGTAGTAAATTTGAATTCGTAACTTAAGTTGCTGGGCGATAAAAAGATCGCCACAGAGCTATCCCGCCAATCAAAGAGATAATCCAGAAAAGCAACTCAATGTAATTTGGATTGCTGTTATAGCCAAAGAAACCTTTGAGAAAGACGCCAACTCTGCCGCTGTCATGCATGATATGCGTGTACTGTTGTTTGCCCTTTAAATCATAGGAATAAAAGAAAGAATTATCAGTTTCATCAAGACTGTCCTTAGGTCTTAAGATATCCCAGGGACGAGAAATGTCTGACTTATCTTCTAAGCCTATGAGTTGCAAGTTATCTGACTTAACTAAGTAGCTTTCAGCTTCATGAGTGCCGTATGCAATCATGCCAGATGCTAAGAAAACTAAGAGTAGTGTTGTAGCTTGAAAAAAAGATCTTAAATTGATCTTTTTGCCCTGAACAACAACAAGATATCCAATTAAAATTGCTAGAGCTGCACCTATCGTGAATCCAAGATAACTGAAAGATCCGGTCATTGAAAAGCTTCCTAAAAGAAAAATAGCTGTTTCAAATCCCTCTCTGAGTATAGAGAAGAAAATTACAAAGAAAATTCCCCAAGTTGATGCTTGAACGGCGGTGTTGGTTTCTGCTTCAATTTGTTTTCTATCGCTGACGTGCTTTGATAGCCAGAAAATAACATACCAAATCAATCCGGCCGTGATAAACATGAATACTGATTCGAAAAGAGCTCTAGCAGATTCATTACTGAAGCTTTCTTTGAGCATGTATACGAAATAACCCACAAGAATACTGAAAACAAGCGCTGCAGCTACACCTATCCAAAGTTTTCTAATCGATTCGTAAAGTTCATTTTTTATAAGGATTGTATAAATAATCCCGACGATTAAAGAAGCCTCAAGAGTTTCTCTAAAAACAATGATGAATTCATTCATTACAATAATTTATCAAATAAAATGAGGAAGAGCTTAATTTTTCACCAGTGGTGTTTTTAGGAACGAATAAAAAAAACTCTTCCAAACATTTAATTTAAAAGTGTAGGGAAAATCAATCTTGATGGTAGGTACAGATGGTAAGATTGATTTTCCCTTCAGTTCTCTCTCCTAATTAAGAACTGAGCTTTTAAATATGACCTGCCCTGAAATCATGACCAGGGTATTGATCTTCAATGCCGCTCCGCCAACGGTTTTTGAATTCTCAGATTTCAAGGCAAGAATGTACATGGTTTAAATATTTCCTTGTTAAAACCTTCTTGAATAAGAAACCCTTGCACTTAGCGACTCTCCAACTGAAGCTTGGTGGGTACTATGTGAATGAGGGAAATATAATTCATCCGTCAGATTTTCTATATGCACTCTTACTATATCGTTATCTGATGCATTGATATGAAGAGCAAAATCTATTCTCGTGTAGTCAGGTAAAGCAGGACCAGTACTTCCATTAGTTGTGTCTTTTATTAAAGATTCAGCCTGATGAGTCACACCTAAGCCAAAACCAAATGTTTCATTTGCTTGATATGAATACCACAGCGAAAGCATTTGATTTGGAAGTTCTCTTGGCTGTTTGGTTCCTTTACTAGTAACTCCATCGAGAGATGTATAACCAAAAGTTAAGTTATTCTGATCGTCTATATCACCAGATAGCTCTACTTCATAACCTTCAACTTCAAGACCTCTTATTTCATTCATTTCTCCTGTTTCGTTATCCTTTTCGGCTCGAGTTGATTCAGAATCAAAGATAGCTGCTGTAAATGTCAATGCATCGTTAATATCGTATTTATAACCAAATTCAGTATTTTTATAGACATCTGGATCAAGAGCAGCTCCACTTGCGTCGAGCTTTTTGTATTGCTCACCTGATCTTGGAAGGAAGCTTTCGCTATAGCTGACATATAAAGACATGTTATCTGCTGGCTTGTAAATTACACCTAACCTTGGTGAGAACATATCGTCTTTTCTAGATTGATCCTGAGATTTCTTAACATCAGTAACAGTTATATCAAAGTTGTCTAGACGACCTCCAATGATCATTTTCCAACTGTCTGAGAAATCAATATCGCCTTGCAAATAGAAAGAAGTAACTGTTAGATCAGACTCTGAACTGCTTTTTAAATCAGTTGTGTAATCAACAGTAGAGTCTAACCCTGTTGATGTTTTTGCAATGTTTAAGGGTCTCGTGATGTTGAATATTTGCTGATCTGTAGGTTCACCTGCATCTTTTCCTGCTCTATTGTTAAAAAAGGTGTTGTATCGGTAATTTTTATTGTCAGTATCAACATACTCTAAACCGACCAAGAGTGTCCCTGAGGTAGAACCATTATTAAATTCATTGACGACATTCGCTGAAATAATAAGATTTTGTCTTTCTGTAGGATCTAAATAACCATCAAGCTTAACGGTATTTGCTTCCGCATCGTAACCAGCAGCATATAGATTCTTGTACATTTTTTTGAAGTCACTGGAAGTAATACTCATATTGAATTTGCCAGTATCCGAGTAATCATGAGCTAGGCTTCCTCTGAGAATGCTGGCTTCTAAAGTTTGTAAATTAAGTCCTTCAACTCCAAATACAACATCTTTTAGACTCTCAACTGGCTTATTGTTAGCAGTAGGAATACCTCTATCGATAAACCTTTCATGATCTGCGTATTCATAAGATAAATCTATAGTAGTTGCATCATCTACTTGAATTTTAACGGTTGGGTTTATTCCGTATCTTTCTCCCTCGAAGAAATCTCTGTGATTAGCTAAAGAATCTGTATGAAGGTTTAATCTCACAGCAGTTGAATCGGAAGTTGCAAAGTTAGCGTCAACGGCTAGATCTGCTGCTCCAAAAGAATCTGCTCCGAAATCAATGGATCCAAAAGCTTCACCGATTTCTGCTTTCTTTGAGACTCTGTTGATTAAACCTCCGGTTCCGCCTCTTCCAAAAAGCAAGGCATTTGGACCTCTAAGGATTTCTAATTGTTCTACATTGTACAAAGACCTGTAGTACTGAACATCATCTCGCACACCGTCTTGATAAAAATCAGCTGTTGATCGTACTCCTCTAAAGACAACTGCGTCTCTGTGTCCTTCACCTTGCGATGTATTTACACCGGGCATGTAACGAATAATATCTCCAATCTCCCTAAAACCCTGTTCCTTTATCTCTTCATCGGTTATGACCGAGACAGATTGAGGAACGTCTAGTATAGGAAGTGGTGGTTTGAGAGAATTAACTTGATCAACGTATAAAACCTTTCCTTTGACTTCAACTTCTTCAATATCATCGTTGTTTTGGGCATATGCGCTGAACAATCCTATTAGAAACAAAGTAGCGTAGATATATTTTTTCATAATTTTTTCCAATAATTTCAGGTGCATCTCATAATGATAATGAGAATCGTTCTCAATTATATATAAATGAGAATGATTATCAATTGCTTTTAGAAATATTCTTATAATTTTCTTCATAAATAAAAAACGAAAAAATTAGATATTAAAAGTCTTGACCTTTTGTCATTTTATTGTAAGCAAGAATGGTCTATGTAAATAAGGGGGTTGACGCTAATCAAAGAGTTGAATATTCTGCAAAAATATAGATTATTTTCTAGGGGGAAAATTATGAATAAATTCTATTTATTAAGATTATTTTTAATCTCCCTCCTTTTTGTACCTATTATAAATTCACAGGATGATGATACTGAAGAAGTCGTAGTAACTGGTTCTTTAATTGCTACTGACAGGGAAGTACTATCAGTTCCTGTTGATTCATTTGATAGGGATGATTTTGAATCATCTGGTATGCCTGAGATTACAGACTTAGTTAGAAATCTAACTGCTGTATCTGGTGCGGTAAACCAGTCTGAGCAATTCATAGAAGGAGGAACAGTTACCGGGATTAAGAATGTAAACATCAGAGGTCTTGGACTTGGTCGGACTCTTGTTTTAATAAACGGTAAAAGGATGGTGCCAACGGCTGTTGAAACCAACGCAGGTGAATCTCCAGTGGACATTGGAAACTTTCCTGCAATTGCATTGAAACGAATTGAATTACTTAAAAACGGTGGTTCTACAACATACGGTTCTGATGCGGTTGCTGGTGTTTTTAATATGATTACCAGAACCGATTTTGAGGGTTTTGAGATGAATGTATCCACAACTCAGATCGATAATGCAGATCCTGGGTATAACTTTGGATTCATTTATGGAAATCAAAACGGTGACAACAGGTTTACTGTTGCATATGAATATGAAGAAGTTGGAAGATTAATGAACATCGATAGAGGATTGGTTGACTGGAGCAGTCCAACTACGTGGCCTCTTGGTTTTTCATCATTTGGTAATCCAGGTACTTTTCACGTAGGCGGCTCAGCTCAAGGAGCGGATGCTATTATGGATCCCACTTGTGGAATGACTAAGGCTGTTGAAGCTTCAAAAACTGGAGGCTTGTCCTACTCAGTACCTTCACCAGATACTGGTTTCAACGTTCACTCTAAGTGTGGATATAACTTCGTTCCTTTTTCTAACATGATTGATCCAACAACCAGAAACAAACTTTATGTTACTGCTAGTTCGGATATTAACGATACAACAGAATTGTATTTTGAGTATCTGCATGCTGGATTGGATACAACTTACACTGGATCGCCTTCTTATCCTCCAACTGCAGCAGGATTTTACATATCTATACCTGACCATAACCCAGGTTTTCAAGAAATTGAAAGGGCGACTGGACAAGATATGGGGTCATCTGCTTTATGGTGGGGTCGTGCAAGAGCGGTAGAAGGACCAGGGATGGAAAGACCTAATTACCACGATTCTAACCGAGCGATTCTTGGAGTGAGAGGTGACATAACAGAATCAGTTCAGTTTGATGCTTCTGTTAATTATTCCTCTACTGAATGGAGTAATGCTTGGGGTGACGTATTAACCGATAGATTTACTATGGCTCTCCACGGAATAGGTGGTGAAAACTGTAGAGATTCAGCTACTGGTGAATTCTATGAAGTTGGAACCGATGCTGCTTTAGCTGCTGCAGGTCAAGGAAACTGTCACTACTACAGTCCAATTGGTGCTGCGATCGGAGCCAGTCCATCAGACCCTTACTATAACCATCCTGATGCATGGGACTTCTTCTGGGGTGGCCCAGAGAGTGAAGAGAAAAAATCTCTTACCACAGGTCAATTTGTATTCTCAGGATTTGGAGCAAATGATGTTGGTTGGGCTGTAGGGCTTCAATACAGAAAGTATTACAATTTCTACAGAGCCGCTGGAGATAACCGATGCCCTGATAACGGTAAATGTAATACCGTTTTCCACTTCTTAACAATGGATACAACTGAAAGACTAGATCAGGAAATTACTTCGCTATTTGGTGAGGTAAGCATTCCTGCTACTGATAACTTTGAGATTCAGTTAGGTGTTAGATATTCAGATTATGAAGCAGCTGATGTTACAAAGCCTAGAGCTTCCTTTATTTGGGATGCTACAGATATATTTAGCTTGAGATTTTCTTATGAGGAAACTTATAGAGTCCCGTTGTTGTCTAATAACATTCAAGAGAGTCTTCAGCGTTACGCTCCTTTAGGAGAGTTCGTGACAATTGCAACACCTGTTGCTACGTCATTGAAACCAGAAGAGTCTAGCAACTTGAACTTAGGTTTCATCATAAGGCCAGATGAAAGAAGTCAAATAACTTTTGATTACTTTAATATTGCTTTTACGAATGGATTTGGAACCGAGGCAGCTACTTGTCCTTGTGCTGACATCATTTATGTTACTCCTGGAGATCCTGATAGCGGGATTGTAAGAATTGAGACTGAACTTATTAACGGAGACGACGTTGACGTTTCAGGTCTTGATTTTGAAGGAAGCGTTGGTTTTGATGCTGGTAACACAGTAATGACCTTCTCTTACGGAGGAACGCTCTTAACTCAATTTGATGTTGCAGGTGCAGTCGGTGGAGGAACTTACGATGCTTTAGGTAAATTTAATACAAGATCATCTACAGCTCCTATAAATCTAAGATCACTTCCTGAACTCCAACTTTTCCTTGGACTGGGCATTGAATTAGATATTCATTCGATAAATATGTACGTGCGTCACATCGGTGAATATGAAATTCCTGACACTATTACTGCTGGATATACTTTTCTAGGAGATAAAATCGATTCAATGAACACACTCGATTTTAACTATACTGTTAGGCTAGCTGACGATAGAGTAAGAATTAATTTAAGTGCTTATAACCTATTAGGTGAAGATCCGCCTTTGGCGCCTTCCGAACTTGGTTATGATGCATATACTCACTCACCTGTCGGCACTGTTCTTAAAGCAGGACTTCAGTACAGATTCTAAATTTAGGATTTGCATAAAAAAAGGCGGTGGAAACACCGCCTTTTTTTATTTTCTAGTAAAGCTACTATCAGTATTCCACCAAGCCATATCTGAAAAAGACCTTATATCTATTTCGTGGGTCCAGGTAGATCGATGCTGGTTAGCAAGATGAAAATATGTTTCAGCTACTTTCTCAGGAAGAATTAATCCATCATGCTCCATGCCTCGAGTTTCTCTCATCTTTTGATACATGTCCGGTCCGAGCATTTTTCCAAGTGTATCGGGAGCATCTACGGCACCATCAATAACGATATGAGCAACGTGTATGCC
>LULK01001157.1_pt1 | contig 10796 bp, 13 predicted proteins | sample 728181 | NCBI WGS metagenome assembly LULK01 (sample SAMN03860291, study PRJNA289734) | marine metagenome | biome: seawater column; feature: ocean; material: water; isolation source: Red Sea water column Station 169 - depth 10m | place: Saudi Arabia: Red Sea | collected 2011-10-15 | depth 10 m | reverse complement strand
CTCTTTTTCACTCATATTGGAATTTGGGAAAAGATAATCCTGAAAAAAGATTTATTAATGAAAATAAAAAAATCGATGATGATAAACTTATTTTATTAAAAGCTATTTCTAATACAATTAAAACTGGGATGAATATATTAGGTGTCTCAGTACCTGATAAAATGTAATGATAAAAGAAATAAAATATTTAATATTTTTTTTTATAATTGTTTTTTTTATTTTTTTTACAACAAAATATTATTTTTCAGACACTAATAAAAAGAAAACTTACAGAACTTTAAATAATTTTGATAAGCAGATTAATAATTATCAAAAAAAACTGCCAGTTTTGGATGATGATACAAAGAACATAATCGAGTATGTGGAGCAAAAAGATACAAAAAAAAAGAAATTTAATTTTTGGAAATTATTAGAGTCTGATGATTAATCGAAAATCTTTTATTGTTGGTGTTAAATCTACCAAACTATCATTGAGTGAAAAAAATTTTTTAAAAAAATACAGACCTTGGGGTGTAATATTATTTTCTAGAAATATTAATAACATTGATCAGGCTAAAAAATTAACCTTTTCTATAAGAAAAATTTTTAATGATCCTAACTACCCTATATTGATTGATCAAGAAGGGGGTAGAGTTAACAGATTAAAAAAAATAATCTCTTTTGACAATCTTACGGCTGAATTTTTTGGTAAAAAATTTAGTAAAAATCATTTAGAATTTAAGATTTTCTTTAAACTTTTTATTGATAAGACTTCATTTTTACTTAAATCGATTGGTGTAAACATTAATACTATGCCTGTTTTAGATTTAAAAATTAAAGGATCAAGCAATGTAATTGGTGATAGATCTTACTCAAATGATCCTAAAATTGTTTCAAAAATAGGTGATATTTGTATAGATTTTTTTCGTCAAAATTCAATTGGAACCGTAATAAAACATATCCCAGGTCATGGCTTAGCTAAAGTGGACAGCCATCATTACACACCTGTAGTTAATAAAAAAATTAGTTATCTTTTAAAAAAAGATTTTTTACCTTTTAAGAAAAAAAAAGCTTTATTTGCTATGACTGCTCATATAATTTTCAATAATATAGATAAAACTAATACAGTAACCCACTCAAAAAAAATTATTAAATTAATTAGAAAAAAAATTGGTTTTAAAAATATTTTAATTTCTGATGACTTATCAATGAAAAGTCTAAAAGGAAAACTTAAAGATAACACAATTAATTCATTTAAAGCAGGTTGTAATTTAGCTCTCCATTGTAATGGCAATATGAGAGAAATGGAAATTATTGCAAATAATTCACCTTTTATTAACAATTTTATTATAAAAAAAACCTCACAATTTTATAAAATTTTAAGTTAATATTAAATATGCTTAATAATGATTCATCCTTATTTGAAGTAAATATTGAAAATTATAGTGGTCCATTAGATGTTTTGTTAGATTTAGCTAAAGCTCAAAAAGTTAATTTAGAGAATATATCAATTACTAAATTAGCAGACCAATTCCATGAATTTATAACAAATGATAAAAATCTTAATCTAGAAGTTGCATCCGAGTATCTATTAATTGCTACATGGCTGGCTTATTTAAAATCAAAATTATTATTACCTAGTACTCCTGAAGAAGAATTTAAGATTCAAGAAGTTGCGGAAAAATTAAAGTTACAACTTAAAAAATTAGAATTAATTCGTTTACTATCTGAACAAATGCTAAAAAGAAAAAGGTTAGGAAAAGAAATAAGAACAAGAGGTATGAAAGCTGGAATTAAACCTATTTATAATAGTGAATTTAAAGTTAATTTATTTGATTTGTTAAAGACTTATTCTGAAATTATAATGACTAAAGATTTTCAAAGAATTAATATACCTAGATTACCTGTTTTTACTACAGAAGAGGGAATTAAAACAATTTCAAATTTTTTTGGTAAACTTTTTGGAAAAACAGGAAAAGCAGGTATTTTTGCTGGGTCATTAGAATTAGTAAAAGATGGAAAATTAAAAATAAAACAAAAGAATTTATTTGAGGATATTTATATAAAAGAAACAAAATGATTAAAAAGAAAATAAGTAAAAAAAATAATGTAATTGATTTTCCTGCTAAATTATCCCAAATTGAAAAAGAAATTGAAGCAATAATATTTGCAGCGGCCGAACCTTTAGATATTGAAACGATTCAAAGTAAAATTTCAAAAAGATCAGATGTTGAAAAAATTTTGAAAAAATTACAAATTGAATATTCAAATAGAGGTATAAATTTAGTTTGTATATCTAAAAAATGGTCATTTAGAACATCTCCAAATTTATCAAATTTAATGGCTCAAGAAAAAACAGTAGAAAAAAAATTATCTAAAGCTGCAATAGAGACCTTATCAATTATTGTTTATCATCAACCAGTCACTAGAGCTGAGATAGAAGAAATAAGAGGTGTTGCATTTGGCACAAATACAATTGAAATCTTAATGGAACTGAATTGGGTTAAACCGGGTGGTAGAAAAAATGTACCTGGTAAACCTATTCAATATGTAACTACTGACGATTTTTTAAGTCATTTTAATTTACAAAAATTATCTGATTTACCAACTGTAGATGAATTGGGTGCAGCAGGTCTAATCGATAGTACCAATATTGATAATGCAATATTTGGTACAGGTAAATTCTATAGAGAAAACCAAGAAAATAAAAAAGAGGATATATATTCTAACATTGACGAAATGCTTAGTAGCACTCTTAAGCCTGAGGATGATAAAAAATCTTAAATTGAATTTTCTAAAAAAGCTTCTTTTAAATTATCAATAAAAAGGTTATAAACTAGTATGAGTATAGGAATATGGCAAATAGCAATTGTTGTAATTTTAGTAGTATTACTATTTGGACGAGGAAAAATTTCTAGTTTAATGGGTGATGTTGCTAAAGGTATAAAAAGTTTTAAAAAGGGTATGGCTTCAGACACCAATGAAGACTCCGAGCCTAAAAATATTTCTGATAATAATCAAGACACAGATAAAAAAGAATAAACCAAATGCCTACAATCGGTTGGTTTGAGATTTTAATAGTTGTTTCAATTGCAATAATTGTTCTAGGACCAAAAGATTTTCCAATCATGCTTAAAAAAGTTGGATCCTGGATTGGAACAGCAAAAAATTATATTAATAATATTCAAAAAGAAGTTTCAAATATAGATATAGAAGATAACAAGATAGATAAACAAGAAGATAAAAAAGATGAGTCCTGAGGAAAAAGATGGTGGCTTCATCAGTCATCTAACTGAATTAAGAAAAAGATTAATTAATAGTTTTATTTTTCTAATTATCTTTTTTGTTGTTTGTTATTTTTTTGCTGAATATATTTACGGATTTTTAGTTGATCCTTTTGCACAAGCTGTAAAAGATGATGGATCTAACAGACGATTAATCTTTACCGCACTTCAGGAAACTTTTTTAACCTATTTAAAAGTTTCTTTTTTTACTGCTTTTTTTGTTACATGTCCTTTTATATTAATGCAAATTTGGAAATTTATTGCACCTGGTTTATATAAACACGAAAAAATTGCTATTCTTCCTTATTTAGTTTTAACACCAATCTTATTTTTTTTAGGAGGCATGTTAGTTTACTATTTGATTATGCCTCTAGCTATAAAATTTTTCTTATCTTTTGAGAGCACGGGAATTCTTACAAGTTTACCAATTCAACTTGAAGCTAAAGTAAATGAATATCTATCCCTTGTTATGAAACTTATTTTTGCTTTTGGTATAAGCTTTCAATTACCAGTAGTTTTAAGTTTATTAGCAAGAGTTGGATTAGTTGATTCTATTTTCTTAAAAAAAAGAAGAAAATATGTAGTGGTAATGATATTTGCAGCCGCTGCTATTCTTACACCTCCAGACCCGATAACACAAATTGGCTTGGCTATACCCTTATTAATTTTATATGAATTATCTATATTTTCTGTAAAATTTATAGAGAAGAAAAATTTAGAAAACTCTGATGCATAATTTAAAAGAGATTAGAAAAGATTTTGAAAATTTTAAGAAATGTTTAGAAAAAAGATCAGTAGATGTTGATTTTGATAAACTTAAAAATTTAGATATAAAAAACAGAGAATTTATTCAAAAAAAAGAGTCCTTAGAAAAAGAAAAAAAAGAAATTTCGAAATCTAAGGATAAAGCTTTATTTTCTAAATCAAAGGAAATATCAAAAGAAATAGATAAATTAATTGATCAACAAAACAAAATTAAAGACGAATTAGATATAATTTTATCAAATATTCCCAATATTCCTCATAAAGATGTTCCAATAGGTGAAAATGAAAAAGATAATATTGAAGTTTCAAAGTCTGGGAATTTACCTAAATTTGATTTTAAACCTAAATCTCATTACGAATTAGGAGAAAGTTTAGGTATGCTTGATTTTGATCTTGCAACTAAAACTACTGGCTCTAGATTTGTATTTGTCAAGGATAAGCTTGCTTTACTAGAAAGAGCAATTTCAAATTTTATGCTTGATACTCACATTGTTAAAAACGGTTATCAAGAAATATCCCCACCTTTGTTAGCTTCTGATAATACCATGTTTGGAACTGGGCAATTGCCTAAATTTGAAAATGATCAATTTGAAATTAAACTTGATAAAGGTAGTGATAGAAAATTTTTAATTCCTACAGCTGAAGTAATTTTGACAAATATAGTAAAAGATAAAATAATTGATTTAAAATCTATGCCTTTGAGATTTGTTGCCTCAACTCCATGTTTTAGAAAAGAAGCTGGTAGTTATGGAAAGGATACTAAAGGAATGATCAGACAGCATCAATTCTACAAAGTTGAATTAGTAAGTATTGTGGAACAGGACAAATGTTTAGATGAATTAGAGAGAATGACAAATTGTGCAATTGATATACTAGATCTTTTAGAACTTCCTTATAGAAAAGTAATTTTATGTAGTGGAGACATGGGTTTTAGTGCTGAAAAAACCTATGATATTGAAGTATGGCTTCCATCTGAAAACAAGTATAGAGAAATTTCTTCTTGTTCATCTTGTTCTACTTTTCAAGCAGTCAGAATGAAAGCGAGATACAAGAACCAAAATAATGAAACTTTATATGTTGGTACTCTAAATGGAAGTGGTTTAGCTGTTGGCAGAACTTTAATTGCAATTTTAGAAAATTATCAGCAAAAAGATGGCTCGATAACTGTGCCTAAAGTATTGCGACCTTATATGAACAATCTAGAGAGAATTTCAGTTAATTAAAGTTGTTTTAACCTATCAGATAGTATAAAAATTCATTTTTAATTAAGGAGTTTTATGGAAAGTTCAGGAATAGGTCAATTTATACCATTAATTTTAATTTTCGTTATTTTTTATTTTTTCTTAATAAGACCACAACAAAAAAAAGTAAAAGAGCATAAAGCAATGGTTGAAGCTTTAAAAAAAGGTGACAAAATTGTTACTTCAGGAGGAATAACAGGGACAATTACCAGAGTTGTAGATAATGATAAAGTTGAAGTTGAAATTGCTGAAAATGTAACAGTTGAGGTTATTAGAGGTACAGGTGTTCAAAGCTTGATGAATTCTCAAGAAACAAAAAAATAAATTCCAATAATTTAAAGTGTTATATTTTTCAAAATTAAGAATTTTTTTTATTAGTTTAATCTCAATTTTTTTTATTTTAATTGCTTCATCTAATTTATTTAATTCAGAATATTTTCTTTTAAAAAAAAAAATTAACTTAGGTCTTGATTTACAAGGTGGCTCATATCTTTTATTGGAAATTGATAACTCGCCAGTTATAGAACAAAAACTTCAAAATCTAAAAATTTCTTTGAGAAATTATTTTAAAGAAAAAAAAATCAGATTAAATAATCTTAAAATATCAAATCAATCTTTATCATTTACAGTTTCACAGGAATTTAAAGAGATTGTTTTAAATGAGTTTAATGATGAGGAGAGTAACATTAATCCTTATTATCAAAGATTTAAGATGCATCAATATGATGTTACAGAAAAAGACAATCAACTTTTTTTAAAATTTTCACGTCAGGGCTTAGTTGAGCTTAAAACATCTTCCCAGGACCAAGCATTGGAAATTGTGAGAAGAAGAATAGATGAAATTGGAACTAATGAACCAAATATTCTTAAGAGAGGAAATGATAGAATTTTAGTTGAACTTCCTGGTCTTGATGATCCAATGAGAATTAAATCGTTATTAGGTAAAACCGCAAATTTAACTTTTAGATTTGTAACAAATAATAATGAAGATTCTTTTGGTGCTGAAAAATTAGAATATGAAGACTCAGAAGATGAAGCAGTTGTAAGTAAAAGAATAATTTTGAGTGGAGACAATCTTCTCGATGCACAACCACGAATGGATACAGAGACTAACGAAACTGTAGTAACATTTTCATTAGATAGAGTAGGGGCAAAGCGTTTTGGTAAAGCAACTTCTACAGGTATAGGTAAACAATTAGCAATTGTTTTAGATGGTAAGATTATAAGTGCACCAGTGATACGAGATACAATTGCAAGCGGATCAGGTCAAATTAGTGGAGGTTTCACTTTTCAATCTGCCACAGATCTAGCTTTGTTATTAAGATCGGGAGCATTACCAGCTCCATTGAATATTATTGAGGAAAGAACTGTTGGTCCTGATTTAGGTCAAGACTCTATTAATGCTGGCGTGATCGCTTTAATCATTGGATTTCTTTTAGTGGTAATATTTATTTTGGTTAAATATAAGATATTCGGATTAATAACTAACATAGCACTAATTATAAACTTATTTTTATTAGTTGGTATATTAACAATATTTGAAGCAACTTTAACATTACCAGGAATAGCTGGAATTATTTTAACAGTAGGAATGGCTGTTGATGCTAATGTTTTAATTTTTGAGAGAATAAAAGAGGAGTTAAAAGGTGAAAAAAATAATCTAATAGCATTTGATAGTGGTTATTCAAAATCACGAACTGCAATTCTTGATGCTAATATTACTACTTTGTTAGCCGCAATAATATTATTCTTTATGGGATCAGGTCCTATTAAAGGATTTTCTTTAACACTTGGAATTGGTATCTTTACAACATTATTTTCAGTTTATTTTATAGCAAGGTTATTAACAGTCATCTATATCTCAAGAAACAAAGAAAAGGGTATTAAAATCTAAATGATTTCATTTAATAAATATTACAATCAATTCAACATCCTTTCTCTGTCATTAGTTGTAATTTCATTATTTTTTTTAATCTTTAAAGGTCTTAATTTTGGAATTGATTTTAAAGGTGGAACTTTAATAGAACTTAGATCAACTGATGAAAAAATAAATGTTTCATCATTGAGAGACAACCTTAATCAAATGGATCTTGGTGATGTTTCTGTAAAAAATTTTGGTAATGAAACTGATTTTTTAATCAAATTTGAAAATGATAATAATAAGAATATCATTGAAGAAATAAAAGCAAATTTAGATAAATCATTTGGAAATACATTTAATTTTAGAAGAGTAGAAAATGTTGGTCCTAAAGTGAGTGCAGAATTATTAAGGTCAGGTGTTATAGCAATTTCAGTAGCTTTAGCTTTAATGCTTATCTATATTTGGATAAGATTTGAATGGCAATTTAGTCTTGGTGCAATACTTGCATTATTTCATGATGTTATAGTTACTTTAGGTTTATTTTCATTGCTTAATTTAGAAATAAATCTGTCTATTGTTGCAGCAGTTTTAACAATAGTAGGATATTCCATGAACGATACTGTTGTCATTTTTGACAGAGTCAGGGAAAATTTAAGAAAATATTCAGATATCAAGATTTATGAATTAACAAATATTTCAATAAATGAAACATTATCAAGAACATTAATTACATCAATAACTACATTATTGGCCTTATTTTCAATATTTTTCTTCGGTGGTGAAATATTAAAAGGATTTTCATTAGCTATGATATTTGGTGTTATTTTTGGTACTTATTCATCTATTTATATTGCTAATACAGTATTAGTCAGATTGAATGTGTCACAAAAAACTATTCTTAAAGAAGATAAGTAATCTATGCTTATATATATAAAGCTTTTTGAGGTCTTATTTCCTGTTTTTTTTGTTGTGGGTATTGGTTATTACTTAGGAAAAAAAAATCCAAAAATTGATACTACTTTCATAACTAATTTTGCTGCTAATGTTGGCACACCTGCAATGATAATTTATGCATTAAATCCAGTTAATATATCTTTTAATATTTTTATTAATTATTTTTGGTATTACGCATTGGCAATTAGTGGATTTATGATTACTGGAGTAATTATATTATATCTTTTAAAAACCAAAGATATCATAAGAGAATTACCACCGTTAACAATGCCAAATACTGGAAATATGGGATTACCAATATGTCTATTTGCATACGGTTCTCAAGGTCTTGGTGTTTCAGCAGCTATATCTGCTTTAATCATTTTATGCCATTTTACTCTTGGTGTTTTTTTAGCTGACAGAAAATTTAGTTTAAATGTAATATTAAAAAGCCCTCCATTTTATGCAATAATAGTTGCTGTAATTTTACTTTATTACGATTTAGAGCTTCCTGGATTTGTTGAAAATACCACTTTCTTACTTATGTACGCAACAATATTTCTTATTTTGATGTCTTTAGGAATTGCATTAACAAGACTAAAAGTTTTTTCTCTAAATAAAGCTATATTCTCCTCTATTGGACGAGTAATTGTTGGACCTATAATTGGATATCTATTAATTTTATATTTCGATTTAGAAGGTTTTGCTGCTGGTGTTTTATTAATTCAATGTTCAATGCCTAGTGCTGTTTTAAATTACTTGGTGGCTTCAATATATTCACCTAAAAAAATTGTTGATAGTGTTGCTAGTACTATAGTTGTATCAACATTAATGTCATTTATAACCATTCCAATCGTTGTATTCTTAGCTTTAAAATACTTCAATTAATCTATATCCTTCTTTACTGAATGAAGGCTATAACTTTTAATTTATTGGCATGCTTTTTTCGGAAAAATCTTGTGTGGACAGATAAACCAAAATTACAATTCATTAGAGGCTTAATTCTTTTAACAGCTAATATTTGTTTTTTTTATGCAATTTCAGTTATTTCTTTGGCAAAAGCATTAACTTTAGCTTTTGTTGCTCCTTTAATTGTAACAGCTTTTTCCCCAATTTTCTTAGGAGAGAGGGTGGGATTTAAAAGATGGTCAGCGGTAATTATAGGGTTCATAGGTTCTTTAGTAGTTATAAGGCCAGGTTTTGTAGAAATTAATTTAGCAAGTATAGCTGCTCTTGGAACAGGTGTGATGTATGGGTTTTATTTGATTATTACTCGAAAACTTAGCACTTCAGACAATCCTTTATTAACTTTATTGCTAACCGGTGTAGTAGGGGCCATAATTATATCTACTATAATGCCATTTGTGTGGGTGAAGCCTAGCTTAAATCAGTGGTCTATGATGGCTGCGATAGGTATATTTGCCTGTATTGGGCATTTATTTTTAATATTGTCTCTCAAATATGCTGATGCGTCTAAATTAGCTCCATTTAGCTACTTTGAGATCATTACAAACATTATTATTGGTTATTATTTCTTTAGTGATTTCCCAGATAATTGGACTTTTTTAGGCTTATTTATTATTGTATTAAGTGGCATCTACATCTCAAGAAGAGAAAATTTAGTTAAAAAAATTAAATAATAGGTAATATTTATTTACTATTATCTAAAGTATTACATTAAGTAATATATATAAACTATTGTATTTATTACATTATATTAATAATTAATTATACGATATTTTTTTATTATTCAACATTAAATGGCTTAATAGACTCCATAAAAAATTTAAAATTTTGCAAATAATGAAAAACATCAAATAATCTATGTAAATAAGGGTTTTTTAACGATTATGTCTAAAAGTTTCCCATAAAATGGGGGAGGCCAAAAGCATTGATATAGTTGAATAGTAGAGTGATGCGCTAATCGAATATACCATTTAAACGCCCATAGAGGGGTCTATTTTAGGTGTAGTCACATATATGGTACAACTGAAGCGTGAATTTAATCATTGTAGAAAAAAATATATAAAAATGTTAAAAAGTGTTGATTTTACTAACTTTTTTAACTTAAATAAGCCTCAAAACATTGCTAAATGGACACTTTTTCAGACCTAAGTAATTTGAGCTTTTGCTTAATTCCACCTCTCCCAGAGTAGCCTCCAAGGGTCCCATCTGACCTAATTACTCTGTGACAAGGTAAAGGTGCAAAGAACAGTTGTTTTTGGCACGTCGTTGATGCGCTACCGCCATGCCTCCCGCTCTACATGTTCAGCGATGCTTTGTAGAGCTTTCTGCCCCCTGGAATTGTACCTCTCGGCTTTTCTCCAATTGGCCAGTTAAGAGTTGCCCCTTAATTCATATTTAGATTAACAAAGTTAAATTAAATAGGGTATCACTAAATAGTTGTTTTTCTAAAATTTGGTATTTTTATGTGAATTACGGTGATAACTTCCTATTTAGTAAGCAAAATCAGGTAACTCGCAAAAAATATGATTGCCATTATAGACAAAAAAATTGTGTTGAAGCTTTTTCCAGTGTTTCGAAATTGAATAATAGTTAAAATAATAAAACCAATTGAACTAATTAAAAACCATACCGCAGGAATTTCTCCATCAATCGAACCCATAAATTTAATTTAAACTATTGACATCAAAAATCACTTGATATATTACTAGTGATAATTAATTGTTATCAATAGTAATTGTATGAATGAACTGACAACAGACCTAAAAT
>LULK01001284.1_pt1 | contig 10820 bp, 10 predicted proteins | sample 728181 | NCBI WGS metagenome assembly LULK01 (sample SAMN03860291, study PRJNA289734) | marine metagenome | biome: seawater column; feature: ocean; material: water; isolation source: Red Sea water column Station 169 - depth 10m | place: Saudi Arabia: Red Sea | collected 2011-10-15 | depth 10 m | reverse complement strand
CTTATCAGTTAAGAAATTTTGACCAAATCTTTTTTTTCTGTTGTGCTTGTTCACAAGATTAAGAGGAGAATTTTAAAGCTAATTCCATTGACTTCTTGAAGCTTGAAGGATCCGCTTTATTTCTTCCAGCTAATTCATATGCTGTTCCATGATCAACTGATATTCGAGTAAAAGGGAGACCCAAAGTGATATTAACAGAGTCTCCAAAGCCCATAGATTTAAGAACGGGAAGACCTTGATCATGAAACATTGCTAAATATGCATCGTATTCATTAATCTTTTCTGTTATGAAAGCCGTATCTGCTGAAATGGGACCTTCGACATATATTTTTTCATTTAAAAGAGCATTAATGGCTGGCTCAATAATTTCTATTTCCTCACTTCCCATAAAGCCTCCTTCTCCAGCATGAGGATTTAGACCCAAAACACATATTTTAGGATTTTCAATTTTCCAAAGTCTTTTTAAACTTTCATTTAAAATTTTTACAGTCTCTATTATTTTTTTTGTTGAAATTGATTCACTTACTTTGTTTAGAGGAATATGAGTAGTCAACAAAGCGATTTTTACTTTTGAATTAGCAAGGAGCATTACAACATCTTTGGTTTGAGATATATCGGCTAAAAATTCCGTATGACCAGAAAACTCAAAACCATAGTCATTAATAATCTTTTTATTAATTGGACCGGTAACTAAGGCGGCATATTCTTTGCTCATTGCTCCTAAAGATCCAGCTAACAAAACATCTAGAACATATTTAGAGTTTTCAATATTTGGAGAACCCGAAGTAACTTTAGAATTAAGTTTGATATTCTTTACTAAAATAGAATCTTTTGCATCCAAGGTCTCTTCGAAAGACAAATTCAAGTTTAAATCTTTAGAAAGCTTTTTGTAAAAATCTATATCACCAATTAACACAAAGTCTTTTGGATTGTTGATTTCTTTCAAAGACTTAAGACAAATTTCAGGACCAATTCCTGCAGGATCACCAGGACTTAAAGCAATTTTTTTCATATATTGATTTTAATGTCAACGTACGACTCTGCTCTCAATTCTTGAAGAGTTCTTTCTAGTTGCTCTTCATACTTTCTTTCAAAAATAATTTTAAATGCCTTATCTTTTTGTAATTCCTTTGATACGTCTTTTTTTCTTCTATCCAACACTTCAAGTATATGAAAACCAAAAGAACTTTTAAAAACCTCACTCACTTCATTTAGGTTTGAATCGTCAATAACTTTTTTAAAAATGGGATCATATTTATCAGATGTTGACCAACCTAAGTCACCCCCATTAAGTTTTGAGCCAGGATCATCGGAATACAATCTAGCGAGAACTCTAAACTCTTCTCCTTTAGAAATTCTATTTTTAATTTCATTAATTAATTCTTCTGCCTGTTTGTCACTTCTTATTTCGGAAGTTTGAATTAGAATATGTCTGACTAAGTCTTGAGACTCTATTTTAACTGTATCTCCTTTTTTATCTTCTAATTTAATAAAATAAAAACCTGCTCCACTTTCCAATGGATCAGAATGAGAACCAATTTGCATATCTTCTACGATGCCAAATAAAGAAGGCAGCTCAGACTTCCTTTGCCATTTGGGCTCTTCATTTTCTGTACTTTCGTCATATCTAGCCTTTAAATCGTTGAAATCTTCCCCATCAGAAAGTTTTTGACTTATTTCTTCCGCTTGAATTTTTGATTTTATTAAAATTTGATTTACTTTATATTCTATTAATATAGAACTTTGACCTTCAGCTGACGCGATATAGTTTTCTAACTCTTGATCCGATATAAAGACTTTTGGCCTAACGAGGCCTCTTTGAACCCTTTGGATAATGAGGTTATTTTTTAAATCTCTTCTAAAATTTTGAAAGCTTCCTTCAGAAGAAACTTCATTAATAAATTCTTCAAGAGTTATATTATTGCTTTTAGCAATCTGATCCATATAGTCGTTGAGTTCTTGATCACTTATCCTGACCCCAAATCTTTCAGCTTTTTGAAGAAGAAGTTCTTCAACAATAAGACTTTCTAAAATTTGTTTTTTTAAAAAACTTTCTGGGGGCAAAGCCTGACCAGGATTCTGTTTAGAAAATTCTTGAACATATTTTTGAAATTTGAGATTAAATTGAGATTCAAGAACTAAACCGTCACCAACAATTACTGCAATTTTATCTAAAACTACTTTTTCTCCACTTGCGTTTAAGGAAAAGAATAAAATAAGTGAAATAATTTTTTTTAAGACTTTTTTTAACATTACTGTATTAATTTCCTATCAGTATATTGATTTATTTTTCTTCCTAAAGAGCCTAAGCCTTTTAATTCAAAGTAAATTCTAAAACTTTCTCTATTATATTCATTGAAAGTATTTTCATTTATCAATTTGAACCAATCCAATTCGTTGGATTCTATCAGAGCCAATCCAAAAATCAGACCAGGATTTTCATATTCTATTCCTAAAACTAAATTAGAAAGATTAGAGTTTTTTACATCATATTCAATTTTAGAGTGAAAAGATGTTCTTTCATTTAAGTAAATTTTATTCTTATTCTCAAAAAACCTGATATTTCTTTTTTCATTATTTTCAAAAATATAAGAATTTATATCTCTAATCCAAGTGAAGTTTAGGCTGGAAAAATTTTGGTTTGAAAACGTTTTATTTATTCCCATATTAAAAGCATCATAATTTTTGTTTGAATCTTTATTTAAAGAGCTAAAGAAATTAAAATTCTCTCCGTTTTTATAATTAATTTTTACTTGGTATGGTTCAGGCAAATCTACTCTAAATAAATTTGTTTCTAAAAACCTTTTTCCTAGTCCGAACAGTCTAGAAAAAGAAATATTCAACCTTTTTTTCTTTTCTAATAATAAATAATCTGCTCCTAAAAGAATGTCTCTTCGCATCGGCACATAACTATCCCCAGATAAAATATCTTTAGAAAAACTATGAGAATCTAAGAAAAAACCAGAATTTATATTCGGCAAGTTATCTTGATTTACCTCTTCAGCATAGATAAAGCTTAAAAAGGGAGATAGAACTTCTGATTTATTATTCTTATTTTTGAATAAATTTTGATTAATTTTAAATTCTACTTGAGGCAAAATTCTAGATTTTTCATAATTTTCTAAATAAAAGTTTTCAAATTTATAATTAACCTTAATCATTGAGTCTAAATTAAGAAAACTCTTATAAAATAAAAGTTCAGGCTCAATTTTAAGTTTTTCAATCCTTTGTTTTGAATTTTCAAAGAAAGATCCTCCCTTTCTAAAAGATTGATAGTTGGTTTTTAAGTTAAAATCAAAATTTTGATAATTTAAAAAATAATTAAATTTAATTTCTGGCAAGGCTTGGAATTGATTTACTCCAATAGGGCTTGTTAACTTGAATGCATTTACAATTGCACTGAAATTATAGTTTTTTCCAAAATTGGCAATTTGAATCTTTTGTGGAACAAACAATTGATCTGACTGACCATTAAAACTTCCACCAAAATCTCTTAAAAAAAGACTATCTCCTAAATTGGAATATTTTATTTTTAGGAAATAGTTTTTTAAAATTTTAGCGTTATGGATAAAGTTAAAAGACCATCTAAATGATTTATCACTTGTTTTATTAATGTATTTATCATTTTCTGATAAGAAAGAAGACTCAATAAAACCACTATAATTTTTAGATAAATATCTAAATTTTGAAAAACCTCCTTCCCCTCGTTTTGCAATATATCTTGGCTCAAAAGTAAAATCGTAATTTTTTGCTAAATTGAAATAGTAGGGAATCTTAATATCAGTACCATTTTTATTGGATGCTGATATTTCAGGGAGTAAAAAGCCACTTCTTCTCTCGCCTGATGCTGGAAAAGAGCCTTTAGGAAAATAAAAAATGGTTTGATTATTTACTTTTAATTTAGCTTTTTTAAAAGAAATATTATTCTCTTTGGTCTCTAAATCTACTTTTTCCGACTCTATCCACCATATTTTTTCTTCGCAAGGACATAAAGAAAATTTCGCCTCTTTAAATGAAACTTTATTTTTCATTGCCAAAGCCTTTTCAGCCTCGCCCCAAACGAATTGGTCCTTAACCCTAAAGGAGAGCATTTCTAATTCTAGTGTTTTATTTTTTTGATTAAGCTTTGCTTTTTCTGAACTAAAAATAATTTCTTCATAATTTAAATTCACGTTCCCTTCAAAAATAAGGGAATTATTTTCTTTATCTGAAAAAAAATAATCAGAGCTATAATTAAAATCCTGACTGTTAAGTAAAATAGAGATCAAAAATGTTGAGCTTATTGTGAGTAAACTGAAAAAAGAATATGAAATTTTTTTCATGAAAATTTTTAATAATTTACCATTCTAATGATATTAAGCGTATTTGGGAGGTAAAATACATTTTTTTAAATAACAAAAATTATGGAGATAAAATGACTAAATTAGCAAATAAAACACTTTTTATTTCGGGAGCTAGCAGAGGTATTGGGCTAGCAATAGCTAAAAGAGCCGCTCAAGATGGAGCCAATATTATTTTGGCTGCAAAAACAGCAGAACCTCACCCAAAATTACCAGGAACAATTTATACAGCCGCTGAAGAAATTGAAGAGGCCGGAGGAAAAGCTTTTCCTTTGGTTTGTGACATCAGGTCTGAAGAACAAGTAGAAGAATGCGTAGAGAAGGGAGCTGAACATTTTGGAGGAATAGATATCTGTGTAAATAATGCTAGCGCAATCCAATTGACCAATACGCTTCAAACAGATATGAAAAGATATGACTTGATGAACCAAATCAATGCAAGAGGTACTTTTTTGACTTCAAAGAAATGTCTTCCTCATCTTTTAAAGTCTGAGAATCCACACATTATGAATTTATCTCCGCCTTTAGATATGAATCCTAAATGGTTTTCCGGACACGTTGCATACACAATGGCAAAATATGGGATGAGTCTCTGCGTTTTAGGAATGGCAGAAGAGTTTAAAGAGCAAGGAGTAGCTGTAAACGCTTTATGGCCTAGAACTGCAATTTCGACTGCGGCTGTTAAAAATGTTTTGGGAGGAGAAGAGATGGCAAATATTTCAAGGACTCCTGAGATTATGGCTGATGCTGCTTATGTAATTTTGACAAAGCCTTCAAAGGAATTTACAGGTAACTTTTGTATAGATGACAATCTTTTAGCAGAACACGGTGTCACAGATTTTTCAAAATATGCTTCCGTGCCTTTTGATCAACTCTCAAAATTAAGACTCGAATCAAGTCAAAGAGATTTTTATAGATTTTTCTTTCTAGATAACTGCTCAGTTATTTTAATGATTGTTCCTGATGGAATTGAAGAAAGTATTTCCTTATTTAGTAAAAAATCAAAAATTTTTAAAAACAATGGAGTGAATGTTCCAACTATTTATTCCGAAAATGAAGTTTTAGGCTTGATTTTAGTCGAAGATTTTGGAGATGAACTATATCAATTTAATTTGTCTAATGAAAAAGCAGATCTTTATTATGATTTGGCTATTAATGAATTGGTCAAGATTCAAAGCTTAAACTTGGATAAGAATATTTTTAGCAATTTTGACGAAAATTTACTTTCATATAATTGGGATTTATTTGAAGAATTTTTCGTAAATACTTTTTTAGAGAAAAAAATCCATAATAAATCTTTAAGAATTCTTAAAGAAAGATATGAAAAAGTCTCTTTAAATTTGCTAGATCAACCAAAAGTGATTTGCCACTTCGATTATGAATGTAGAAATCTAATTTTTAAGGATAATAAAACTGGTGTCTTAGATTTTCAAGATGCTTTAATAGGACCAATTGGTTTAGATCTAGCTTCTTTGTTTAAAGATTTATATTTTTTTTGGCCAAAAGAGAAAATATTGACTTGGTATGAAAATTATCAGAAAAAAATTGAAAAAAAACTTGATCTAAAGATTTCTTTAAATAAATTAATTGAATACATTGACTATTGTAGCATTCAGAGACAATTCAGAATTCTTGGAAAGCTTTCCAAAGTTTATTTAGATTTGAATAGAACAAATAGAATTGCTGATTTTCCAGTACTTTTGAATTATATGATTAATACCTCTAAGGCATATGAAGAATTAAAACCGATTTCAGAAACGCTCCTACCTTTAAAGGAAGTTTTAAACGAGAGGATTGCTAAAATAACTTAATATGAAGGCTTTTATTCTTGCTGCTGGATTGGGAACTAGGCTTAAAGATTTAACCAAAGATCTTCCAAAGCCACTTTTGAAGGTCAAAGGAAAATCTTTAATCGAGTGGAATATATTGAAATTGAAAAGCGCAGGCTTTAACCAAATAATTATAAATACACATTATCTAGCTGATCTAATAAAAGATCATATTGGCGATGGTTCAAAATTTGATTTAAAAATTGAATATTCATTCGAAGAAAAGATTTTAGGAACTGGTGGGGCCTTGATAAAAGCGAAAGAATTAATTGGCAACGATCCGTTTTTAATTTTAAGTGGAGATCTATGGACAGATTATCCCTTTTCAAGACTAGCAAATTATGAACTAGAAAAGGCCGCGCACTTAATTTTACTTAAAAAAGGGAATGATCAATATGCTGATATGAATTTAAAGAAGGACTACGTTTATGTAGATGAAAACTCTAAAGAACTTACTTATTCAGGAATAGGACTTATTAATCCAAAAATATTTAATGAAATCAAGCTTAATAAACTTCAATTATGGAACGATCTCCTTTTGCCAATTGTTGAGACGAAAGAAATTTCTGGAGAAATTTTTAATGGCTTGGCCTTAAATATAAATTCAAAAAATGATCTTAGCCAATTAGACGTTATTATAAGCGAAGGGTAAAATTCTATAATGCCAAAACAATACAACATTATAGCTCCCTCAATTTTGTCAGCCGATTTTTCGAAGTTAGGAGAAGAAGTAAGAAAAGTACTCTCGGCTGGGGCAGAGTGGATACATTTTGACGTAATGGACAACCACTTTGTACCAAATTTGACTATCGGACCAATGGTTTGTGAATCTTTAAGAAAGTCAGGAATAAATTGCCCTATAGATGTCCACTTAATGGTTGAACCAGTCGACGATCTTATAAAAATGTTTGCTGATGCTGGAGCAACTTCTATAACCTTTCATCCAGAAACTTCAAATGATACAGAAAAGTCTATCCAACTAATTAAAGATTTAGGATGCAAGCCCGGCTTAGTGTTGAATCCAGATATTTCTCTTGATACTTTGAAGCCATATTTAGAAGAACTTTATATGGTTTTGCTCATGAGTGTATTTCCTGGCTTCGGAGGGCAAGACTTTATACCTGAAACTATTCCTAAGATTGCAAGTCTAAGAAAGATTATCGATCAAAAGCAAAAAGATATCCGATTAGAAGTTGATGGAGGAATTAAAGAATCAAATATTTTTGATATTGCCTCTGCAGGAGCAGATACTTTTGTAGCTGGCTCTGCTATTTTCAATAAATCTAGTTATGTCGACGCTATTAAAGCTCTTAAAGATAATTTTAATTAGTTTCTTTTCATTCAATCTAATTTCTTCAGAGAAGCAAAATTATGAATGCGACTTAGGTTTTGAATCTATAGTTGATAAGAATATTTGTATAAAAAATTTAAAAAATAATAAAGATAGAAAAATTGGATTAATGAATTTGGAAAAACTTTCTAAATTTCATCAAGTAAATTTTGTATGGAATGGAGAAAGAAAAATTAGATGTATGTGGATGAAAAATACTTCGATTCCGTTAGATATTTTATTTGTAGATAGAATTAAATTAGTAATTGAAAAAGGAGAGCCATTTTCGGAAAAAAAGATGTGTCATCCAGCAATAAAAGTTATAGAGGCCAATAGGGGCGAACTATTAGCAGAATACAAATTAATAGACTCTTCTTTAGAATATGAAAACTAAAATAGCCTTTTTCAAAGAAATTATTGGGGATTTAGACTCTCCTCTAGAAATTTATTTAAAATTTGAAAATGATAAAAATTCGTATTTTTTTGAATCCGTAGAGGGAGGAGATAAATGGGCACGATACTCAATTATCGGTTTGCCAACCGATCAAAAAATTTCTTTGTCAAAAAACCCTTTAGATCAAATAGATGATTTTCTAAAAAATATTGATGTTAAAAAAAATAAGGCATTACCTGAATTTCATGGAGGCCTTGTTGGATATTTTAGTTACGAAACTATAAGAGAAATAGAAGGGAAGTTAAAAGAATCTCCAAAGCCTAAATTGAAATATGATGATATTTCGTTAATGATTTCTGATGAAGTAATTATTTTTGATAATATTAAAAAATCTCTATTCATTGTTGTTAATGGGCAAGAAGACGAAAAATCAGCTTGTTTGTCTAGAATTGATGAAATCCACGATAAACTTTTAGAGCCAAGCAAAGAAGAGAGAAAAAAAACTAAGAATAAAATTAATTTTTCATCTTCAGTTTCAAAAAAAGAATACTTAGACTCAATAAAAAAAATTAAAGATTACATAATTGAAGGCGACGTAATGCAGGTTGTTTACGGACAGGAATTAACCACTCCTTTTGAAGGCTCCCCGGTTGAACTTTATAAGGCTTTGAGGAAATTAAATCCAAGCCCTTACATGTACTTTTTGAAAATAGATGATTTACATATAGTCGGAGCTTCGCCAGAAATTCTTGTAAGGCTTCAAAACAATGAGGTTACTGTTAGACCTATAGCCGGGACAATTAAAAGAGGTAAAAACGAAAAAGAAGATAATGAATTGGCTTCTACATTAAAGAATGATCCAAAAGAAATTGCTGAACACTTAATGCTGATTGATTTAGGCAGAAATGATGTGGGAAGAATTGCAAAAATCGGATCTGTGGAAACTACAGAACAAATGAAAATAGAGAAATACTCTCACGTTATGCACCTGGTATCGAATGTAATAGGCGAATTAGATGAAGGATATTCTTCAATAGACGTTTTGAAAGCCACCTTTCCTGCAGGAACTCTTTCTGGAGCTCCAAAAGTCAGAGCTATGGAGATAATTGACGAATTAGAACCTGACCGAAGAGGAGTTTATGGCGGTGCAATCGGCTACCTATCCTGGACAGGAAATATGGATCTAGCGATTGCTATAAGAACAGCAGTTATTCAAGACAAAGAACTGAGTGTAAGAGCAGGGGGCGGAGTAGTGTATGATTCTGATCCCGAAGCAGAATATCAAGAATCTTTGAATAAAGCTCAATCAATTATTAAGGCAATAGAGGAAATGGATTAATGCTGTTGATGATAGATAACTACGATTCGTTTACGTATAACTTAGTTCAATACTTTGGAGAGTTGGGACAAGAAGTTAAAGTTTTTAGAAATGACAAGATTACTGTACAAGAGGCAGAGGCTTTAGAACCAGAATACCTGGTAATTTCTCCTGGGCCATGTTCTCCAAAAGAAGCAGGAGTTTCAATAGATTTAATAAATTTTTTTAAAGAAAAAATTCCAATTCTAGGAGTATGTCTTGGGCACCAAGCCATCGGAGAGGCTTTTGGAGGAAAGATTGTAAAGGCTGATAAGCCTATGCATGGAAAAATTTCAATTATTGATCATGATTCAAACTTTTTATTTAAAAATGTTGATAATGATTTAGCTGTTACGAGATATCATTCTTTAATCATTGAATCAGAATCCTTACCGAAAGATTTGATAGTCAATGCTAGGACTTCAAATGGAACAATTATGGGAATTCAACATGTTAATTTAAAAATTTCAGGAGTTCAGTTTCATCCAGAGTCAATAATGACCAATGAAGGAAAAAAAATTCTTTTAAATTTTCTTGAAAGTAAATGAATAGTTCAGAAATCATAAATAAATCTTCAAAAAAAAACTTATCACAAGAAGAATCTGCAATTATTTTTCAAAAAATATTTTTGGGACAAGTGTCTGAAACTGAAATAGAAAAATTTTTATTAAACCTTTCAAAAAAAGGAGAGACATCCGATGAACTTACCGGAGCAGTCCAAGCAATGAGAAATTCATCATTAAAAGTAAAAGTTAAATTTCAAGATTACTTAGTAGATTGTTGTGGAACGGGAGGTTTAGGAAAGAGTATGATGAACGTCTCTACTACAGCAGGCCTAATAGCAGCGGCCGCAAAAGTAAAAATTGCCAAACATGGCAATAGGACTGCAACTGGAAAAAGTGGAAGTGCGGATGTCTTAGAAGCAGCAAATGTAAATTTAAATTTAAATCCGGACCAAGTCGCTAGATGTATTGAAGAGGTAGGAATTGGATTTATGTTTGCTCAAAATTTTCATCCGGGAATGAAATATGTAATGCCAGTAAGAAAACGAATTGCTGACAAAACTATTTTTAATTTGCTTGGACCACTTACAAATCCTGCAGGTGCAAAAAGACAATGTATTGGGGTTTATGATCCAAAATGGGTTGTACCTGTTACAGAAACTCTAAAAAACCTTGGATCAATTAAAACGATGGTTTTCCATTCAAAAGATGGTCTTGATGAAATTAGTTCAGTAGATAAAACATTTGTGGCGGAATTGGAAAATAATAAAATTAAAGAGTATGAAATTGATCCAAAAGATTTTGATATTTATCATGATGATTTAAATGATCTTCAAATAGACTCTCCATCAAAAAGTCTAGAACTTATAAAAACAACTCTCCAAAATGAAGGTTTTAAATCGGGCGAAGATATCATAACTTTAAATTCTGCTGCTGTAATTTATGTTTCAGACTTAGTAACTAGCTATGAAAAAGCATTTGAGATAGCAATTGATGTAATAAAGTCAGGGTCAGGCTTAAATAAGCTTGAGGAATTGGCTACTTTTTCTAATAATTTCAATGAATCA
>LULK01000640.1_pt1 | contig 10840 bp, 4 predicted proteins | sample 728181 | NCBI WGS metagenome assembly LULK01 (sample SAMN03860291, study PRJNA289734) | marine metagenome | biome: seawater column; feature: ocean; material: water; isolation source: Red Sea water column Station 169 - depth 10m | place: Saudi Arabia: Red Sea | collected 2011-10-15 | depth 10 m | reverse complement strand
CTCAAGAATATTATTATGTTTTCCAGAGGTCATGGTGCTTGGGAGGAACTACTCAGAACAGAAGCAGACATTCGTAAAAAACGGCAGAAGGCAATCTACGACAGAGAAGAGAAGATACAAAAAATCAAAGAATGGATTGGAATAGGTTTTCTTGTCACTATCATCGTTGGATTTGTTTTCTTTATGTTTTATCTATATCTATCCACCAGAGGTTACATCTAAGTGTTAGACGTAATAGAGTATTTCATTGAATACTTTGATATGTACTATTACTTGTTTGTGCCTTGGGATTTTCACAACACTGCGTGGGTCATTCTTGGACTCATCTGGTATCTAAACAAACTGAATACAAAGTATGTACGAAAAAACTACAACGCTATCTTTACTCAAGAAGATTAATATTCTTGCTTGGGTAGTCGTATATCTTATCATCTTTGCACAACCAGTTCTACCAGAAAAACAACCAGACAACATCATACAATGTTTTACCTGTTTTCTCAAGAAGTTTAGTGATTGGACTTGGGAACAAGAAAAGAGATTAGGTAAACGTGAAGACCCAAAGTTTATTACTTGTCGCAGATACAAACGAGTACAAGCAAAGAGTGGACAACAGGTTTGTTTATACAAAGGTGCAAACGATACTTATCAGTTAGTTGTTGAAGGCCAGTGTCCGATTGAGTATCAATGTAAGTATGAGCCACATGGTCAAGAACCAAACATAGACTCCGTAGTTGATTCACTTAACGACTCATTCAAAAAGAAGTAATAAATAACTCTGTAAGGAGTTTATTTCATGCAGAACTTTATGGGTATAGATGGGTTCATCTGGTTTACTGGAGTCGTAGAGGATAGAAACGATCCATCAAAACTTGGTCGTGTGAGAGTGCGTTGTGTAGGACATCACACAGACGACAAAACGAAAATACCAACAGCAGACTTACCTTGGGCTCATGTTATGCACCCTGTGACAGACCCATCTATGAATGGTATGGGTAATACTCCAACATTTATGGTGGAAGGCACATGGGTGGTTGGTTTCTTCATGGATGCAGAGGATAAACAACAACCTGTAATTATCGGAACACTGCCTGGTGTTCCAGACGAATCACCAAACACATCAAAAGGTTTTAATGATCCAAGAACCTCTGATGAGGCTGGAAACTATGGGCCTTATCCTAAATCAGATTTACTTAACGAGTCCGATGTTAGTCGTCTCGCACGAAGTGAACCACAGTTCATACATAAATCTCAAATTGATAAAAGTTCTCACAGACTAAACACAGATACACAAGTTGGAAATGGTTTTACAGATGTTCCAGTTCCAGGCGGTGCTCCATTCGGTGAGAAAGTTTCTCCATACGCAGCCGCATATCCTTACAATCATGTTTTTGAAACTGAGAGTGGTCATATAAAAGAGTTTGATGATACTCCAGGCGAGGAAAGAATACAAGAGTTGCATGGAACATCTGGGACATACTATGAGATAAATGGTAGTGGAACAAGAACAGTTAAGATAGTTGGTGATGGGTATCGCATCGTTGCTGGTTCAGATTACGCATATGTTGATGGTCATGTTAATCTAACGATTGGTTCTAATTGTAGCACCTATGTTTTGGGTAATTATGACTTACGAGTTGATGGTGATATGGAAATCTATGTCAAAGGTAATAAGAAAGAAACCATTCTTTGTAATGATGATCCAGATGAGGGGTTTGTTGAACAGATAATCAAAAATGGTAAAAAGACAACTTCAGTTGATGGTGAGGTAACAGAGATATATGGAGATAAGTTTTCAACTGATGTGAAGGGTAAAGTTACAGAGGTGTTTGCTGGTGGGTTTCAATCTAATATTACAGGGACATATAATATAGATGTTGGTAATGATCCAACTGATGTAGAAAACTTAGGACAGATTACAATCAATACACCAACAATTGATATAGAAACTACCACACTGAATTTTGACTCAACTACATCTAATATCACTGCAACAACATTTAATCTTGATAGTTCTACATCTGTAAATATTAAAAGTGCAATTATAAACATGGATACTGCATCTATGGATATTGACGCAACGGACTATCAACTAAATGCTGGTTCATCAAATCTTCCAAAGATCACTGTTGGAGCAGCTGATGCACACGCACTTTCTCCATCTGTTACATCACCAAGTTCTGCGAGTATCACACTACCAACTATCGCAAACGAATTATTATTAACACCAGATGACAATCTAACTGCTGTTGGAAATAGACTTGAAGAACTAAAGTCTGAAACAGGTATAACAACTGTGACGGATGAGTTTTATGCAGATGCGATATTGAGAAACAGACCAAAAGAAATAGAACTAGGTGGTGACCCAGACCAGAATGATGGGACAGAGGATGAGGGTGCAGATGATGTTGCATCAAATGTTTCTGGTACAACCCCCACAGGAACAATCGCACCTAGAACTGATTATGATAAAAATAAAAACTATAATGATAATAATGTTGTAAATTCTGCTGGATTCAAACCATACACAAAACAATATGGATTTGATGAGGATGAACTACTCAATTTTCTCCCAGGCACAGACCCAAGAATTAATCCAAGCACAGGTACAGCCGCAGAAAATCTTGTAAAAAGACTGAGGGTCGCATGGAATAAACCTCTCTACAGATTATCTATTAGTAGTGCTTTTAGATCACCATCATCGAATGAACTATCTGGTGGTGTTAAATTGAGTAGACACAAAACAGGACAAGCTCTTGATGTTCTGATGGATAATATAACAAGACAAGAACAATTGATATTTATGAAAGAAGCAAAGGCAGCTGGATTTAATGGTATCGGTGTTTACTTTCCGTCTGCAAAATCAAAAAGAAACTTTATTCATATTGATACCAGAGGTGCAACACAATCTTGGGGGCCAGACACAACTAGATTCTCTGTGTATGGTTGGGCAAGACCAACATTAAGAAGTTTAGGTTATACTTTCGGTTAACCTTTTGGTTATAAATAATATAAAATTAGGAGTCTATAAATGGCAGTGTATGATGCACAATCAATAGATCAGACAGATAGAACAATCAGACAATACTCAGATTTAGATTTATTTTTTGGGAAGAAAAATTCTGATAGTGATATTCAAAAAATTACTGACATACAAGCTGTAAAAAGATCTATTCGTAATTTGGTACAACTAAACACTTATGAAAAACCCTTTCACCCAGAGATCGCTGGTGGTGTGAGAGAGATGTTATTTGAACCAATGTCACCACTTGTTGCACAAACAATTGCAAGAAAGGTTGAGGATGTAATTAATAATTTTGAACCTAGAGCTCGTTTAGTATCAGTTCGTACTTTACCAGATTTGGATCGTAATGCTTATGAGATATCAGTAGAATTTTATGTGATAAACACTCCTACCGAAATAGTGGATCTATCCATCATGTTAGAAAGATTACGATAATGGCTGTAAACGAAAAAAGACTTAGTATCACTGAATTTGATTTTGATGACGTAAAAGACAATCTCAAAGTTTTTCTCAAAGGACAAACAGAGTTTAAAGACTATGACTTTGAAGGTTCTGGTATGAATATTCTATTAGACACTCTTGCATACAATACTCATTATCTGGGGTTTAATGCAAATATGTTAGCAAACGAAATGTTTCTTGATAGTGCATCTTTGAGGTCAAGTATAGTTTCCCATGCAAAAACATTAGGGTATGAGGTCACATCTGCAAGAGCACCTAATGCAACTATAAATGTATCATTGACAACCTCAAGTTCAACAAAAACAATGCCAGCAGGAACTGCATTTACATCAACGATAGATGATGTCAGTTACCAGTTTGTTACGATTGCAGATATTACATCAACGAATAATGGTGGTGTAGTTTCGTTTGATTCAACGAAGATTTATGAGGGAACATATGTTACTACAAAATATCTTGTTGATACATCAGATATTGAACAAAGATATATTTTAGGTGACAGTCGTGCAGATACCTCAACTCTCTCAGTAAAAGTTCAAAATTCTGCGTCTGACTCAACCACCACAACATACACTAAAGCGACAGATATTACACAATTGTCATCTACAAGCACTGTCTATTATTTACAAGAGGTGGATGGTGGTCGTTTTGAAATTTACTTTGGTGATGGTGTTGTAAGTAGAGGACTATCAGATGGGAATATTGTTATACTGGAATATGTTGTTACGAATAAAACTGCAGCCAACGGTGCATCATCTTTTTCTGCACCATCAACAATTGATGGTGTGAGTGATATCGGAATTGTTACAGTTACAAACGCATCTGGTGGTGCGGAACCAGAAAGTCTAAACTCGATCAAACTACAAGCACCATTAGACTTTGCTTCACAAGGTCGTGCAGTAACAGCTGATGACTATGCTGTGTACGCAAAAAAACTATTTCCAAACACACAAGCTGTTTCAGTCTTTGGTGGAGAGGATGGAAGTTTCGACCCATCAACTGGAGTATCATCTGTACCAGAGTATGGTAAAGTTTTTATATCGATTAAAAGTTCAACAGGACTGAATCTATCAGACGCACAAAAATCTCAACTTGTAAGTGATTTTGCAAAGTTCAAAGTAGCATCTGTCACTCCTGTCATTGTTGACCCAGAAACAACTTTCATAATACTCAATGTTACTTTTAACTATGACTCCACATCTACCACAAAAGAAAAAACTGAGTTAGAAACTTTGGTAAACACAACGATACAAAATTATACGGATACAGATTTGGAAGATTTCAACAGACCATTTAGATACTCAAAACTTACAGGATTGATTGATCAAACTGACACTGCAATACTAAGTAATATTACCACTGTAACACTTGCAAGATTTGTCACACCAATCACAACGACATCAACTGCATACACACTTAACTTTAACAATGCATTTTTTAATCCACACTCTGGTCATTCAACTATTATTGCGTCAACAGGATTTTTCATAGATAATGCGTCAACAGAATATTTCTTTGATGATGATGGTCAAGGTAATCTAAGAATATACTCTCTGGTTGCTGGTGTTAGAACTTACTTTGATAGTCAAGCAGGCACAGTTGATTATGAGAATGGTATAATTAAAATCAACTCTATTCTCATCACAAGTGTTTCAAATGTAGATGGCTCTGCGTCAACACAGTTTCGTTTAACAGTTCTACCAGACTCAAATGATGTCATACCTGTAAGAAATCAACTACTAGAGATAGATACTGTGAATACAAGTGTTGTTGGAACAGTAGACCAAACTGCAACGACTGGTAGAGGTTACACTGTCACCACAACTGGTGGTGCTGGTTCAACAACTGGAACTGCAACAACCACCACTACAACAGTCGCAACCACATCATCTACTGCAACAAGTTCGAGTTACTAGGTAAATGTCAAAGAATGATTCAAAACTTTTAACTAAGGTTTCCTCACTCATACCAGGCCAACTGCCTGAGTTTGTTGAGTCTGATCATTCTTTATTTGTAAAATTTTTAAAAGACTACTATCAGTTTCTTGAAGCTGGTCGTATCACACTTTCAACAACCATCAACTATATTCAACTAGAAACTACGACTGTTTCCTATGTGTTAGATGAAACAGATGGTGAGAGGATTGTTACAGAGATTGGTGAGGGAACTCTTGGTCAGTTTGTAGAGGGTGAAACGATAACTGGTGGAACATCTAATGCAACTGCAACTGTGTTGGTTGATGACACAAGAAACAAATACATCTATGTCACATCACAACAAAAGTTTGTCACAGGAGAGGTTATTACAGGTGCAACCTCTGGTTCGACTGCAACTGTATCTGAGTATCGTGCAAACCCTGTTCAGAATATTCAACAACTGTTAGAGTATGCAAACGTAGATAACACTATCTTTGATTTTCTAGAACAATTCAGAAAATCTTTTATGAATGCCATACCAAGCACTCTCGCATCTGGTGTATCAAAAAGAAATCTTATCAAAAACATAAAAGATTTGTACGCAGCCAAAGGTACATCTGAGGCAACCAAACTGTTCATGAAAATATTCTTAGGTGAAGAACCAAGTATTTTATACCCAAACCAGTTTATGATGAAAGTGTCGGATGGTAACTTTGGTCAACAAACGATTTTAAGAACTGCACCAGACTTTGGTGTTCTGGGTGATGAGGTGGTTAATCAACTGATAACTGGTGTTACCTCTGGTGCAAGTGCAACAGTCGAGTCTGCTGTTACTGTGGTGCAAGGTGGACAGTCAATATCAGAACTAAGACTTGCAAGTCCTGTCGGAACATTTATTGATGGTGAAAGAGCAACTGCAAACTCAACAACAAGGGACGTTTCTGTTGGCTTTACAGTTAGAGGTATAGTAAGTGATGCAACAGTAGTAAACGATGGAATACTCCACTCAAACAACGAAACACTTACTGTTGAAGCAATCGGTAATCAATCTGCTGAAGTTGTGGTTAATAAAATTAAACTTGGTTCAATAAGTGGTGTTGAAGTTGATGATGTTGGTTCTAAATATGAGGTTGGTGATACACTAACATTTACCCCAGTAAGTGCAGATACAGATAGGACTGTAAGTGCGAGTGGTTTTGTGAGTATGGTTGGTGGTGGTATACAGTTAGAGTCTGGAACACTGGATGATTTATCATTGACTGATGACTCTTTGATTTTAGAAAGTGGATCAACAACACACTTAGAACCTTTTAGTATTGCATTAGAAACAATAGAGTCTGATACATTTTTTGGTGATGGTGATACGACTGTATTCTCTCTGACAAACGTAAACGCAAGTAATGATAATAATGTGATAGTAAGGGTCAATAATGGAAAAGTTGAAACCACAACTCGCACAGGAGATACATTTTACTCTCTTGTGGGTCAAACTTTAACATTTACTACAGCACCCATAGACAACGCACTCATAACTGTAACGGCTGAAAGCACTGACTCATTAGTATTAGATGGGACTGATAGTTCATCAACAGATGCTGGTCACCAGATCATCACCGAAATAGGTTTGGACTTTGAACAATTAGATACACATAGAACAGATAATGATCAAATCGTTTTAGAGTTTGGTACTTTTAGTGCATCAGAAGCTGGTGCGATACAAAAAGTTCATGTATCAAATGGTGGAAAGGGTTACTCTGATTTACCAAATGTAACGATAACAACAACCACAGGAACAGGTGCATCACTTCTAGCAGTGACAGATGATATTGGAGCAATAGACTCTTTGAGTGTTGATGATTCTGGTTTTAATTATACATCATCCAATCCACCAGACTTAACTGCAAGAGCTCACTTTGTTCTCAAAGATGTGACAGGGACTTTTGAAAACACAAACACACTTACAACACACGTTGGAACAGTAAAGAGTTTTAATAGTGATACTAACATACTTGAAACAACTTTTGAGAATGTGGTAAGAGTTGAACAAGAACAAGATGGAACTTTCAATGAGGGTATAGAATTAGAGGATGGAACTGTTGTAAGTGACAATACTATTGTTGAGGGGATACAACTTGAGGATGAACAGGATATAGAAACAGAGGAAGATGACAATATAGTTCTAGAGGGAACTGAGATTGTAACACCATCTGCAAAATTTATTCGACATATTGTGAAGGTTGTTAGAACTGCCGCTGGTAATAATGTATATCAAATAGATGGAGTTGTACAACCCACGCTACGTTTCACTGAGGGTGACACACATTATTTCGATTTATCACATAGTTCATTATACAACACAGTCAGCACAAATGCTCATGTATTTCAGTTATCAACGACCTCTGATGGAACACATGGTAGTGGCACAGAGTATACGACAGGTGTAACAAAATCTGCATCATATGTTGAAGCTGGAACTACAGGTGCATTTTTACAAATAGTAGTTGCATCTGGAACTGCACCTAATCCACTTTTCTACTATTGTAAGAATCACTCTGGTATGGGTGGTAGAATAGAGACAAGAGAGGTTGTATCTTTTGTCAAAGATGAAAACAGTAATCTACTCTTAGATGGTAGTGCAGTAAGTATATCTAATCTTGTATTAGAAGACTCTTTAGGCAATGGTTTCATACGATACGAAACAACTGTTACCAGAGACTCTCAAATAATACTAGAGGACGAACTAAACTCTACTGGTAACTTTAGTATTCTATTAGAGGATGGTAATCAATTACTAACGGAAGATGTTTTTAATCTTTTCTTTGGTTTTCAGTCCAACTTAGATGGTAGAGTGGACATAACCACATCAACTGATTTTGGAGGTTCTGTGTTACTTGAAGTGTCATCTTTTCAACAACAGGAAAGAGCCATAGAACAACTGGGTCGTAATAGGACTATCCAAACTAGATTTCCACCATCAATCGCAGCATTAGGTTGTCAACCCCTAATAGGGGATGATGATATTTTTAGAATTTCATCTCCAGAGATAACTGGAACACCATCTTTTATACAAGATGTGGGTGGTAAAGTTCTGATAGATCGTGTGCGTGAGGTTGACTTAAATGGTAAGTTATTATTAGATGGAATCAACTCAGATGGTCTAGGAGAGAATGAACAACTTGCAACAGAGAATGCTGGTAGAAGCATAATACTGGACGGCACAGACGCAGATGGAACAGATGGTGCAAGTAAACTATTATTTGAAGATGAAACTGGAGATGGTGACGTTGTTCTTGATGGTACAGACTCAGACTCCACTGATGCTGGTGATAATATTATAAATGAAAGTCCCATTGACTTTAGTAATAAAAATGTCACCATAACTGATTCGAGTGGTGCTAGTGGTACTATCGTAAAGGCAGATATTGCAACTGCAACCAGTACAGTAAGAACAACAGCAACAACTGTCGGTGCGTATTCTGGTATACGAAGTTTGTTAGGTGAAGACCTAAACAGAATACAAGATTCTTTATATTATCAAGATTACTCTTATGAGGTTCAAGTTGGTGCAGCTTTTTCTGACTATGTGAACGAACTGAAGAAGTCTGTTCACCCAGCTGGGTTTAGACCATTTGGTAAAGTGTCTATCGCAAACTTGGTCTCAGTTGCAGTCACAAATACTGGAACAGGTGTGCAGAGTTTTATTGGTGATGGTAGGTTCTCACCAATACTTGCATCTACTTTTGAAACAATCTTTGACCAGAATATTCTTACAAGAATGGGTTCACAGAAATATGAGATAGGTAGTTTTGATGACCAGATAATATTTGAAGATGGTGTGATTGGTGGTGATAAGTTAGTGTTAGATGCGTCATCATCTTCCACAGGTTCAACAACACCATCAGATGTTTCAATAATCTTAGAGGATAGTTTACAACCAAGTGGTTATGGATATGACACTGCATATATCATTCTTGACTCAAGTGCAGCTGGGTTTGCAGATGAGGGTGGTAAACTTGACTTAGAGTCTGGTTCATTTGAGGATGAGTTTGAAAACATATTACTTGAGGATAATAGCACAATAAGTCTTGAGGATGGTTTTCATGTCACTGGTGACTCAATCTTGTTTGAGGGTAACTCAGATATTGAGGTACAAAGTCTAGGTGGACGTATGATGTCTGAGAGTTCGTTTGCACCAGGCGGTAAGTCAGAGAAACTTGCAGTCAAACAAATCGTCACGAAACTCACCACAAGACCAACACCAAGAGTTACACGAAATCTATTCATCTATCTTGCAAACACACCATTTGGTAGGTCATCAAACTTACTACAACTAGAGAACTCAACGGCTGGTTCTTTTGAAAGTGGTGTAATAAAATTAGATGGACATTCACCACTCAACGAGGGTGAAGTTCCAATAATACTTGAGGGTGATGAAGATTTAGATCATATTATTTTAGAAACTGGTAGTAACATTTTGATGGAAGACGGAAATAGAGTTCTTAATGAAGATTCTGGATTTGTAACATCTGGACTAAAAGATAGACTATTACTTGAGAGGGGTGGTGTAGTTCTTGCAGAAGCAGACAGGTTTGCATTTCCAGTAGGATTTGTCGTTGATGAAAATGAAAACTTAGTGTTAGAAGATCATCATAGTGACACAGAGACACTTACATTTCAAGACTTTGGAACTCTTAGATTTGAAGAGATACTTAGACCGAATAAACTCATACTAGAACAAGGTGATAATACTGACTCTGCTTTTCATTTTGCACAAGTCATATTATTAGAAGACAATGTAGATGGTAACGCAGAGAGTAATCAACTATTATTAGAGGGTGGTGGACGACTTGAACTTGAAGAGTCAGAGTTTATAAAACTCACAGGCTCTGGAGTTACAGATCAAAACAATGCAAATGTAGCAGAGAATGTTGGTATACTACTTGAAAACTTTGGTCAAATACTATTAGATGGAACAGATCAAGACTCTGCAAACGCAGACGAATACTTAGTTCAAGAAACAACTGAGAATAATAGATTTACTCTGGAGCTCTCTGGTAGTATTATTGAAGAGGAGTTCTCATCAAATAGTGTGATAGAACATTTATTACTTGAGGGTGAGTCTGGTGGTAGAATATTATATGATGCTGGTCAAGCAACGAGTGGTTTACATTCTTTTACTAGAACTGATAGAATATTACTTGAACAAGGCGATGGTGATATTATATTATTAGATGGTATTGACTCAGACTCAACAGATGCTGGTCGAGCTCTACTTTTTGAAAGTGATGAAGAGATACACACTGCAATCGCATTAGAAACAACAAACAAAATACCAAGTGAGGGTCAGATACCGATTGATAACTGGACACTAAATACAAGTGTGAGTTCTGTAGGTGGATTACCGATAGTGCATTCATCAGAGATACGAACACGAACAACA
>LULK01001485.1_pt1 | contig 10847 bp, 14 predicted proteins | sample 728181 | NCBI WGS metagenome assembly LULK01 (sample SAMN03860291, study PRJNA289734) | marine metagenome | biome: seawater column; feature: ocean; material: water; isolation source: Red Sea water column Station 169 - depth 10m | place: Saudi Arabia: Red Sea | collected 2011-10-15 | depth 10 m | reverse complement strand
TCAGAGCTTGATCACCTTACAAATATTTCTCAAGGATCAATCTGTTTACGCTTTAATAAGAAAAGAGAGGACATCCTTAATCTATTAGAGCCCTTCAGTGATGATGAAATGAAAAGAAAGATTGATGAGTGTAATAATTTTCTTAATCTTATTAAAGCAGACTGCAATTCAGCAGTTGCAGTAGATTATAAGGATGAAGTTTTGCAAGCAGAGGTGTATGGTAAGAATGAATATATTAAGTTCTCTGCACTTAATGCAGAGGAGGCCTTTATACGCTTTAAGGAATTAGATGGTTTAAGGTTGCTAAATGAACATAGTTGATACAAGAGCAAGGAATACTTTTAATTTTGTTAAAAGAAAGAATATAAAAAATATTCCTCTTTTTGAGCTTTCTTTTTTAGATCACTCAATAGATATTTCTGGCTATACTGATGTTATATTCCAAAGCACGCCTTCTGTTGAGTTTTTTAATCATCACAAGGATTTAATAGATAAAAATGTCTTTGCAATGGGACCAGGAACATCTAAGTAAAGACTTTGATAATGCAGATTTTGTAATCTTTCCAAGCAGACTGGCCGCTGAGATATATTTCCAAGAAATCTACAATCCAGATATAAATAGTAAATTTGTAACTATCTCATCAAGGATTAAAAATTATGTCGATTCTCTGGGCTTTGAGAACTCCCAGCTGGATTATTTTGCTGATAACTTCGAGTCTGAAATATTAAATCTTACTTAGATTTCTTTTTTCCATTTCCATTTTTCATAGAATCAAAGAACTCGGAGTTGGTTTTAAATGATTTTAATCTATCAATTAAAAATTCTATTCCCTGAGAGTCTTCCATAGGATCTGTTACTTTTCTAACAGCCCACATGAGTCTTAACTCTTCTTCAGAAGTTAGGAGATCTTCTCTTCTTGTTCCAGATCTTCTTACATTGATAGCAGGATAAATTCTCTTTTCAGCAATCTTTCTTTCAAGATGGATTTCCATATTTCCCGTGCCTTTAAATTCTTCATAGATAACTTCATCCATTTTAGAACCTGTATCTACTAAGGCTGTAGCTAAAATTGTTAAACTTCCGCCTTCTTCTAAATTTCTTGCAGCACCAAAGAATCTTTTTGGTCTTTCAAGAGCATTTGAATCGACACCACCACTCAAAATTTTTCCTGAGGCAGGCTGAACAGAATTATAAGCTCTTCCAAGTCGAGTAATAGAATCAAGAAGAATTACAACATCCTGCTTATGCTCAACTAATCTTTTTGCTTTTTCAATAACCATATCAGCCACTTGCACATGTCTTGAAGGCGGCTCATCAAAAGTACTTGCAATTACTTGACCCCTTACAGTTCTTGTCATCTCAGTAACTTCTTCAGGTCTTTCATCTATTAAAAGTACTATCAGCTTGGTTTCAGGATTGTTGCTAGTAATTGAATGCGCAATGCTTTGTAGCATCAGTGTCTTACCAGCTTTTGGAGGTGAAACTATTAAACCTCTCTGTCCTTTACCAACAGGAGCTATTAAATCTATTATTCTTGCAGATAAATCTTCATTAGAACCACTACCTTGCTCAAGAACTAATCTTTCATTAGGAAATAATGGAGTTAGGTTTTCAAATAGTATTTTCTTTTTGGCGTTTTCAGGAGTCTCGCCATTAATTGTTTCGACCTGAACGAGAGCAGTGTATTTTTCTTTATCCTTTGGAGGCCTTATTTTCCCCTGAATTTCATCTCCCTTTCGAAGACTGAACTTTCTTATTTGACTTGGTGAGATATAAATATCATCTGGTCCAGCACAATATGAGCCTTCTGCTGACCTTAAAAAGCCAAAACCATCGTTTAAGATTTCTAGGACTCCACCACCGAATATATCAATGCCATCATCGGCTTGCTTTTTTAAAATTTGGAAAATGATATCTTGCTTTTTGAGTCTGCCTACATCTTCTAAGCCTAGCTTTTCAGCTATCTCAACAAGCTCGGTAATCGTTTTAGTTTTTACTTCACTTAAGTTCATTAGTTGTATTGAAAATTCCTCTGAAAATTTGAATTGATATCAAAAAGATATCTAAGAAGGGTTGATAATATAAGTTTTTTTAGTATTTTGCAAAAAAACCTATATTTCTGTATCTATAAATTCTCCTAATTGTTCTTGGGTTAGAGCTCCTACTTGAACTCCAGAAACTTCACCTGATTTAAAAATTATTAAGGAAGGAATAGATCTTATGCCATATTGAACAGCAAGATCTCTATGCTCTTCAATATCAACTTTGCAAACCTTTATTTGCTCGCCATATTGTTGCGCTGCCTCCTCTACTCTTGGAGCCAGTTGCTTGCATGGACCACACCATTCAGCCCAAAAATCTACTAATACTGGAACATCTGAACTTAAAACTTCTTTTTCAAATGTTTCTGTTGTTACTTCTTTTACATTACTCATAAATTAAATTCCTTTATTAAATCTTTAGCGAAATATGTAAGAACTGCATCTGCACCAGCTCTTTTGAAGCTTGTTAAAGATTCTATTATAACACCTTTATCAAGCCATCCTTTATTAACTGATTCCATTATCATTGCATACTCTCCGCTTACTTGATATGCAAAAGTTGGAACCTTAAATTCTTCTTTAATTTTAGAAATAATATCTAAATAAGGCATACCTGGTTTTACCATTACGATATCAGCACCCTCTTCAATATCCATAGCAACCTCATTAAGGGCTTCAAGTGAATTTGCAGGATTCATCTGATAAGAAGATTTATCAGAAGTACCTAGATTATTTTTAGAATTAACGGCATCTCTGAAGGGTCCGTAGAATTTTGAATTATATTTTGCCGCATATGACAAAATTATTTTGTCTTCAAAGTTATTTTCATCTAATTTTTTTCTAATAACTCCGATGCGACCATCCATCATGTCTGAAGGAGCAATAATATCAGCACCGGCTTCTGCTAGAACAAGAGATTGCTCTGCGAGAACGTCCAGTGTTTGATCATTTATGATCTCATCATTCTCCAAGATTCCATCATGACCATGATCTGTATAAGGATCTAAGGCAACATCAGCAATGACTAACATCTCAGGAAATTTAGATTTTATAGAACCTAATACTCTTGAAATAAAATTATCTCTTTTTATGGCTTCGGTACCTTTAGAGTCTTTTTTTGAAGGATCTATAACAGGAAATATAGCTATTGCTCTTATTCCCAGTCGGCTGATTTCTTCAATCTCTTTTAAAACAGAGTCTTCGCCAAATCTAAAGATACCAGGCATTGATTCTATAGGCTCTTTATCACTTAAACCTTCTTTTACAAATACAGGCTGGATTAGATCATTTTTAGTCACCGCACATTCGCTGATCAAATCAATTATGGATTCTGACTGCCTTAATCTTCGTAATCTAGTTGATGGATATTTCCTTGAAATCATAAATTAATCAGTAATAGCTCCTAGGGATGCAGATTGTACACTTTTTGAGTATTTTGATAAGACACCTTTTTTAGGAAGCTCTTTATTTGGTTTAAAGTTATCTAATCTTTTTTGTAGCTCCTCATCAGATATATCGATGGAAATTGAGTTTGTCTCAGCATCAATTGTTATTTTATCTCCATTTTTAATTACTCCTATGGGTCCGCCCACGTATGCTTCTGGAGAAATATGTCCAACAACAAAACCATGAGTTCCGCCAGAAAATCGTCCATCAGTAATAAATGCGACCTTGTCGCCTAAGCCCTGTCCCATTATTGCTGAGGTAGGTTTTAACATTTCTCTCATGCCGGGACCTCCTTTTGGTCCCTCATATCTAATAACAACCACATCTCCCTCACTGATGAGGTTATTTTGAATTGCTTCATTTCCGTCTTCTTCAGAATCAAATACTTTAGCCGTGCCAGTGAATTTTAGCCCTTCGTTTCCTGTAATCTTAGCTACTGCTCCTTCAGGAGCTAAATTGCCATAAAGAATACGCAAATGACTACTACTTTTAATAGGGTTAGATATATCTCTAATAATTGTCTGATTATCCAGATATGGATCAACTTCTGAAAGATTTTCTGAAATAGTTTTTCCTGAAACAGTTAAACAGTCGCCATGAAGTAAGTCTGCATCTAGTAACATTTTCATTAGTGGCTGAATGCCACCAACTTCATTTAGTGAGGACATGTAATTTTCACCGAATGGTTTTATGTCAGCTAAAACAGGAACTCTTTTACCTATTCTTGTAAAGTCATCTAAATCTAAATCAACATTAATAGCATGCGCCATCGCAATAAGATGAAGTACTGCATTGGTCGATCCTCCAAGCGCAATAACTACCGTGATTGCGTTTTCGAACGCCTCCTTGGACATAATGTCAGAGGGTTTAATATCTTTTTCAAGGAGATTCTCAATTGCTCTTCCTGTATTAATACAATCGTTCTTTTTATCATCAGAAACTGCATCTTGACTGCTGCTTCCAGGAAGAGACATTCCTAAAGCTTCAATTGCAGATGCCATAGTATTGGCCGTATACATTCCTCCGCATGATCCAGGTCCCACAACTGAAATCTTTTCAACAGAGATTAATTCATTTTCAGAGATTGAACCTTTTGAGAACTCTCCAGTTTTTTCACAAACTGTCACATAATCAGTATTCTGCTCACTTGGTCTTATAGAGCCGCCATAAATAAATAAAGATGGTCTATTAAGTCTGGCCAAACCAATAATTACACCTGGCATATTTTTGTCACAGCCACCAATACCTACTACTCCATCATATCCCAAACATCCCACTACCGTTTCTATAGAGTCAGCTATGACTTCTCTTGAAACGAGGGAATATTTCATGTGTATTAAATGTTACAGCCTTACATCCTGAATTATTGACTGACTCTTCAACAATTTCTGCAAGGGAGTTTAGGTGCATATTACATGGAGTTACACTTGCGCCAAGCGAAGCAATTCCAACTATAGATTTTTCAAAATCTTCGTCCTTGAATCCTGCTCCACGCAACATTGATCTTGATGCTGCCTGCTGTGGACCATCATGCAATATTTTTGAATACTTCCTATTTGGCATCTTAATTTGATGAATATTTAAGTGCTGCTCTTAGAAGTTTTTGAGTATATTCCTTTTTGGGATTTTCAAAAACCTCATCAGCTTTACCATACTCTACTAACTTTCCCTCACTCATAACAAAAATCTGATCACACATGGACCTTATTACTTTCAGATCATGGCTGATAAATAAATATGTTAATTTATATTTGTCTTGCAATCTTTTTAAAACGTCTATCACTTGAATCTGAATAGATCTATCAAGCGCTGAAGTTGGCTCATCAAGGATCATAAATTTTGGGTTTAGAATTATTGATCTAGCAATTGCGATTCTTTGTCTTTGGCCACCAGAAAATTCATGTGGATATTTAAAAATGAGGCTGTCGTCTAATCCAACATCTTTCATTACATTTGATATTTTTTCTATCTTTTCTTCGTTGGAAAAATCAAAATGTATATCTAAGCCCTCTCCAATGATTTCACCAACTGTCATTCTCGGCGAAAGAGACCCATAAGGATCTTGAAAAACTATTTGAATATCTTTTTTTAATAATTTCTTTTCAGCTGAACTGAGATCTTTAATTGATTTATCATTAAATTTAATTGATCCTTCAAAATCAAGAAGATTTATAATCGCTTTTCCTAGTGTTGATTTACCTGAACCTGACTCTCCTACCACGCCAACTGTTGAATTTCTTGGAATTTTTAAAGAAATGTCAGAAACCGCACAGAATCTATCAGTTTTAAATAGCTGTTTTGATGGTATTTTGTAAAAAACACTGAGGTTTGAAATATCTAAAATATTATCCTCTGAAACATGCAAATTATCCTTTTCTTTAGGCTCTGATTTTAAAAGCTTGATCGTGTATTCATGTTTTGGATTAGAGAAAATTTCCGTTGTAACACCTTGTTCAACAATTTTACCCTCTTTCATAACACAAACTCTGTCACTAAACTTCTCAACTAGTCCTAAATCATGTGTTATGAATAGAATTGACATTCCTAGCTTCTCTTTAAGCCTATTCATTAAATCAAGAATTTGGGCTTGAATAGTTACATCTAAGGCTGTTGTTGGTTCATCAGCAATTAAAAGCTCAGGCTCATTTATTAATGACATTGCGATCATTATTCTTTGGCGCTGTCCTCCAGATAATTCATGAGGATAGGATTTATATCTCCTTTCTAAATCAGGAATCTCAACAAGCTCCATTAACTCTTTTGCTTTCTTCTCTGCATCTTTTTTTGAAATATCTTCATGACTTAAAATAGATTCGGTAATTTGATTTCCAACTCTGTGATAAGGGTTAAGGGATGTCATTGGCTCTTGGAAAATCATAGATATTTTCTTTCCGCGTATTGACTGAAGTTGTTTATTAGACATTTCCAATATTTCGGAATGATGAAATTTAATTGACGAACCCTTTCTAAAGATTGTTTTACCCTCAGGTAAAAGTTGCAATATTGACATCGCTGAGACTGATTTTCCAGATCCTGATTCCCCAACCAGTGCCATAGTCTCATTTTTATTTATTTCAAAAGAAGCATCCTCTACAGCTGTGAAAATAGAATCTCTTACCTTAAAACCAACGGTAAGATTTTTTACTTCTAATAAATTGCTCATAAGTTTCTTTTTATTTCCTTAAAAATATCAATTGTTGCTAATTTAGCACTCTTTAATCTAGTTATATTGATGAAGCTATGGAATAAACTAGGATAATGAATTTGCTTCACATTTTTTCCCATGTCATTCAATTTTGCTGCATATGCTTCTGCTTCATCACATAGCGGATCAAAACCGGCGGTAATTATAACTGTTTTGGTATTAAATTTATTATTATTATCAATTTTTAGCAGATCAAATCTTGAATCTAAATTATTTGCTTCTTCTGCCCTAAAATAATGCCAGAACCACTTCATCTGCTCCCTTGTCAGTAAGAAATTCTCTCCAAGTCTTTCTAGAGAAGGAAAGTCTAATGATGGAGATACCATTGGATAAATTAAGACCTGCAAATAGGGAAGTTCTTTACCTTTTGAACTTCGGTCATGTAATAATGATGCAGCTAAGTGACCCCCAGCACTATCACCACAGATAATTATTTGTTCTTTGTTGTATCCATGGCTTCTCAACCACTCAAAGGCAATGTTGGCTTCCTTAAGAGCTTGAGGAAATTTATTCTCTGGAGAAAGGCTATACTCCAATGAAAAAATTTTAGTATTTAATTCTTCACACATAAAAGATACAACTGGGTCATATACATCTATATCGGATATTGCATAACCTCCTCCATGAAAGAATAAAACACATTTATCAGAAATTTGTGAGTCAAGCGAATACTGTCTTAGAACTAAGTTATTCTTTTGCTCAATAATAAGATCTTCTTTATGAATTATTTTTTTAGGAGCAATGTTATTATTTATTTTTATCCTTAAGTTCGCCATTTTTTTACGCATTTCATCGGAAAACTCAGACATGTCTAAGGCAAATCCAAATTTTGTAATGAACCAAGATATTAAAGAAATATAAATCATGGATTGATAATCAAAAACCTCATTTTTATAAGTAATCTCCTTTCTAAGTGTTAGTACTTTTAAAGCCCAATTAGGTAAAATAAAGAAAATATTTAAGAAAAAGTTAATTAAAAAATGTTTCATTTTGTTCTGTTGCGTTCTAAAAAATCACTGCTCTCATTATACGCAATCTTTATATGTATGTTTTCAAATAATGTTTTAGCTTCAGACCAAATAGTCCTAGGTAATGAGATCTTGGACCCCAAAGATGCTTTTAAAATGACAGTCACTAAAAATGAAGATTCTCTTTTTCTAAATTGGAAGATAGAAAAAACGTATTATTTATATCAAAACTCAATAAAAGTTATTAATAAAGACCAATCGATTGCATTTGATCTAATTGGTGATCCAATTGTCCATAAAGATGAATTTTTAGGAGAAACTGTAATATTTAGGAATAACCTTGCTTTAAAGATATCAGACCAAACAGAACGAAATCTGAAGAACTATGAGGTAATCTTTCAAGGATGTGCTGAAAAAAGGTTCTGTTATACACCAATAAAAGTCAAGTTATCAGCTTTATAAGTCCTGCAATAATCTTTTAATTTCCACGAAAAAGCATATAAAATCGACTGATGGAAATCCTTTTAATAAATGGGCCTAACTTAAATCTTCTAGGAAGTAGAGAAAACTCTATTTATGGGAGCGATACTTTAGAAGATATTGAGAAAAATCTTTCAGTAATTTGCAAAGAGAACGATGTTTCTTTTGCATCCTTTCAAAGTAATGCAGAACATGAAATTGTTGAAAAAATTCATGCGGCTAAGGAAGATAACGTTTCAAAGATTCTGATGAACCCAGGCGCATTTACACATACAAGCATTTCAATACGAGATGCTCTTATCGGTGTTGGCATTCCGTTTTATGAAATCCATATTTCAAATATATTTGCTAGAGAAGAATTTAGACATAAATCATATTTTTCTGATATTGCAGAAGGTGTTGTGTGTGGGATGGGTACTAAGGGCTATGAATTTGCCCTAGAAAAAGCAATTAATTCTAATTAAATTTTATGAGTATGGATATAAGAAAAATTAAAAAATTAATCGAGATGCTTCAAGAATCAGACCTTACAGAAATTGAAGTTACTGAGGGCGAGGAAGCTGTAAGGATTTCAAGAAAATCTTCAAATGATATTGTGGTCGAGAAGCCAACTTCAGATAGAAAGGTTGAGACTATTATTAATACTGAAACCAAAGAAACCTCAACATCTGGCTCAAAAACTATTACATCACCAATTGTTGGGACTTTCTACAGAAGGCCAGCACCAGATAAGGACCCGTATGTAAAGGTAGGAGATGTGATTGATGCTGGACAAATTGTTTGTATTGTTGAAGCAATGAAAATGATGAATGAAATTAAATCTGAATTTAGCGGGAAAATAGTTGCAATTGAAGTTGAAGATGGTGAACCAGTTCAATTTTCTCAAGATTTAATCACCCTTGAATAAATGTCAAAAAAAGTTCTAATTGCCAATAGAGGAGAAATCTCTTTACGTGCCATAAGGGCATGCAAAGAACTTGGTTTAAAAACCGTATGTATTTATTCTGAAGGTGATAAAGAACTTAAAAGTTTGAGATTTTCAGATGAGTCAGTTTGTGTTGGCCCTGCTGATCCTACTAAAAGCTATCTAGATGCGCCTACTATTTTATCTGCTGCAGATGTTACTGGATCAGATGCAATTTATCCTGGGTATGGATTTCTAGCTGAGGATCACTCTTTTGCTGAGCAATGCAATCTTAGTGGATTTAAATTCATTGGCCCAAGCTCACAAACTATAAGACAAATGGGAGACAAAATAACTGCAAAATCTATCGTTACCAAATATGGTATTGATGGAGTGCCTGGTTATGATAAAGAGCTACCTAATAATGAGGAAGAAATTCTAAAAATAGCAGACGAAATAGGATATCCACTTATTGTGAAAGCAACAGCTGGTGGTGGTGGAAGAGGAATGAAAATTGTAAGGAGCTCAAAGGAGCTAATTAATTCAGTACAAATTGCAAAGCAAGAAGCGCTTAATGGATTTGGTAGTGATGTCGTTTATTTTGAGAAATTTATTGAAAATCCTAGGCATATTGAGGTGCAAGTCGTAGGAGATGGAAAAGGAAATGCTATTCATTTAGGTACCAGAGATTGTTCAATTCAAAGAAGACATCAGAAATTAATTGAGGAAGCTCCTGCGAGAGACGTAAATAAAGAGAAGCTCGATGAAGTTTTGGAAAACTGTGTAAATCTTTGTAAAGACCTAAACTATGAAGGTGTTGGTACCCTAGAATTTCTCTATGAAAATGAATGCTTTTACTTCCTTGAAATGAATACTCGTATTCAAGTAGAGCATCCTGTAACCGAAATGATTACTGGATTTGATTTAGTAAAAGCTCAGCTAAGAATTGCATTGGGCATGCCAATGACTTTAAATCAAAGTGATATAAATTTCAGAGGACATGCAATTGAATGCAGAATTAATGCTGAAGACTCTGTGAATTTTATTCCAAATCCTGGAAAGATTACTAGGATGCACATTCCAGGAGGGTTTGGTATCCGATATGACTCACACATCTATAACGGGTATGAAGTTCCGCCATTTTATGACTCAATGTTGGCAAAAATAATTTCACTTGCTGGCTCCAGAAAATCAGCTATTAAAAGGATGTTAAGTGCTCTTGATGAGTTTTTTATTGAGGGGATAAATACAACACATCAATTCCATCAAAAAATGCTTAAAGATGAGAAATTCATAGAAAACAAACATACAATCAACTATCTTGAAAATGAGTTTCTAAAAAATGCTTGAAGAACAATATAATCCAGAACAAATCGAATCTAGCATTCAATCTGAATGGGAAAATACAAATAAATATAAGACTGCTCCGGATGATAGAGAGAAATATTATTGCTTGTCTATGTTCCCATATCCCTCTGGGAAACTTCATATGGGACATGTGAGGAATTATACAATTGGGGACGTTATTTCTAGATATAAAAGGATGAGAGGATTCAATGTCTTTCAACCCATGGGTTGGGATGCCTTTGGACTGCCTGCTGAAAACGCAGCTATTCAAAATAAAGTTGACCCACAAAGTTGGACAGAGCAAAACATTGAGAATATGAAATCACAACTTAAAAGACTTGGATTTAGCTATGACTGGTCAAAAGAGCTTAAAACCTGTGACCCAAACTATTATAAGTGGGAGCAGGAAATTTTTAGTCTTCTTCACAAGCAAGGTCTAGTTTATAGAAAGAAA
>LULK01001168.1_pt1 | contig 10875 bp, 7 predicted proteins | sample 728181 | NCBI WGS metagenome assembly LULK01 (sample SAMN03860291, study PRJNA289734) | marine metagenome | biome: seawater column; feature: ocean; material: water; isolation source: Red Sea water column Station 169 - depth 10m | place: Saudi Arabia: Red Sea | collected 2011-10-15 | depth 10 m | reverse complement strand
GTCATAGTTTCAGTATCATGATCAAGATCGGAAATAGATCTATATTGCCACCTAAAAGGTATTTCAAATTCTTCACCAAAAGCTATCATTGAGTTGAAATAATTAACACCCCGGTCATATCTGTGCTTTCCTTGATTCTTAGCCCCTAAGCTTGAATTTAAAGACGAATGATTTGGATCGTTATCTTCTTCGCCGAGCAAGAAAAGAACCTGTCTAGTAAGAAACCATTCATAACGATTTCTATCAATAGGCATAAATTTTGTTCCATATGGAAATGGCTCATTATTTAAAAATGTGTACCAACCTGCAGACCCTAAAACTGCCCTTTCAATCCTAGTATCAACTCCGTACATCATATATCGATGTACAAACTGTGAACCGCCAGAAAAACCAAAAATTCTGTAGTTTATTGCGTCTAAAGAATATTTACTTTTAAAAAAAGTAAAAAAGGCCGAAATAGAATCAGTTAAATATTTTGATTGATCCGTTAAAATTTTTCCTGACGATGTTGCCATTTCAAGCGATGCGTAATTAGGATAACTTGTGCTTGAAAAATGCGGCGCTACCAAGATAATATTTTTATTTTCTATGCTTTCAAGCCAAGGGCTAATATATTTTTTAACATCTCTAGATGAGCCATGGATCACAAAAATTACTTTTGTATTTTGATCTACTTGTTTTGGTAAAACATAATACAAATCCACATCAGGTTTATTCCATGACGCATAAGTCACTTTATTAATTTCATAAGAATATGCATTAAATGAAAAAACTGTTATTAGGGATACGATAAAATATTTAAAGCATTTCATAACTTTTATTCTATCAATGAATTAGATTAATTAGGTTAAAATATTAATTGTTTAATTGGAATAGAATCATTGAATAAATATTTAGAACTAATTGAAAAGATTCATGCCTCTCCTTTCAGGCTAACTTTTGTATCAAGTGGTGGAGGTACAAATGCTATATCTGAGTTATTAAAGGTCCCTGGTGCAAGTAATACAGTATTGGAATCCTATATTCCTTATTCAAAAGAATCTATGGATACTTTTTTAAATAAAACGCCTGATCATTATTGCTCTCTTGAAACATGTTTAAGTATGGCTGCTAATGCTTTTAAAAAATCCAAAGAAATTGATCAAAAAACAAAAACTAGATATCTTATAGGTATTGCAATCACAGCAAACTTGGCAACAACTTATGAAAAAAGAGGTGAGCATAAGTTCTTCATTGTTATTCAAGCGTATAACTATACCAAGTATCTAGAATGTTATTTAATTAAAGGAAATAGAACTAGAAAACAAGAAGAAGAACTAATAACAAATTGCGCTCTAAGTTTATTAGCCGAATCTTGTGGTTTTGAGTATGACTTGCCCGAAATTGATGAAGAAATAAAAATTAATAAGATCAAAGCTGAAAAATCTTGGGAAAAATTATTTAATAATAAAGTTGATTACATCTCTAATAATCAAAATAGTCCTGAATTAATTTTTCCAGGTTCATTCAATCCGCTTCATGAAGGACATCTTAAAATGAAAGAGTTAGCTGAAAAAAGAACAGGTATGCATACAACATTTGAAATTTGCGCAAATAATGCTGATAAGCCTCCCCTAACCTTTTATGAAATCAAAAGAACAATAGATCAGTTTCAAAATGATGAAAGTTGGATTTTAACTTCTGCTGGAAGATTTAGTGAGAAGGCTAAAATGTTTCCAAACTCTGTATTTATTATTGGTGCTGATACGTTAATGAGAGTGTTTGATGAAAAATTCTATAAAAACTTTAAAGATATGAGAGATCATATTCAACGCTTTAATGATCACAATATAAATTTTTTAGTTTTTGGAAGAAAAGTTGGTAAAAGATTTATATTAAAGATAGATGCACTGGTTTTGAAGAAGGAACATTCAGAGATGATATATCATCTACAGAGCTAAGATTAACTAAAAATTAATTATGAGGGGGCAGTTTAGCTTCGACAAACCATTGGTGAACCCTTTTTACTGGATTATATTTTTTTAATCTCATCTTTTTATTTTCAAGAGTAAATTTTCTAGTTTTTACTGCTGTATAGTGATAAGTATGACTATCCCTAGTCTCATCTTCTGGGATTAAATATACTTTAGTCTGTTTTTTATCTGCCATGATGATGAGAATTATACACAATCTCTATGAATTCTTTTAAATTTTATTCAAGTTTTTATAAAAAGCTAAATTTCCATACAAAGGTGTTCTTTCCTTAGTTATAACACCTATAGGGGTGTTCTTAAGAATATCGAGGTGCATGCCAGTATTATTATTAATAAAGGGCTTGAAGAAGTTTTGCTCATTAAAATGTGTATATAGGCTTCTTGATAAACTTCCAGCTAATAGTATTCCCTTGCCTGGAAGAAATGATAATGCTAGATCTGATAATGTTTGAGACAACGATTTAATGAAACCATTTATAACAAATAAAGCATCAGGTTCTTTGACTAAAAATTTTTTAAAAATTTCTTCTGCTGATAACTTTTCGTGAGTTAGTGTTTCATATATTTTTGAAATACCCGAGCCTGAAATAATGTCCTCGAGTCTTGATGCTTCAAAAGTAACATTTTTAAAATTTTTTTTAAGGCTCTCTATAAAATTTTTTGTATTCCCTAACTCTGTAGGCAGTACAACTTCATGCATTGAAAAAGCTGCTCCAAGACCAGTGCCTGGGCCCAAGAATAGCAAATTATTATTATACGTTTTACCGTTTTGTATGATCTTAATGCTTTTCTTAATATAACCATAACTATATGCAATTGATTCCCAATCATTTAATAAATAGCACTCTTTTAGTTTAAATTTCTCTTTTAATTTATCTTGATTAAATGAGAAGTTTTTATTCGTCATTGTAATAGAGTTATCTATTTTTGGGCCTGCTACTGACATAATTAGAGTATTAATATTATGTTCGTTTATGAGCTCCTCTAGGTTTTCATAAAAGGTAGCCTCATTGAATACCTTTTTATTTATACTGCTAATTTCATCCGAATCTGAATAAGCTGTCGCATATCTCATATTGGTTCCACCAATATCTATCAATAAAAGCTTATTCATGTCTTGTTATGCTATTTATAAGAAAGACCAAATCCATATTCATATTTTGGTTGATAATTTTGATCTTCATAATTTAAAGGATTGTCAGAATATACACTTGGCCAAGAAAAAGGTAACTTCCCCTTAAAGTCATAATTAACTGTATTATCTAAATTTGTAAAAATTACATCATTAATACCTTCAACGGAAGTTCCAGGCAGCCAAATAGTTACAAAAGCATCTGAAATATCTATCTCCTCATCAACTATTAAGGGCCTACCTGTAATAAATAAAGACACAACCTTGATACCTTCTTTTGCATATTTTTTCATTAACTGGATATTATTAATATTTTGTTTAGAAAAATTTAGATCTTTGATATCACCAAAACCTTCAGCATATGGGGTTTCACCAAAAACCATAATGACAAAGTCAGGTTTATTTTTATAAGACCCGTCCTTAGAATACTCAACACTTCCTCCAAGCTGAGTAATATGATTTGAAAGTGATTCGAAAATACTCAAAGTGTTTGGAAAATCTTCATTAGATATTTCTGTACCTTCCCAGGATTTTCCTTGCCATGTAATTGTCCAACCACCCATTTGATTCTCTATTTTTTTTGATTGTTCTCCTACTATTAAAAAATTTCTATTGGGATTCATTGGAAGGGTATTGTTATTTTTTAGCAACACAAGAGATTCTCTAACAGCCTGTCGTGCTAATGCAATATGTGAGCTATCACCAAGATGATTTTTTTTGTAGTCATGCGGAACTCTTCCATCAAATAGACCTAAGTGTTTTTTTACATTTAAAATTCTTAAAACAGCATTATCTAAAATCTCTATTGGAATAATGCCGTTTTTTACTTGATCAAGTGTATTCCAATATAGAGGTTCCCATTCAGTAGGAACCATATAAATATCTACACCTGAAATAAGAGCCTCGGGACAGTTTGCATCCTCGCATTCTGGTATTTGGCCATGACCATTCCAATCCCCAACAATAAATCCATCAAATTCCATTTGCGATTTAAGAATATCTGTTAAAAGGTATTTATTTCCATGACTTTTAACACCATTCCATGAATTGAAACTAGCCATTATTGAAATAGCGCATGAGTCGATAGCTTCGTAATATGGTTTACCATGTATATTTTTTAAAGTCTGTTCATCGATAATGGTATTTCCTTGATCAATACCATTTTTAGTTCCACCGTCACCGAGAAAATGTTTTGCTGTAGCTAAAACATGATCATTGTTTAAAAAATTATTTCCATAGCCTTGCAGTCCTAAAATAAAATTTTTACCAAGTTTTGATACAAGCTCAGGGTCTTCTGAATATCCTTCATAAGTTCTCCCCCATAGATCATTTTGAGGAACAGCAATAGTTGGAGCAAATGTCCAAATTATTCCTGTTGAAATTACTTCTCTTGCTACCGCTGCTCCAATATCTCTTAAAAGGTTTTCATTTCTAGTTGCTCCAAGCGCAATGTTGTGTGGAAAAATTGTTGCCCCTATTACATTATTATGCCCATGAACAGCATCTGTGCCCCATAAAATAGGTAATTTTTGCCCATCAACAATTGTAGATGCATCATAATAATTCTTACTTAAGTTTTTCCAGTCTTCGATAGTGCTATTTTTATTTTGATTTGGAAAACCTCCTCCACCATTTAATATGGTCCCTAGGTGGAATTTTTTTGCCTGTTCTGGCGAAACACTATTTATCTCCGGCATAATAACTTGGCCAACCTTTTGCTCTAAAGTCATTTTTTTTAGAATAGCTCTAGTAAACTCTGTGTGATCAGATAGTTTGCATTCATTAGGATCAGACCAATCTACCTGAGCGTAAGTAAATGAATTAAATAATAATAATAAGATTAATTTTTTCATAGTTTTAATTTATGCAAAAGCAACATAAATACAAACAAGAGCAAAGATGATAATGATTGTATTTAAATTAAAAGCTTTTGATGTTGAAAAATTCACAGCACTTAAATCAATTGCTTTTATTTGATTTTTATATCCTTGAATATAAGTTGTCACAATACATCCCAATGCAGATAGGATAAACACGATTGTCATTCTGTGAATAAATGGTAGTTCGGGAAAATTAATACTTATAAGTATTGATGCGATTAACGATATTAAGGCTGCTATAAGTACAGACATTGATGTTGCTTTTTTCCAAAACAATGCCACTAAAAAGATAACAACAATTCCTGGTGAAAAATATCCTGTAAAGTTTTGTATATATTGAAAAATTGATTCAAAACTTCCAAGTAATGGTTGTGCAACTAAGGTCGCAATTAGTACAGAAATAATAACTGTCATTCTGCCCACTTGAATAAGATTAAACTGGCTTACGTTCTCATTTTTAAAATATTTATAAATATCCATCGTAAATATTGTACTTATGCTATTACTCATAGATGCAAGCGATGAGACTATTGCTGCGATGAGAGCTGCAAAAGTCAAGCCAAGCAACCCATTTGGAAGTAAAGACATCATGGTTGGATAAGCCTGATCGGACTTTTCAAGCATTGGAAATAAAATTGCAGCACATATTCCAGGCAAAACAATGACTACAGGCATTAATAATTTTAAATATGCGGCAAACATAACCCCTTTTTGCGCCTCTTTAATATCTTTGGCTGCTAATGCTCTTTGCGTAATATATTGATTGAAACCCCAATAGAAGAAATGGCCAATCCAAACTCCTAGGCCCAATAATATCCAAACACCAGGCAAATCTTTATATGAAGGATTATCGGCAGATAAAATCATGTCAAATTTTTCAGGCATCTCATTAAGTACAACTCGCATACCTTCAATTACACCGTTAGATTCAGAGATTATATTTAATGCAATAAATGATACTGCCAATCCGCCAAAGATTAGCAAGATAACTTGAACGGCATCAGTCATGGCAACTGCTTTCAAGCCTCCAGATAATGAATATGCTAAAGAAAAAATAGCAAGCAAAACTAAGCCATAAAATAGATCCAATCCAGTTAATGCATTTATCGCTAAAGAACCTAACCATAAGACAGAAGTTAAATTTATAAATATATAAACTATCAACCAGAAAAAAGATAAAACCAAACTAACTCTTTTATCAAATCTTTGTTCTAAGAATTGCGGCATGGTGTAAATTTTTTTCTCAAGAAATATTGGAAGGAAATATTTAGCCATAATTATCAAAGCAATAGCTGCTGTTAACTCCCAGACTGCGATTGCCATTCCGACAACAAACCCTTGCCCAGACATACCGATTATTTGTTCAGCAGAAATATTTGCTGCAATTAATGATGCACCAATTGCCCACCAAGGAAGTGTTCTCCCAGCTAAAAAATAATCTTCAGCACTTCGTTCCTGTCCTGATTTAGCTCTTGAAACATAAGTGGCTAAACTAATTATTCCAACACAATAAAAGCCTACGATTATCCAATCTAACGTGTTAAACATATTTACCTATTAATTAAAAATATATTGTATCAATTAATCAAACGAGCTTTGCAAAAAATTTATGTCATTTAAAAATTCATTTAGCTTATTTATAAATGTCATCGCGTAGACACCATTTATTATTGTATGATCATAAGATAGCGACACAGGAAGTTGTTGTGTTGTACTCAATTTCATATTTTCAAGTTTTATAACATCATATGTTTTAGAAAGACCTAAGATTCCAACTTCTGGTGGGTTAATAATTGGTGTGAAAAATTTACCTCCAATTCCACTTAAAGAAGAAATTGTAAATGTTGCACCTGACAATTGTTCACTATTCAATCTTCGTTTTTTTGCAAGTATTGCCAATTCTTTAATTTCATCTGAAATTTCAACAATAGATTTTTTATTAGTGTCTTTGATATTTGGAACAATTAGACCATTCTCTGTATCTATGGCGATACCAATATTAAAGTATTTTTTAACAACAATTGTCTCTTTGTCATTTGACAATGATGAATTCATTTCTGGAAAATGTTTTAAAGTTTCTGCAGTAGATTTAACAATGTATGCAAGGGGTGAAATCTTATTACTTTTGTTTAATTTCTTTCTTAGTTTTAGTAATTTTGTTAAATCTATTTCTTCATGTTGGGTTACATGAGGAATGCTAACCCATGAAGCATGCAGGTTTTCCGAAGCTGTTCTTTTTAATTTAGAAAGCTTTTCTTCTTTAATTTTTCCCCATTTTGAAAAATCAATATTGGGAGCTAAAGGAACGTCCTGTCTGTCATGCTTATTTGCTAATATATTTTTTACGTAGTCATGCAAATCCTCTTTTAAGATCCTTCCTTTTGGACCAGAACCTTGTACAACAGTAAGATCAATACCAAACTCTCTAGCAAGTTTTCTTGTTGCTGGTCCAGAATGAACACTGCCATTGTTATTTTTTAAATTTAATTTCCCTCTTCCGTAATCTGACATAACATCAGCTGCGTCATCTACTGCCGATATGAGTTGATTATTATGATCCTCCTCTTTTGGCGGGTCCTCTTTAGTTTCAGTCTTTGATTCTTCTATATCTTTATTAGGTAAATCATCAATAACTACTTCAATAAAAGGCATGCCAATTTTTACTTTATCTCCCTCATTTAAAAGTATTTTTTTGATGGTGCCTTTTACAGATGCAGGAATTTCCATTGCAGCCTTATCTGTTTCAAGAACAACAACAGGATCTTCAGAATCAACTTTTTGCCCTTCTTTTGCACAAATTTCAATTACTTCAACATCCTCAAATTCTCCAAAATCGGGAAGATTTATTATAGATACTTCAGACATTAAACTTCCCAAGGATTTGGTTTAGCAGAATCAACCTTTAATTCTTTATAGATTTTTTCAATTTCATCTTTTGATAAATATTTTTCTTGAAAAAGAGCAAAAACTGCAGCTCTTGTTATGCTATCAGCATCTACCTCAAAAAAATCTCTCAGAGTTTCCCTTGAATCACTACGACCATAACCATCAGTTCCCAAAGTAATGTATTGACCTGAGATATAAGGTCTAATTTGCTCAGCATATGACCTCATATAATCAGTTGCTGCAATTGTAGGAATTGATTGTTGGAAACACTCTTCAACGTAGGTTAATTTTTTCTTATTTAAAGGATTTAATTGATTTTGGCGTTCAACCTCCATTCCATCCTTTCTAAGCAAATTAAAACTGGTCACACTCCATACTTCGGATTCAATATTATATTTTTTTAAAATTTCAGATGCCTTTAAAGACTCGTTTAGAATAGCGCCAGATCCTATTAATCTAACTGATGGTTTATCTGAGGTCTTTATTTTGTGCATACCTTTAATAATTCCCTCTTCAGCACCTTTTGGCATTTCAGGATGTTTATAGTTTTCATTAATTGTGGTTATGTAATAAAAATAATTTTCTTGCTCAACGTACATTTTCTGAATGCCATCTTTAATTATCACTGCAACTTCATAGGCATACGCTGGATCATATGAAAGACAATTTGGTATTGTTGACGAAAGAATATGGCTATGACCATCTTGATGCTGAAGACCTTCGCCATTTAATGTGGTTCTTCCTGAAGTTGCTCCAATTAAAAATCCTTTAGCTTGTGCATCTCCTGCGGCCCAAGATAAATCATGTACTCTCTGAAATCCAAACATTGAATAAAACAAATAAAAAGGAATCATAGGGAAATCATAATTAGAATATGCTGTTGCTAAAGCAGTCCATGCACTAAAAGCACCTGCTTCAGTAATACCTTCCTCTAACATTACCCCATCTTTTGACTCTTTATACCACATGACCTTATCAGCATCTTCAGGTTCGTATTTTTGGCCTGCTGAAGAATAAATACCAACCTGTCTGAATAAAGCTTCCATTCCAAAGGTTCTGGCTTCGTCAGGAACTATTGGAACAATTCGTTCACCTAATTCTTTATCTTTCAATAATTCTGTAATTATTCTTACTATTGCCATGGTTGTTGATATCTTCCTATCACCACTAGATTCATAGAGTTTTTCAAAGATAGAGTTATCTGGAAGGAATTTCAGGAGAATCCTCTGGTGGCCGAACATATGGGAGTTCTTCAATTTCTGAATCTGATACAGGTATATCAAATCTATCTCTAAAGGATTTGATATTTTCAATCGACAATTTTTTGACCTGATGAGTAGTGTTGTCAGCTTCTCTTGATCCTGTTCCGTAGCCTTTGGTGGTAAGTGCTAAAATAACAGTGGGCGCACCTTTAGAATTAACAGCTTTATGATAAGCAGCATAAACTTTATAAGGATCATGACCTCCTCTATTTAATCTGTAAATATCGTCATCAGATAAATCTTTAACCATTTCTAAAACGGATGGGTCCTTAGCAAAAAAGTTTTCTCTGGTATAGGCTCCACCTTTTGCTTTAAAGTTTTGTAATTCGCCATCAACGACAGCATCCATAATTTCTTGAAGTTTTCCTTGGGTGTCTTTAGCAATTATTGGATCCCAAAATCTACCCCATACCACTTTAATGACATTCCAACCCTCTCCTCTAAAAGCCCCCTCTAATTCTTGAATAATTTTTCCATGACTCATGCTCATCCATTTCACCATCACCGCAAAAAACCCATACTTTTCTGTCATTTCTAGGTACTAAACCTCTTGCAGATAAATATCTCATTACATGAGCTTGATAGATTCCAAGTATTGGTCCTAATCCCATTGATACTACAGGGAATTGCCAATAATTTGGCATTAACCAAGGATGAGGATAAGACGAAAGCCCTGGTTTGTTTACTTCTCTTCTAAAATTATCTAAGTCTTCTTCATTTAAATATCCTTCAAGAAAGCTTCGTGCATAGATTCCTGGTGAGCAATGCCCTTGATAGTAAACCATGTCTTCAAGGTGATTGTCTGATCCTCTAAAGAAATAGTTAAATCCAACGTCATATAAAGTTGCTGCTGATGAAAAAGTTGATATATGTCCACCTAACTCATCATCATTTTTATTTGCTTTAAGTACCATAACAAGAGCATTCCATCTTATTAACGAACGTATTCTTCTTTCCATAAAAAGATCTCCAGGCATTTGCGCTTCGTCTTTTACAGAAATAGTATTTCTAAAAGGTGTTGTGAGATTATATGAGGGAATTGCACCTTCTTGATTAATTCTTTCAGCTAGCTTCGTCAGTAGAAATGATGCTCTATCGATCCCCACTTCATCAATAACACTATTTAATGCTTCAAGCCATTCAGAAGTTTCAATAGGATCTATATCTTTTGATGACAATAAATACTCCAGTTAATTTAATTTTACAATATTTGTAACATTAATTTAAAAATTTATAATCTGGACTGCTTCAGAATGGTCCTCTGAAAATATTCCAGACACCATAACAAACTTCAAACTTTTCTTTTTTTTAAAATATTTCTGAAGTTCTTTTTTTGCATACATTAAAGTTTTGTCATGATTATTAAGTCTTGGTATGTAAAATGAATGGGTGGATCCGACCAAAGAGAGCTGAGATAAAGTATTTAAATTATTTGTAAATGTAAAAATTGGTACTCCATTTGGTTTTGCATTAGAAATATATTTTGCAGTTGCGCCTGTTCTCGTCACAGCAATAATTCCATCTGCATCTATTGATTCACATAAATTTTTAGCTGTCACAGCAATTGATTCCCAATCAGAATTAGTAATTAAATTAGATTCATAACCAAGCGTTTTAAATTTTTCAGTATTTATAGAAAGTGATTTTAAAAAACGGACACATTCAATTGGATGCTTACCAATACTTGTTTCTCCTGAGAGCATTAAGGCATCTGCACCCTCATATATCGCATTAGCAATATC
>LULK01004191.1_pt1 | contig 10883 bp, 10 predicted proteins | sample 728181 | NCBI WGS metagenome assembly LULK01 (sample SAMN03860291, study PRJNA289734) | marine metagenome | biome: seawater column; feature: ocean; material: water; isolation source: Red Sea water column Station 169 - depth 10m | place: Saudi Arabia: Red Sea | collected 2011-10-15 | depth 10 m | reverse complement strand
ACAATATTTTAGTAACAGGTGGTGGAATTATACCAGAAGAAGATGCTGAAGAGTTAGCAAATATTGGGGTAGGAAAACTTTTTGGTCCTGGTACTCCAGTTAACGAGTCACTTAAGTATATTGAATCTTGGGTTAAATAGCACAGAAGATGATTTCAAATATTACTAATACATTTATTAAAGCAAAAAAAGCTTTTGAAACTTCAAAGCTTACTGAATCTAAAAATTTATTAAATGAAGTTATAAAACATGATAAAGATTACTTTTCTGCCTACTTAATGCTTTATGAAATATATGATAAAATAAACTCAAAAAAGAAAAATATTGTTTATAAACAATTGAAAAGACTTGACCCAAATTTATCAATCAAGCATAAACCTGTAGTAGCATCAAAGAAAAGAGTTTCTAAAAAACCTGAATTAGTCACACTTTCTCTAATCAAGCTTATGATTTCTCAAGGGAAAAAAACGCAGGCAAAGAAAAACCTTCGTTTGATAATTAGTTATTCAAAAAATAAGAGTGAGCAAAATAAAGCACAAAACATACTAGATAATTTGTAGGGGTTAAAATGAGCATTGAATATTTTCAAAGAAGACAACATATATTAATTGATAAGCTTGCAAAAGAAAATCTTGATGGAATGATTGTAACTAATTTAACACACATTAGGTATTTATGTGGTTTTACTGGATCAAGTGCAACATTATTAATTACAGCAGATCAAGTACATTTTATTACTGATGGAAGATACGTCGTACAATCAGAAAAAGAAGTAAAGGGAGCAAAAGTTATCATTGATAGCATCTCCCACTATGAGGTTATTAAAAAACAAAATCTATTAACTAGCAGTCAAAGCATAGGATTTGATGGAAATAATGTAAGTCACCAAGGTTATCAGCAATTATCAAAAGTTTTGTCTGACATAAACCTGAAAAATATTACAGGAATTATAGAAAAAATGGCCATGTTAAAGGATGAAAAAGAGTTAGAAGCAATTAGAACAGCTGTTGAGATTACAGATAAGGCGTTTGCCGAAGTATTGCCAATGGTAAAAATTGGAGTTGAAGAAAAGGTCATAGCAAATCAATTATCATTTTTATATAGAAAGTATGGAGACTCCGATTCTGATGCATTTGCTGCTATAGTTGGTACAGGGCCAAATTCAGCTAAACCTCACCATAAGCCAACAGACAGAAAAATTGGACCAAGTGAATTGCTAGTTATTGATTCAGGTGCAAAATTTGCAGGATATCACGCTGATATGACTAGATCATTCGCAACAAAAGGATATTCAGATGAGCAAAAATCAATTTATGATATTGTTTTAAATGCTCAAGTTAAAAGTATTGAAGGAATAAAATCTGGAATGTCTTGTAAGTCTATTGATTCGATTGCAAGAGATCATATAGCAAATGCAGGTTATAGTAAATTTTTTGATCATGGCCTAGGACATTCCTTAGGGTTGGAAATTCATGAAGACCCAAGGTTTAGCAAAGTAAGTGAAGATGTTCTCGAAGAAAACTACGTAATGACTGTTGAACCGGGAATTTATGTACCAGATATTGGTGGTGTAAGAATTGAAGATGACATCATCGTTACAAAAAATGGAGCTGAAATCCTCAATAAAACTTCTAAAGAATTTCAAGTAATTTCATAATGCCTAGAAAAATTTTATTTTTTCTCGGTTTTTTCTTGGTCTCTTGTGTGGAAAACTTAGTCCATATACAAATTTTTGATAATGGAAGCTTTTCAGTAAAATATAACTCAATAGGCCATAAGAATGATTTGCTTGATAGTGACTTCATACACCCTACAACTAATGATAAACATAGCTGGATAACTTCATTACGTCAAACAAATGAAAGTGGTACAGAGAATATATGGGAAAAAGAAACCATTTTATCTTCACCAACTAAAACAAAATTAACTTTTACTAATTCTTCAAACCTACAGTATGATATAGATGTATCCAACAATTCATATTTTTTTTGGGATTTATATACATTTCAATCAAATATCAAAGATCTAGAAATTGATTTAAAATATCCAGAAATAGTAAACTATTTAGATATAGATGAAGATGATTTATCGTGGTTAGTGCCTGCAAAGAGATATATTTTTTCTGAAAGCATAAAAGTATTCCAAGAAAAAAATACGATTGATAAAATTATTTTTGATAGAATAGATAATCAAATTGACACATATATCTCATATATAGAACAAAAAGATCATGAAAAAGAATTTAGCAGAAAATCTTCTGAAATATTTATTGATGCCTTGTCACCAATGAAGCGTCGATTGCCAAAAAACTTTTTTTCAGATATGACAATAATTATTGACGATTTAGAAAAAGAATTTGAAAAAAATACCAATTTAATGTTAGATGGTTTCACTTTCAGTGTTGCTATTCCAGGACATTTGAGAAACACCAATGCTACATTTATAAGTGAAAACGATAACACTATTTATTGGGAGTTTGATTTTAATGATATAGCAACTAGCCACTTCAATATGTATGCACATTCAATTGTTATTAATAACTTATCAATACAATTATTTCTACTAATAATTTTACTAGTTTTTATAGGATTTTTATGGAAGAAAAGACCAAAAAAAGAATAGATAGCTTAATATCAGAAATTAATAATCATAACCATGCTTATTATGTTTTAGATGACCCTAAGTTGTCTGATAAGGAATATGATAGTCTTTTTAGAGAACTTGAGGAGCTTGAAAAAGAATATCCTTCTTTAGTTACTGATTTAGTTATGATCATGCTGTCCCCATGCTTTCTTTATCCAATGCCATAAATGATGAAGAAATTACTGATTTTTATAAACGCATAAAAAAATGGTTAAACAACTCTGAAGTTGATTTTGTAGCAGAACCGAAAATTGATGGCTTAGGCGTTTCGCTAATATATAAAAATGGAATACTAGAAAGAGCTTTAACAAGGGGTGATGGATTTAAAGGAGAAGATATCACTCATAATGTCAAAACTATCAATGCTATTCCATTGCAGCTTAGAAAATCTGTAAAAACCCCTACTTTTATGGAAGTTAGAGGTGAAATTTTTATGAACATCTCAGATTTCAACAAATTAAATAAATCTCGAGAATTATTTGGAGAGAAACTCTTTGCAAATGCTAGGAATGCAGCAGCTGGAAGCGTAAGACAACTCGATCCTAAAATTACTGCCTCAAGAAATCTCTCAATTTTTTGTTACGAAATTGGAGGTAGTGAAGATATTGAGTTTAATAATCAAGTTGAAATGCTTGACTATTTAAAGTCAATTGGACTACCTGTAAATCCGTTATCCAAAAAAATTACGTCAGCTAGTGAAATGATAGCATATCATCACACCCTTGAATCAAATCGTAAACATATAGATTATGAAATTGATGGCTCTGTTATAAAAGTAAATAATTACAAAAGAAGAGAGCGATTGGGGTTAAGATCACGTTCTCCAAGATGGGCTATCGCAGCAAAATTTAAAGCAAAGCAAGCAGAATCCCAGATCATAGGAATTGATTTGCAAGTCGGTAGAACAGGAGTTGTTACTCCAGTAGCAAAAATTAAAGAAGTCGAATTGTCAGGTGTTATGATATCCAGTGCTACTCTTCATAATCAAGATGAAATTGATAGAAAAGATATTAGAATTAATGATTTTGTATTAATCGAAAGGTCTGGCGATGTAATTCCTAAGATTACGCAGGTTCTGAAAAATAAAAGACCTCAAAATACACAAAAATTCTCAATTAGTGATTATAAATGGCCTGATCCTGACTGTAAAATCGAACGCATTGAAGGAGAAGCAGCATATAGATGTATAAATCCAAATTGTAAATCAAGAGTTATGGGTATACTTGAACATTTTTGTTCAAAGAATGCAATGAACATTGAAGGTATGGGTCCCCAAATTGTTAAACAATTATTTGAAGCAGATTTATTAAATAGTTTTGATGATATTTACAAAATAAAATATGAAGATTTAATTAACTTAGATCGTTTTAAGAACAAATCTGCAATGAATTTAATTGATTCAATAAATCAATCTAAAAAAACAACTTTTGCACGATTTTTATTTGGACTTGGTATCCCAAATGTAGGTCAACATATATCCAAGATAATGGATAAATACTGTAATTCATCTTTAGAAAAATTAACTGAATTAACAGTTGAAGAAATGGTAGAGATAGATGGGATTGGTGAAACAGTTGCTATAGCTATACAAGATTATTTTAACGACAATAACAATAAAAATATTGTTGAAAGTTGTCTGCAATTAGGTATTGAGATAATACCTACTACTTATGATACCTCAAAAATGACGATGTTGAATCATAAAGTCGTTATAACTGGATCTTTTGAAAGTTTGTCACGTAGCGATCTAAAGCTTCGATTAGAAAAGTTAGGAGCTACAGTTAGCTCTTCTGTTTCTTCAAAAACTAGTGTTGTTATTGTAGGAAAAAATCCAGGATCAAAATTATCAAAAGCACAAGATTTAAGTATTAAGATTGTTGAAGAGAAAGATTTATTCGAGTTTTTAAATGAAGATTAATTATGGTGAATTATATATAGTGGAATTTTCAGGAAGTATTTATAAAATAGTATCTTCAAATGAGTAAAAATCTAGCAATAAAAATCAATAAGCTTTTTAAGTCATACGATGATGTAAAAGCAGTACAAGGTATTGATTTGGAAATCAATAAAGGTGAGTTTTATGGCTTGCTAGGTCCTAATGGCGCTGGAAAATCAACTACAATTAATTCAATTACAAGTCTAGTTAAGCCATCAGATGGAGATATTGAAATTTTTGGAAAAAACATAGAAAATGACTTTAGATTTGCTAGATCACAAGTTGGAATTGCGCAACAGGAAGTTAGCACGGACTGGTTTTTCCCTCTAGAACAATTATTGTATTTTCAGGCTGGTTTTTATGGAGTATCAAGATCTCATGCAAAAGAAAGAATTGAATATTTGCTAGAAAAATTAGGTTTATCCAAACATCGAACAAAAAAAATGCGAGAGCTTTCAGGGGGAATGAAGCGAAGGTTACAAATAGCAAAAGCTTTGGTACATGACCCTGAAATCATCATTCTTGATGAACCTACTGCTGGCGTTGATGTTGAATTAAGGCATGATCTATGGCTGTATTTACAAGAACTACATAAAGATGGGAAAACAATACTGTTAACAACTCACTATATAGATGAAGCAGAGCTTTTATGTGAGAGAGTCGGGATTATAGATAAAGGAAAGTTAATTGTCGAAGACACAGTTTCTAATGAATATGATTATAAAATTGATAATAACTCTTTGAAAATTTTTACAGATACACCCAATCTTGAATTACCTTCAATAATTTTAAAATTTTCTGAAAAAGATATTAAAATTGAAGATATCCATATTCCTCAAACATCTTTAGAGGATGTTTTTTTAGATTTAACGGGGAGGAAAATTAATGATTAAAAATTGGGTTGGTTTTTATACTCTCTCCTCTAGAGAAATTATGCGTTTTTTCTCCGTTTGGAGACAAACTATAATTCCAGGAATAGTTACTACTTTATTATATATCTTTGTTTTTGGAGTAGCTCTAGAAAATAGAATTAGTGAGATAGGTGGTGTTTCATACAAAATATATATCTTACCAGGTTTATTAATGATGAACGTAATTACCAATGCAGTTGCAAATTCTGCCTCGTCAATGTTACAAATGAAATTACTTCAAACTCTTCCTGAGCTTTTGATTACTCCACTTTCCAGCCTTGAATTATCATTATCATTTATAATAGGAGGCGCTATAAGAGGATTTGTTAATGGAATTTTAATTCTTTTGATTTGTTGGCTAGCAGGAATGCCTATTTTAAACCTACCCCTTACATTATTTTTTATTCTTTTAGTATCATGGTCATTTTCAAGTCTGGGTCTTTTTGTTGGACAGCTATCCGATTCCTGGGATCAGCTTGCACTCATACAAAATTTTGTTATTACACCGTTTAGTTTCCTTGGAGGAATATTTTATTCCATTAAAATGCTCCCTGGTTGGGCTATGACTTTAAGTCAAGTAAATCCAATCTATTATGCAATTAGCGCATTACGAGAAGCAACGCTTGGTGTTTCAGATGCTTCATTTCTGGCAGCATCTATCTTTTTAGTCCTATTTACTATTGCAACAACACTGATGGCGGTTGTACTTATGTCAACAGGAAAAAAAATTAGGTTTTAATTTTTGTTTAATTGATTTAAAATAGGCCATGCAAAAAGTAAAAAAGGCTATCCTGTTTCTAGAGGATGGCCTTTTTTTTATCGGAAAAAGTCTTGGTGAAAGTGGAGAAACTTTCGGTGAAGTTTGCTTCAATACTGGAATGACTGGGTATCAGGAAATATTAACCGATCCTTCATATTCTAATCAGATGATTGCAATGAGCAGTCCACATATAGGAAATTATGGGACCAATAATAGCGATACCGAATCAGAAAGAGTTTATGCTACAGGATTTATAATTAAGAGCGAATCAATACAACCTTCAAATTGGAGGTCTGAAGAATCTCTATCATCTTTTTTAATAAAACATAATATAGTTGGCATTCAAGATATTGATACAAGAGCATTAACTATACACATAAGAAAAAAAGGTGCAATGAGAGGAATTATTTCAACGGAAGATTTTGACACTCATAATTTGGCCAGCAAAATTAAAAATATTCCTAAAATGGAAGGTCAAGACTTAGCAATTAAAGTTGCCAGAAAGAAAAAAGTGGTTTTATCAAATACTGATAATCCTATTTATAAAATCGCAGCAATTGATTTTGGCATGAAAAGCAATATATATGACATTATGCTTGAACACGATGCAGAAGTTGAAATCTTTCCAGCAAATGTAACCCACGATGAAATACTTGCTTCTAATCCAGATGGTGTGTTTTTATCGAATGGACCTGGAGACCCTGCTGCTGTAACGTATGGAATAGAAACGGTAAAAAATTTGTTGGGTAAAAAACCTATATTTGGAATATGTCTTGGGCATCAAATTCTAGCTTTAGCATTAGGTGCTAATACGTTCAAAATGAAGTTTGGTCATAGAGGTATTAATCAGCCAGTTAAAAACTTAATTACAAACAAAGTTGAAATTACATCCCAAAATCATGGATTTGCTGTTGACGAAGATTCTCTTCCATTAAATGTGACTGTTACGCATAAACATTTAAATGATGATACCGTTGCAGGGATAAGCTGCAATGATATTTCAGCATATTCAGTTCAATATCATCCTGAAGCCAGTCCAGGGCCCCATGATTCAAGATACGTTTTCAAAGAATTTTTTAATATGATGAAGAACGATGCCAAAACGTAATGATATAAACACTATTTTAGTAATAGGTGCTGGACCCATTGTTATTGGCCAGGGGTGTGAATTTGATTATTCAGGGACACAAGCTATTAAGGCTTTAAAAGAAGAAGGCTATCGAGTTGTATTAATTAATTCTAACCCAGCTACAATCATGACTGATCCTCAATTTTCTGATAAAACCTATATTGAGCCTATTTCTGCAGAATACGTTGAAGCAATAATAAAAAAAGAAAAACCTGACGCTATTTTGCCTACAGTTGGCGGACAAACAGCTTTAAATGTTGCAATGAAGCTAGATGAAGAAGGAATTCTTAAAAAGTATAATGTAGAACTCATTGGAGCTAACAGAAAAGCTATTGAAACTGCTGAAAGCAGAGAAATGTTTAAGCAGGCAATGTTAGAAATTGGTCTCGATTTACCATACGGATATACTGTTAAATCGTTAGATGATGCAAAAAAGTTATTAAATAAAATCTCCTTACCTGCTATTATCAGACCTTCATTTACTTTAGGCGGTTCAGGCGGTTCTGTTGCATACAATGAAGAAGAATTTGAAGCATCAGTAAATAAAGGTTTGAAAGAAAGCCCTACCGGTCAAGTTCTTGTTGAGGAATACTTAAATGGGTGGAAAGAATATGAATTAGAACTCATACGAGATTTAAATGATAATGTTATTATCATTTGCTCAATTGAAAATATTGATCCAATGGGTATACATACTGGTGATTCTATTACAATAGCACCAGCTATGACATTAAGTGATAAAGAGTTTCAATTAATGCGAAATGCAGCTATAAAATGTATTAGAAAAATAGGTGTGGATACTGGAGGTTCAAATGTTCAATTCGCTGTTAACCCAGTTGATGGAAGAATGGTAATCATTGAAATGAATCCGAGAGTGAGTATCTTTAGATGAATTAAAAAATGATATAACCAGCAGGACATTAGCGGCTTTTGAACCTACAATTGATTATATAGTGACAAAATTGCCAAGATTTGATTTTGAAAAATTTTCATCAGCTTCGGGGAAACTAGGTGTACAAATGCAGTCTGTTGGGGAAGCGATGGCTATTGGAAGGACATTTAGGGAATCATTTCAAAAAGCTTTCCGCTCTCTAGAGCTTAATTTACCAGGATTTGAAACAAAAGATCCTCGAGATGAAGATTTAGATATTAAAAGATTTAGAGAGCTAGATATTAAATCTTTAAATGATGGTAGCGCATTTAGGATGTTAAAAGTCAAAGAAGCTATTAAGCAGGAATTTTCAATTGAAGAAATTCATAAAAATACTGGCATAGATCCATGGTTCTTAACAGAAATTCAAGAAATAGTTAATATTGAAAAAGAGTATTCTTCAATAGAGAATTTAGAATTTTTAAAAAAGAATGGATTTTCAGATTTACAAATAGCTCGCTTAAACAATTTATCCGAAAATGAAGTTCAGCAAATGAGAATAGATCAAGGAATTAAACCAGTCTACAAATTAGTAGATACTTGTGCTGGTGAGTTTGAAGCAGAAACTCCTTATTCATATTCTACATATGAATCAGAAAATGATTTACAACCTCTTGAAGGTAAAAAAATTATGATTTTAGGAGGTGGGCCAAATAGGATTGGTCAAGGTATTGAATTTGATTATTGTTGTGTACAAGCGGTGTTTGGTTTGAGAGAAGCTGGCTATAAATCAATAATGGTTAATTGTAATCCAGAAACTGTCTCAACTGATTTTGATTTAGCTGATAGACTTTATTTTGAACCAATAACATTCGAAGATATTATGAATATTATCAATTTTGAAAAGCCAGATGGTGTATTAGTTCAATTTGGAGGACAAACACCATTAAAAATTGCTAACCAACTTGCCTCAGCTGGAGTCAAAATATATGGTACATCATCCGAAAGTATTAATCTTGCTGAAAACAGAGAAGAGTTTGCTAAGGTAATTGATAAACTAAAAGTATTAACTCCTGAGTATTGTATAGCCAAAAATTATGATGATATTTATAGTTATGCTGAAACTGCTAACTTTCCTGTATTAGTAAGACCAAGTTTTGTATTAGGTGGAAGAGCAATGCAAATTGTCTATTCAAAAGAACAATTGGTGGATTATGTATTTAGATCAGCTGAAGCTACAAATGATCACCCAATTTTAATTGATGAATTTATTGAAAATGCATTTGAGTTTGATGTAGATGCACTTTGCGATGGAGAAAACGTTTTTATTGGAGGAATTATGCAACATATTGAAGAAGCTGGAGTTCATTCTGGAGATTCTTCATGTGTTATTCCCCCATACGAAGTAAGTGATATTGTTAAAAAAGAGATTGAAACTATTACAGCTAAATTAGCACTTGAGCTTAAAGTTGTAGGTTTAATTAACCTTCAATTTGCTGTAAAAGATGATAAAGTATATGTTTTAGAGGTAAACCCAAGATCAAGCCGCACAGTGCCTTTTGTTAGTAAATATAGCAACGTTCCATTGGCAAATATAGCCGCACAAATTTCAGTTGGTGAATCATTACATGATTTCAAATTGAAAGAAAATAATTTTGAACATTATGCTGTAAAGAAAGCAGTCTTACCATTTAAAAAGTTTAAAGATGAAAAAGTCTTTTTAGGCCCTGAAATGAAATCTACTGGTGAGGTAATGGGTATTGATATGAGCACAGGTAGTGCTTTCTTAAAAGCGATGAAGTCAGATGGGTATAATGTTCCAAAACAAGGCACAGCTTTTTTATCAGTTAATAAAACAGATAGGGCAGGCCTTATTCCAATAGCAAGAAATTTAATGGGTTTAGGCTTTAACCTCGTCGCTACAAAGGGTACATGTAGGTTTCTAAATGAACAAGGTATTTTGTGCGATACTATGTTTAAAGTTGGTGAAGGAAGACCGAATGTTGTTGATGAAATTTTAAATGATAATATTCAATTAGTAATCAATACACCTGAAGGGCCACAATCAAGATTTGACGAAGAAGCGATTGGAAAAACGTCAGTCATGAAAAATATTTTAACTATTACTACGCTCCCAGGGGCAAGAGCCGCTATTGATTCTATGAAACATTTAAACAAAATTAGTGTCAAAGCACTACAAGAATATTTTAAATAGTTGTCAACAAATCAGAAATTTTTTCTTTTAGTATTTCCCTAGTAGTTCTAAAAACACTTAAATCGTTTTCATCATATGACCATTTTTTGAATGGATCTTCAATGCTCCAATGAATTCTTTTAATTTTACCTGGAAAAGTTGGACATTCTTTATCAGCATTATCACATACCGTAACTACGATATCAATATTTTTATCCATATATATTTTAATATTATCTGATGTATGATGAGAAATGTCAATTTCTACTTCATTCATAACTTTGATTGCAGCAGGGTGAACTCTGCTAGGATGAGATCCGGCGCTAAAAACTTCGAATTTTTCACTACACATTTCACGAAATAATCCATGTGCCATTTGAGATCTACAGGAATTACCAGTACAAATGAAAATTATTTTTTTCATTTATATGAATTTATAT
>LULK01001031.1_pt1 | contig 10883 bp, 11 predicted proteins | sample 728181 | NCBI WGS metagenome assembly LULK01 (sample SAMN03860291, study PRJNA289734) | marine metagenome | biome: seawater column; feature: ocean; material: water; isolation source: Red Sea water column Station 169 - depth 10m | place: Saudi Arabia: Red Sea | collected 2011-10-15 | depth 10 m | reverse complement strand
TTACTAAGATGTATGAATTCACTAACCGTCTCAGCTCCTGGAATGTAGAATGGGTTTTTCATTTCTAATATTTCTTCAATGATACCAGGAGAAATATAAAAATTAAAGTTATGATCTTGACCTTTAATTAAATCTTCTTTTGTTAAAACAGAACCTAGTCCAAATTTACAATCTGAAAAATATTGATTTAATTCTACAGCAATAGAAAAAGATTGTTTTTCTCTTAATGTTATCTCTATATACTCAACTGATTTATTATGATTTAAATATTTTTTTAATCTTGCAATATCGCTCTCTAGATTTGTTGTATTTAAAATTGGTAATAATTGTTGTTTATGGAGATCAGATTTTAATTGATTATTTAACATCTACAATAGCGCCTTTTTTCATTACTATTTTAGAACCTAAACTGCTGCCAGCTTTTAATGCTAAAAGTGGATCATTATTTACAATAAAATTAGATAAATAAGCAGCATTAAATCCATCGCCAGCACCTGAAGTATCAACCACTCTTTTAAGTAATTTATTCTTAAAAACATACCTAGTTTTATTGAGAAATACGTATGTAAATTTGGCGTTTTTTCTGAATATACTGTGTTTAAGCTTATATTTCCTTACTATTTGCTCATAAGACTTGATATCATTTTTGTTTTTCCAATAATTCATATCTTCACCAGATAAAAAACATATATCAACAAATTTTAGCACTGAGTCTAAAAAAATATTTAAATTTTTTTTATTCCATCGACTTGGACGAATATTAAAATCAAAAACAATTTTTATTTTTTTTCTTTTTAATAGCTTCAATAATTTAATAAAATTATTTAGTTTTGATGTATGTATTATTGAAAGAGTTATGCCAGAAAAATAAATGTAATCAAAATTTTTAAGCTCTTTATATAAATTTACAAAATCAATATTATTGAAGTAATGTTTTGCTACACTTTCATCTCTCCAATAAAAAAATTGCTTTTCACCATTGTCTTTATTTTTTATTAAATATAATCCTACTTCAAATTGATTGATTTGTTTTATATATTTTGTTGAAATATTTTTAGATCTGATAAAATCTAAAAGTGATTGATTGATTTCAGATTTTCCAATAGCACTTAAAAAAAAAGCGTTTAATTTTTTCTTATCAAGATAATTGCAAAAATTAAGTGTGTCACCAGCAAAAGATTGATTGTACAGGCTATTTTTTATATTTGAAATCTCAATCATAGCTTCACCGATTGAGCATACATTTATTTTCATATTTTAATATTAATCGTGGTGAAAAACCTCTTCCATTATTGACCACCATTCACCTTTTTTCCTATTTGGATCTGGAACTTGACATGGTCCACATAAACTCCACCATTCTTGTACCTTAGGATTTGCTGCCATTAATTTGTTATCTCTTTCAAGATCGTCCCCGTGATATTCCATGTAACCAAAAAGAGTGTTTTTATGTAAATAGATAGAAAAGTTTTTAAAATTAAGTTCTGTCAAATTATCTAAAATCTCAGGCCATACATTTGCATGCAATTTTTTGTATTCATCAATTTTATCTTCTCTAACTCCAAGAGTCATACCTAATCGTATCATTTAAAGATTTTCCTTTCTATTAATTTTGAAACTAACTGCATGATCACATGGTTTATTATCTGGTCTAGTAATATGAAGGCCATCTTTTGTTTGTTTCCATTCAACTTTTTCATTACTACCAAGAAGTTCAACTGACTCAACCTCATTATCAAAGAGTTTATCCATACTTTCTATTGTAAAATCTTTACCTGGCCAACCTAGTGCAGTCGCATAAAGTGAATTTCCTTTGGTCGTAAAACGAAAATCTTGAGCTGTATACTTAAGTTTTGCACGATTATCAGAAAATGGACCAGCTTCAGTCATTTCTGTTGGCCCTTCTCCATATTTATCCCAAGTCTCAGTATCAAAAATTGCTTCTCCACTTACTTCAAGCCACTTACCGATACCTTCTAAAAGGCTTTTGTCTTCATCTGGAATTGTTCCATCAGGTTTTGGTCCTATATTTAAGAGCATATATCCATTTTTACTTACATTATCTATTAAGTAATGAACTAAATCAGTTGTTGATTTGTACTCTGAATCTTTCATATACGCCCATGCACTTCCATCGTGAACTGTAGTATCTGTTATCCAATCATAATGTGTTAACTCTGACTCTCTTCCCAATTCAAGATCCAATAAACCAGAACCAGGAGGTAAATCATGCCATTTATAAGATACAACAACCTCACTACCCCATTCTTTCTCTTTGTTATAGTAGTATGAAAGAAAATCTTTTTTATATTTCTCATGAATATATCTAATACCAAAATCAAACCAAACATAATCTGGCCGGTAATTATCTACTACTTCTTTTAGTCTATTTAACCAACGATCATGAAAAGCTTTACTTGGTTTATCTTGATATTCTGTCTTTCTACCCCAATGATCTGGATATATTGCTTGGTTATCACTATTATCTAAATTGTGAAGTTCACCGTATAAGCCTTCAAATTCTTTTTTTGAAGTATCGAAGTCTTTATTCCAATGAGGAAAAAAATACCAATTTTCAGCATGGTGCATCGCAACCATATATTTCATACCTTTATCTTTAATTGCTTTTTCTAGTTCTCCAACAACGTCTCTTTTTGGTCCCATTTTAGAAGCACACCATTCAGTATCGGAGCAGTCCCACATTGGAAATCCATCATGATGTTCTGCAACAGGACCTGCAAATTTTGCACCTGAGCGGGAATATAAATCTGCCCATTCTTCTGCATCAAACTTTTCTGCAGTAAACATTGGAATGAAATCTTTGTATCCAAATTTTGAAGGATGGCCAAAATGTTTAACATGATGATCAAATTGTGGACTCGGTTCTCTATACATCCAATAAGGATACCATGTAACATTTGGTCCAGCCGCAGGAACTGAGTAAGGTCCCCAATGGGCATAAATTCCATATTTAGCTTTTTTAAACCAACTAGGAGTTGTATGTTGTTTTATAGACTCCCATGTAGATTGATATTGCATTCCTATACTCATATTATTCTCCTATCTTTTTAAAGCACCATCAACAAGCCCACTTTGAATTTGATTTCTAAATATTAGGAATACTATCATTGGTGGCATTGTGGCTAACATTAAAGCTGCAGTTTTTAAAGTTGTAGCTCCACTATATTTTCCTTGGAAGGACATCATTCCAAGAGTAACTGTTCTGAGATCATGATCATTTAAATAAATTAAAGGCCACATAAAATCATTAAATATCCAAACAAAGTAAATTATTGCAACTGTAACAACAGCAGGTTTAGCTAATGGCATCATGATTTGAAAAAATATTACTAAGTCAGATGCCCCATCAATTTTGGCAGCTTCAATTAAATCTTTTGGTATTCCAAGAAAATAGGCTCTAAAAAAAAATATGGCAAAAGGAACCCAGGCTAAGTAAGTAAATATTACTGCAAAATATGTATTAACCAAACCAATTGTATTCATTATTTTAAATGCAGGAATTAATATTACTTGTGGCGGTATCATCATTCCTAGAAGGAAATAAAAGAAAATTAACATTCTTCCTCTAAATTCAAAATGTGCTAATCCGTATCCAGCAGCTCCACAAAAAGTCACAATTCCTAAAACTGATACTGAAGTTATGCCAATAGAATTAATATACAGTTTTAAAAAATTTCCTGTTGTCCATGCTTCAATAATATTTTGAAAAACAAATTTAGTTGGTACACCAAAAGGATTATTTGTGTAATCTTCCATTGACTTGAAAGAGGTAAACACCATCCACATAAATGGGAATACTATAGTTATTGCAAATGTTAAAAGTAATGCATAACACAATACTCTCGCCCAAATTGGAATTTCATTAATACTCATTTTTCAATAAGTCTTGCAATGATCAATTGAATTGCAGTTACAATAATTACTATGAAAAACAAAAGAACAGCAATAGCAGTACCATAACTGATCTGACCTCTAGAAAATCCATGATAGTACATATACGTAGCTAAAACTTCTGAAGCATGATAGGGACCGCCTAAGGTCATTGCATATACTAAATCAAATAATAAAAATGCATTTGTCACAGCAAGTATAATTACTACTAATGAAATATTTCTAATTAATGGAATAGTTACAAAACGAATAGTGGCAAAAACAGATGCACCATCAATTTTAGCTGCCTCAATTAAATCTTTTGGCACTGCTTGTAAGCCTGCTCCAAATAATAAAATTGAAAATCCTAAATCTCTCCAGATATAAACAGTCATCACTGAATACGTTGCTGTTTCTTTACTTCCTAACCATTGTACATTTTTAAAGCTCTCTAAATTAAAAAAATCAGCAAATTCGTTGATAATTCCAGTTGTTGGGCTTAAAAATAATTTGAATAGAAGTCCTATAACTACACTTGAAATTACAATGGGTACAAAGAAGGTAGTCTGAAACATTCTCCAGCCAAAAGGTTTTAAATTTAAAATTAAGGCAATAGCTAAAGCTGTGAAAAAAATAATACTTACTGCACAAAATACAAAGAGTAGATTATTTTGAAGAGCTGTAGAAAAAAATCTGTCATTAAATAATTTAAAATAATTTGCCAAGCCAGCCCACTTTATATGAGCCCACGAAATACCATTCCAACGAGTAAAACTTATCCATATGGCTACCAAAGTTGGAATAATCCAAAACAATGTATAGAAAAAAAATGCTGGTCCAATAAATATTAAATGAGCATATCTGTTTGTTCTTTTATTTTTCATATTTAATTTTGAAAGGACGCAAAGCGTCCTTTCATTAATATTTTAATTTTTTTTTAGTACTTAGTTTCTATCAAGTCTAGTACACATTGCTCATGATCATCACCAGCTTGTTGAGGTGTAAGATCTCCTGTCAATATACCCTGACTTGCATCCCAAGTATGTGGAACATTACATGCATAATCTTCTAACATGTCAAGGAATGGAGCTGAGCTAGTAGATGTAGCAATAATTCCACTAATATCTTGAATGATTGGATCATAAGCCCAAGATGAAGTATCATGCGTGTATGGAGCTAAAGATTGAGTCGCTTCAGACCAAACTTTAACTGCTGCTGCGCTTGTATAATAATTGAGGAATTCTTTAGCTGCATCAACTGTACCGTTTGCAACTGCACCTCTAGTTATTGAAAGTACAACACTGTTAATAACAAGCTCAGTATTAGTTCCAGGCGCACCTTCTACAGCAGGAAAAGCCATAACTCCTATTGGAGCATCTGGAGCTTGATCTTTTATCATTCCTGCTACCCAAGATCCGTTAGAGAAAATTGGAGCTTTACCAGTAAATAGCAAGCCTGCAGCAGTTGGAAAGTCATCTGCTAAATAACCTGAAGTAAAATATCCTTTATCTAATAAACTTCTATAAAGTTCCCAAGCTTTAACAGCTGCTGGATCATTAAATTTCGTTCCTGCTTCTAAAGTAGGGTTATAGGTTCTTAAACCAATATTTATATAATCTTCAGTACTTAACATTCTTCTTAGTAGGTGATTATTATAGTGATTACCTGGCCAACCTTCAGAGTTACCAAAAGCAATAGGTGTAATTCCAGCATCTAAAAACTTTTGAGCAACACCAGTGAAGCCGCTCCAAGTTTCCATTTCTTTTGGATCAATACCCATTTCTTCAAACATATCTTTTCTGTACCAAATCAAGTTTCCAATATGTAAACCTTGCGGCACTCCCCAAAGTTTTCCATCAAATGTATAAACAGATTCAACACCTGGAGCTATTCTATCCGAAATTGAATTTACAAAATCAGTAATATCAACCAATCCACCAACTTCAGCATATTGATACATATTAGAACCACCATTGATAGTAACAATATCTGCAGGTGTTCCTCCAGAGAAAGCTGTTTTCAATGTAGTTTCATAAGGTGTATTTTCGTATGCAGTGTGCTCTACTTCAATTTCATCTTGACTTGCATTAAAATCAGCAACAATTTGATTTAAAGCAGAGAATGCAGGTTCCGCTGCAGATTCACTCCATAGAGATACCTTAGTCTTAGCATTAGCGTGAGCAGAGAAAAAAACTGCTACGCAGATTGTTAAGAAAATATTAATTATATTTTTCATTTATCCTCCTCATTAGTAATGAAAGTATGAAAAAAATGTATACTAGTATACTAGTTAAATCAAAGACTATTGCTTTATTTTTATGAAATATTAGGATAATTTTAAATACTATTATGAAAAAACAAGATATTTTAATACTATATTTATCAAATTCTAGCTTAGAATCTAATGTAATTGGATGGGCAAGACATTATGGAGATAAAAAAAAAATTGGAATGCCAGGTGATAATGATAGTCCACCTTATGAAAGGGGTATTGAAGCAATACATGATGGATGGAGATTATTTCAAAGTAGTCAACTAGAACAACATCCAAAAGGTGATGAATATAGAACAGGATATTTAAAGTATGAATTTTTTTTTGAAAAAATAAAATGAAAAAAAGAAAAGAAAAAAATTTTTTATTAACGGATAATCAAATGGCAGAATTCGTTTCTAAGGGATATTTAATTTTTGAAAATATTATTGATAATAAAACTAATAAGAAATTTTTAAGTGAAATTGGTCATACTTCAACTTCCTTAAACAAAAAAAATACTGATCAAACTTGGTTAGAAGAACATTATAATGAAATTATGAAAAGCAGTAAAATACCATTGGTTAAAGCTGGAACACCATTAAAGAAAGCTTATAAAAAAAACTCTGCATTAAATGATGTTATTAGTAATCCAGTTTTATCAGGAGCAATTAAAAGTTTGGTGGGAGATAGACCAAAATTAGACCATCATTTTCTACATATAACTTTTCCATCTAAATATTATCATGATGCAAATCAAAAAATATCTCAAGGCAATCATAATGATTGTGTAATAGATCCAAGAGAAAAAACTTTTGATATACAATTATTTTATTTCCCAACTGCAGTTGAAAAAAATATGGGAGGAACAAGATACATTCCAGGTTCTCATTTTAGAATGGTGAATGAGTTTGCTATAGCAAGATATCATAATATTAGAGGGCAAAAGCATGTAGTTTGTCCTCCAGGGACCGTTATTATTTTTCATCACAATATATGGCATGGCGCCGGAATTAATAATTCTAAAAAAATAAGATATGGTTTTAAAATTCGATTAATGCCAACACAAAAACAAGTTAAACTATGGACTAACAAAACATATAAAAATAACCATGATGAAGAAGCTCTTTATTGGAATAGAGGTATCGAAAAAAATAGTATCAAAGAAATTCTTCAAAAAACTGAACCGTGGTTTGAAGCAGATAGTGGAAGATTAGATATTTTAAACAGGATAAGATTATGGCGTCATATTACAAATGACAAAAATTTTGATGCTGCATACTGGCTTACGAGAATTGAAAATGATTATAATTAATAATACTAATTTATAATATCTTTATACTTTTTAGTTTTTTTTATAAAATCTGTATATCGTTCTAAAGAAGAAATATGTTTTTTCATAGATTGAACTACTTTTAGCATATTTTTAGATGATAAATGTTTAACTATTTCTTGATGATCTTTTATTGCTTGTAAAGGCCCAAATGTATTATCGTCCTCATGTAAATATGAAATATTTCTTACTCTATCAATTTAAATAGGCATTTTTGCTTGTATTGCTAAGGTTTGATGAAACATATTATCAAAATAAAATACTTTTCTAAAATTTTTTTTCTTAAGATTATCTAAAATATTTAAATTAATTTGCTTAAGTTTTTTTATTTGAGTTGAATTAATATTAGAAGATAGTTGTTCAACAACATTTGTCTCTAAAACTGATCTTATTTTATTTGCTTCACTAATTTGATTAGTATTAATTTTTGATACTATGGATTTAACCTGAGGAATGGTATTAATTAATCCCTCATTTTCTAATTTTTTTAACGCATCTCTAATAGGAGTTCTACTTACTTTGATGATTTTTGACAGTTCACCCTCAGAAATTTCAGTAAGTGGGTATAACTCGGTTGAAATTATTTTTTCCCTTAAACTGAAATAAATTTGCTCTCCAAGAGATTTTTTTCTATCAAGATGTATTTTCATTTTGACCATATAATTGTAAAAATACTAGTATACTAGTATTTGAAAAAAATTTATTTTATTTTGGTATGTTTAATATTTTTATGTATAAACATATTGGATGAATGAAAAAGATTTTGGCTATAGGAATGAAAAGGGTTTCTGGATACCTAATGAATTGCTAATACCAAAGCCAGTATTAAAAGATATTTTTAACTTAAATAAAATTTTTAAAAATATATTTGGTTTCCCGGGTTATCTTTTTCCATATAATATTTTGTGGGCTTTAATGGCACTTTTAGTTTGGTTTTATTTTACCCCAGACATTAAAACTATGAAAAATTTTAATGTTGATTGGTGTCTATACATTTATGCAAGGAATGCAGTCATTATTTTTTTATATACTAGTTTTTTTCATCTATATTTATATGTCTTTAAATTTCAGGATAATAATTTTAAATACAATTTGAGCCCGCTAGAAAATAGAAGTTCAAAGTTTATATTTAAAAATCAATTTATTGATAATTTAATTTGGACTTTTTTAAGTGCTGTACCAATTTGGTCAGCCTATGAGATTACATTTTTTTGGATGTTTGCTAATGGTTATATTATGTCAATTAATTTTGGATCAAATCCAATTTATTTTATTATATTATTTCTTTTGATACCCATTTTTCATAGTATTCACTTTTATTTTACACACAGACTACTTCACACAAAAATTCTTTATAATATTGCCCATAAAATACATCATCATAATAATAATCCTGGACCTTGGTCAGGATTATCAATGCATCCCATTGAGCACATAATTTATTTCTCAGGTGTTTTTATTTATTTATTAATTCCAGCGCACCCTTTTTTAATACTTTATCATATTTTCTATGCTGGAATTACACCTAATGCTGGTCACAGTGGTTATGATAAAATTATTTTTAAAAATGGAAAATGGCTACCATGTGGAGATTATATGCATTACCTGCATCATAAGTATTTTGAATGTAATTATTCATCAGGGAATACAACTTTTTTAGATTATATTTTTGGTACTTTTCACGACGGATCAGATATTAGTACAAAAAAAACCTTAGATAGAATGAGAAAAAAAGTTTAGCTTTTTTTTCCAAATAATTTTTCATGAGTTACTTTAGTTCCATCATGAAAGGTGCCAAACCATTTATCAAATGGATGTGTAATTTCACCATAGTTGCATTCAAAATACTTATGATGAAGATAATGATAGTATCCCGCACTTGGCACAGATTTACCTGTTTTTGGATTTACAATTAATCTTTCATAGCCTGAATGACCTTTTTGTGCACCAATGGTTGTATGAATTCCTTGATAAATAAAATGAATTGGATGTGACGGAATAATAAAATGGACAAGTATAGTTGTTAGATAAAAAAAATGTTCAACTGGATGCATCGATAATCCAGACCAAGGACCGACATTTACATTTTTATGATGAAGATAATGGAACCATTTATATAAAAAACTAAAATGCATAATACGATGGAAAAAATAGAAATGAATATGTTGTATCATTGGTACAAACAAAACTAACAGAACAAAATAAATTATTATGAAAGGAGAAGAAAACCAATCTTTAATAGGAAATAACATATAGTCATTTACAAAACACCATAACATTAAAGATTCATAAAATGTTTGAATAGGTACGGCACTAAATAAACTCCAAAACATATTTTCTTTAGTTTGCGTACCAAATAGCCAATTTTTTCCCTTTCCTAATGGTCTTAAATTAAATCTGTATTGATCTTTTTGAAAGCGGTAAACATGAAGATAGTAGTGCCAAACACTAGAATAAATTAGTACAAAAATAAAGTTTCTAATAAATATTATCCCAATCCAATTAAAGCTTAAAGTGGACAAAGTTTCGTAAGAAGGAAGCAGAAAAAGATATGAGAGTAACGCTAAACTAAAATGTAATGCAGCCCATGGAAATATGTATCCATCTGATGGATGAAATAACCATTTTAAAAATTTTAGAGGTTTCGGAGGCCAAACAAGAAATGGGATTTTATCATGATCAAGTTTACCAGGAGCCCAACCTCCTCCACTATTTATAAGTTCATCATTATTAATACTTGTTTTCATATGACAAAATATTAAAATTTAAATTATACACTAACCCAACCACCGTCAATTGAATAAGAGGAGCCAGTGATATTCTGAGCATCTTTAGAAATTAGGAAATTTACTAAAGACGCGATTTCTTTACCGCTTACAAATTTTTGATTTGGATGCTTTTCAAAAAGTAAATTCTTTTTTTCTATTTCAATTGATGTTTTATTTTTAGATGCTAGTTTTTTTATTTGTTTTTCTACTAAAGGTGTAAGTACCCATCCTGGACTTATAGCATTACAAGTAATTTTGGTTTTAGATAATTCTAACGCAATTGCTTTAGTTAATCCAATCAGACCATGCTTGGATGCTACATATGCTGATTTGTTTTCTGAAGCTACTAATCCGTGTACTGAGGATATATTAATAATTCTGCCTGAATTATTCTTTTTCATCATGGGAATAATATATTTAGAAGTTATAAAACTGCTTGTTAAATTTATTTCAATAACTTTTCTCCATTCATTTGTTGGAAAATTTTCTATTTTAGAAATATATTCAATGCCAGCACAATTAATCAATATATCGATTGTTTTAAACTTAGAAATAATTTGTTGAATTTTTTTTTCTGTTTTTTTAATTTCTAAAAGATCAACTTCAAAATAAAAAATATTTTTTTTAATTTTATTAAAAT
>LULK01000634.1_pt1 | contig 10888 bp, 10 predicted proteins | sample 728181 | NCBI WGS metagenome assembly LULK01 (sample SAMN03860291, study PRJNA289734) | marine metagenome | biome: seawater column; feature: ocean; material: water; isolation source: Red Sea water column Station 169 - depth 10m | place: Saudi Arabia: Red Sea | collected 2011-10-15 | depth 10 m | reverse complement strand
AAATTAATACTAATTCAACAAATAATATTTTAGAAAAAATAAATAACGAGTATTTTTTGAACGAGGCAAATAACGAAAACTTGTCTTTTGTAATGGCAATTTCCAGTAAGTTAAAATTAAAAAGTAAAATAGTTTTTGAAACGTTAAAAAGATTTAAAGGTTTAAAATATCGTCAACAAATAATCCATAAAAGCTCGTCTCTTACTATAATAAATGACTCTAAATCCACAACTTTTTCATCATCGACATCAGTTTTAAAGAAAAAATTGAATATTTATTGGTTATTAGGTGGAATACCAAAAAAAGGTGATAAATTCAATTTACATAAAAAGCACTACTCTAATATCAAAGCTTTCATATATGGAAAAAATAAAAAATTTTTTAATGATGAGTTAAAGGGTAAAATCCAGTTTACCAATTTTAAAAGTCTCAATGAAGCTTTAAGAAGAATATTCATAATTATAAAAAAAGAAAAATTTTTAAAAAAAACTATAATTTTTAGCCCGTCTGCAGCTTCTTTCGATAGTTTCAAAAATTTTGAAGATAGAGGAAATTATTTTAATAAACTTATAAAAAAGTATATAAATGAATAAAATAGCATCTTTACAAAAATTATATTACAAATGGTGGAAAAATATTGATAAATTTTTGCTCACTCTTATAATTCTGTTATTTTTAGTGGGTTTATTCTTTTCACTTGTATCTACATCATTGATTGCGTCTGATAAATTGAACACAAATGATTATTCCTTCTTTTTCAAACATTTAATTTTTCTCTGTATTGGCATATTTTGCATTTTTATTTTTTCATCTATAAGTCAGGTAAATCTTTTTAGAATTTCAATTATTTTTTTTGTTGTTTCGATAATTCTACTATTACTAGTTCCATTAATTGGTATTGAAGTCAAAGGATCCAAGAGATGGATTGACCTTTACATGCTGCCAAGATTCCAGCCTATTGAATTGGTCAAACCTTTTTTGATTATGTTCTTAAGCATTATTTTAAGCAGCGAAAAATATCTTAATATTTATTTGAAATATTGTATCTCCTTTTTGGTGACGTTAAGTGTTGTTTTTTTGTTAGCTTTACAACCTGATATTGGTCAAACTTTATTAATTCTTTTTTCATGGGCAGTATTAATTTTTATCTCAGGAATAAATTTTATATATCTGATCACTTTTTTTTTTATAATAGCTCTATCATTTTCATATTTAATAATATTTATTCCAAAATTTATTTATATTAAAAACAGAATAATCTCATTTTTTGACACAGATACTGGAACTCATAATTTTCAATCAGATAAGGCAATAGAGTCAATTGTTAGTGGTGGATTTTTTGGCAAAGGTATGGGAGAGGGGACTCTGAAAAATAGAGTGCCAGAAGCGCACACAGATTATATCATTTCTGTTATATCAGAAGAATTTGGAATAATTGCCATAATTTTAATCTTATTTTTGTTTTTAGTTTTTATTCATTCAGTTTTTAGAAAAGTAAATTTAGAAAACGATGATAGATCAAAACTAATTCTAGTGGGTTGTGTAAGCTTAATTTTGATGCAAGTAATGATACATGTTGGGGTAAATATAAGATTATTTCCCACAACAGGAATGACTCTTCCTTTCATAAGTTACGGAGGATCTTCAATTGTAAGCATGTCTATCATATCGGGAATAATTTTAAATTTAACAAAAAGAAAATTAGATTAAAAATGAAAAAAAAAATTTTGATCTCTACAGGAGGATCAGGTGGTCATGTAATACCAGCAACTATTTTGCATGATCATCTTTTAAAAAAAAAGAATGTAATAATTTCAACAGACTATAGGGGATATAAATACTTAAATAAAGATATTCATAAAATTTTAATAATAGATACCCCAAAATTGAATTTATTATTATTACCTATCAATTTTTTTAAGATTTTGTATTTGTTCATAAAATCTATATTTTTCCTCAAGAAAGAAAAAATAAGTCAATTAATTTCAACTGGTGGCTATATGTCATTACCCTTAATTTTAGCAGGCAAATTTTTAAGTCTCAAAATTTATTTAATTGAGCCAAACTTTGTTTTAGGTAGAGCTAATAAATTTTTTTTAAGTTCATGTGAAAAAATTTTTTGTTACACAGATCAAATAAAAAATTTTCCAGAAAAATATAAATATAAAAGAGTGATTATATATCCACTTGTAAGAGAGGAGTTTTATAAGATAAGAAATCATAAAAACGATAGTGAAAAATTTCGATTATTAATTGTTGGGGGAAGCCAAGGGGCAAGTATATTTGATAAAAACTTAAATAAATCAATTCTTAATATTTCAAAAAAATTTCCAATAAAAGTTATCCAGCAAACACATTTAAAAAATATTTCTTTACTAAAGGAATTCTATTCTAAAAATAATATTGAAAATGAAATTTTTAATTATGATAAAAACTTTATAAAAAAAATTGTTGAAACCGATATTTGTATAACCAGAGCGGGGGCATCGACATTAGCAGAATTATCTATTCTTAATATACCATTTATAGCGGTACCATTACCGAGTTCAAAAGATAATCATCAATTAGAAAATGCGAATTTTTATTTAAAAAAAAAATGCTGTTGGATTTTAGAACAAAATCTCTTGAGTGAAAAAATTGAGCAATTGGTTGAAGAAATTTTACAGAATAAATCCCATTTTAACAAAAAAAAAGAAAATTTAAGTTATTTAAATTATGAAAATACTTGGAAAAATGTTAATCAAAAAATATTAAATAATTTAGATGAAAATTGAACTCGCAAAAAATGAAATTATCCATTTCATTGGCATAGGTGGAATTGGGATGAGTGGTCTATCTCTTATCATGAAAGGAAAAGGGTTTAAAGTTCAAGGTAGCGACATAGCATCAAACAAGAATATAGAAAGATTAAAAAAAGAAAAAATAAAAATATTTATAGGTCACAAAAAACAACATATAAAAAATGCTACTATTGTTGTGATTTCGTCTGCAATTAAGAAAAATAATTCTGAATTAATAGAAGCAAAAAAAAAAAATTTACCAATAATAAAGAGGGGAAGAATGTTGGCCCATATAGTTTCGTTGATGAAAAATATAGTGGTGGCTGGATCTCATGGAAAAACTACTACCACCTCACTTATTGCTTCAATTTTTCAAAAAACCAGTTTAGATCCAACAATAATTAATGGCGGAGTTATTAACTCTCTAAATAGTTCAGCAAAATTAGGTAAAAGCGATTGGTCAATATTGGAAGCTGATGAGTCGGATGGGAGTTTTGTTCATATTCCACCTACCTATTCAATAATCACAAATATAGACAGAGAACACATGGATTTTTATAAAACAGTAGATGATTTAAAAAAGTCTTTTAACGAATTTATTGAAAAAGTCCCTTCCTTTGGAAAATCATTTATTTGTATTGATGATAAAATTAATAGGGAACTTATTAGTAATGGTAAAAATAAGAATTTTTATACGTATGGCAGAAATTTAAAATCAAATTTTTTAATAAGAAATATTAATCAAAAAAAAGAAATAACAGCATTTGACTTAGTAGTAAATTTACCAAATAAAAAAAAACAAATAATTAAAAAAATTAAAATCCCACTTCTTGGGATTCACAACATTAGAAACTCTGTAGCTGCTGCTGCTGTGGCATTAACAGTTGGTATTACAATAAAAGATATTAAAAACGGTTTATTAAGATTTAAGGGTGTTCAAAGAAGGTTTAATAAAATATTTACATTTAATGAAGTAAATTTTTATGATGACTATGCACATCATCCGACCGAAATCAAGATGGTCTTAGATGGAGTAGACGAGGTATATAAAGACTATGAAAAAGTTTGTGTATTTCAGCCTCACCGAATTTCAAGGCTAAGAGATCTTCGTAAGGAATTCTCATTTGCATTCCAAAAAGCAGACATCGTTATTTTATGTCCAGTTTATCTAGCCGGAGAAAAAATAAAATTACCCTTTAGTTATTTAAAATTCGCTAAAGAAATTATAAAAAATTCAAAAGTTAAATTATTCCTAATAAAGGATAATATTCAATTAGCAAAATTTATTAAAAGAAATATTTACGGGAAAAAAATGATAATAGGCATGGGTGCTGGAACTATTTCAAATTGGATGAGAAAACTTCCAGAATTAATGAAATGAAAATAAATCAACTTAAAAAAATACTTAATAGTTTTGGTGATAGTGTATATTTTGAACATGATCTAAAAAAAAAAAATTGGTTTAATATAGGTGGTAAATCTAAAGTATTTTTTAAAGCAGACCATCTAAACCAACTCATTAATTTCCTTAAAATTCTCAACAACCAAGAAAGGCTATTTATACTTGGTGCAGGTTCAAATATTTTAATAACTGATGACCTATTTGATGGAGTGGTTATTAAGCTAGGTAATAATTTTAGCAATATCACATTACATAGTGAGAATATCGTAATTGCTGGTAGTGCAGTATTAGATAAAAGTTTATCACATTTCGCATCCAAAAATCATTTGAGTGGTTTTGAATTTTTATCATGTATACCTGGCACAGTTGGTGGGGGTATATCAATGAATGCTGGTTGTTTTGGTAAAGAATTTAAAGACATATTGATCTCTGTTCAGGCGATTGATAATTTTGGTAGAGTGATAACAATACCTTCAAAAGATATAAAGTTTGAATACAGAAAAAACAATATACCAGATGACTATATTTTCTTGAGTGCATCTTTTAAAGGAACTAAGTCAAATCAAAAAAAAATTGAAGAAGTAATAAATAAATTTAAATTTGAAAAAGAAAAAAATCAACCTACTAGAGTCAAAACAAGTGGAAGCACTTTTAAGAATCCAATATTGCAAACCGATAAAAAAGTTTGGCAGCTTATAAAAGAGTCTGTGCCTTTAAATCAATCTTTTGGTGATGCATGTATATCTGAAAAACATTGCAATTTTTTTGTAAACAAAGGTAATGCGAAGTTTCAGGATATGAAAAAATTGATAGATCATGTTTATGAAAAAGTTTTAAAAAAAACTGGAATTAGTTTAGAAAAAGAAATTAAAATATTGGAGTAAATTGAAAAAAAAAATATTAATAATTTCAGGAGGAATTTCAAAAGAGAGAATAATTAGTCTTGATACTGGCAGACAAGTAGCAAAAGAATTAAAAAAAAACGGTTATGAGGTTAAAGTCACAGAACCAAATTATAAACTTTTTATGATTGTTAAATCATTCAAACCCGACGTCATATTTAATGGATTACATGGACAGTTTGGAGAGGATGGTTATATACAGACAATTTTAGAAAGCACTCAAATACCTTACACTCATTCAGGGGTTATATCTTCTGCTATAGCTATGGATAAAGTGATATCAAAAAAAATTTTTATAAAAAATAATATATTAACTCCAAAATATTTTTGTTATTCGTTTAATTTATCAAAAAATGATTTGATAAAAAAAATTGATAGCAAAATAAAATTTCCAGTTGTAATTAAACCTATAAACGAAGGATCAAGTGTAAATGTTTTTATATGCAACAAATCAAATATTTTTAGAAAATTAAATTTATTAAAAGAATATAAAAAGATTATTATCGAAGAGTTTATACCTGGCCGTGAGATCCAAGCAGCGATAATTGGATCGAAAAAACTTGGGGCTATCGAATTAAAGCCAAAGAGAAGATTTTATGATTATCAAGCCAAATATAATCCAAAAGCAAAAACTAAGCATATAATTCCTGTAGATTTATCTAAGAATCAATATAACAAATTAATGAATATATCTTTAAAAGCTCATAAAATTTTAAAGTGTAGTGGTGTTACAAGATCAGATTTTAAATTTTTTAAAAATAGGTTTTATCTTTTGGAAATTAATACCCAACCAGGAATGACAAAACTTTCTTTAGTACCTGAAATAGCAGCATTTAAAAAGATTAGTTTTATTAAATTAATTGAATTACTTTTAAAAGATGCAATTAAGTCTAAGTAAAAAAATAATATTTTATATCTTTTTGATAATTTTCTTAAGCACATTGAATAGTAAACACATCTCAGAAATTAGATTTAAAAATATAGATCAAATAACTGTAATTGGATTGCAGGAAAATGAAAGGCAGGATTTATTAAAAGACCTTCAATTACTCAATTTAAATAATATTTTCTTTTTAAAAAAATTTGAACTTATGAATAAATTAGAGGCAAATAAATTAATTGAAAATTACGCAATATTTAAGAAATATCCATCATCAATAGTAATTAAAGTTAATAAAACTAAATTTTTAGCCAATGTGTTCAATAACGGAAAATCTTTTGTATTAGGTTCAAATGGTAAATTAATAGAATCAATTGAAAAAAAAAGTAATCTACCGAATATATTTGGGGAGTATGATAAAGACTCTTTTTTTAATCTTTTGAAGTCTATAAAAAATTCAAATTTTAGAGTATCAGATATAAAAAATTTATATTTCTTCAAGTCAGGAAGATGGGATATTGAGACAAAACTTGATGTAATTATAAAGTTACCAAAAGATAATCTAAAAGATTCTTTAAATTTATCATTAGATTTATTAAATAATAACGAGTTCAAAAAGATAAAGATTTTGGATCTTCGTCAACACAATCAGATTATAATAAATGAGGGATAATTTAAATTTTGAAGTTTTTTTATTTTTTAGTCCTGAAAAAATAATATTATCTGTTAATCGTAAGAGTGACTTTGTATCAGTTTTTAATAAGGAATTTTTTATTAATGAAAAATTCACACATTTAGATTTTGAAAAATTGAATTTTTTTCTTAATGAAAATATTTTTAAAATTGAAAAAACCCTTGGTAATTTTATTGAGAAAGTAAATTTGATAATCAAATCGAGTGATCTTTTTAATTTACAACTTTCTATTAAGAAAAATGATTATAATAAAAAGATTAATTTGAATACTATAAGTTCTTTATTAAAGGATGCAAAATATCAATGTAATAACACGATACATAAAAATAAGATTATTCACATTTTAATTGATAATTATATAATTGATAATCATAGCTATACTGAATTACCCTTAAATCAAAAATGTGAAAGTTTTTCTTTAGATATTAGTTTTATTTGTATTCCTGAAGTTATAGTTGGAAAGATTGAGGGTATATTAAAAACCTACCAAATTACGCTGAACAATATAGTTAGTTCGAAATATATCGAAAGATATTTGAATGATGAAAGCGTCAATTATTTTCATATGGTAAGCAAAATTATAGATGGACATAATAAAAATGAGTTTAAAATAACAAATAAAACATCAAAAAATACGGGTTTTTTTGAGAAATTTTTTAATTTATTTGGTTGATTGTATTTTCCAGTAATATTTGTTGTTTTCCAATTAATTACTAACAGTAATAAAAGCTTGCAATGACCTTGTTAAATCAGAAAACACTTAAAAATTCATTAAATTTTAGTGGAATAGGTCTGCATAGTGGAAAAATATCCAATATTTGTTTAAGACCATCTGAACCTAATACAGGTATAGTTTTTAAGAGAGTAGATTTGAAGACTAATAATATAATTTATCCAAATTTTTCTAACGTTAGCGACACTTTTCTAAACACGACTATTTCAAACGAGTTTGGTGCGAAAGTATCTACAATTGAACATTTGATGGGAGCTTTGTATGGACTTGGCGTAGATAATGTGTTGATTGAAATCGATAATGATGAGGTTCCAATCTTAGACGGTTCTGCCAAAGAATTTATTGAAAAGATTATTACAATTGGATTAAGAAAAAGTGAGGCACCGATCAAAATTATTAAGATTAATAAAAAGGTAATTTTCAAAGAGAAAGAAAGATTTATATCTATCGAACCATCAAAATTAAGTTTAGATATTGATTTTGAATTAAAATATAAAAATTCTGTAATCGGAAATCAAAAAAATAAAGTTAATATTTACGAAGATGATTTAAATGATATTTTTAATTCGAGAACTTTTTGCTTATTCGAAGATATTGAAAATATTAAAAAAAAGGGTTTTGCAAAAGGTGGCAGCTTAGATAATGCTGTTGTTGTTAAAGATGACAAGGTTTTAAATAATCATGGTTTAAGAAATAAATTAGAATTCGTAAATCATAAAATTCTAGATTGCTTAGGGGATTTATATACTTCCGGTTATAGAATTATAGCTAGTGTGACATGTTCCCAAGGAGGTCATTATCTGACTAATCAGTTGTTAAAAAAAGTATTTGAAAACAAAGACAATTTTTCAATAATTGAGATTCAAGAGAGAAATCTTCCACATTCAATCATAAATAAAAGATTACTAAGATCTATAGCATAATTATATTGTTCTTTTAAATTATTGTTTAAAATTATATAAAAGTTCCATGTATATTTTAAGAGCTTTATTTTTATTCTTTTTTTTTATAATTTTAGTTTCTTGCTCTAAAGACAAAATTCAACCATCAGTAATTAAAGAAAAAAGTTTAGAGCTTCAAGTTTTAGAGGCTTATAATCTAGGTAAAGATGCGCTTGAAGGAGGAGACGTTTTGTATGCAGCAAAAAAGTTTAATGAGGCTGAAACATTATTTCCACAATCAGAGTATGCGCCAAAATCTGCCTTGATGGCAGCTTATTCATATTATGTTCAAGATTATTATAATGACTCTATTGCAGAACTAAAAAGATTTTTAAGAGTCTATCCATCACACAAAAATATTTCTTACGTTCATTATTTAATTGGTATTTGTTATTTTGAACAGATAGTTGATGAAAAAAAAGATTTACAATCAATTCAAAGTGCAAAAACTAATTTTGAATTTTTGATAAAAGAATACCCCAATACTGAATACGCACTTGATGCAGAATTCAAATTGAGTTTAATTGATGATATTTTAGCATCAAAAGAAATGTACATAGGCAGATATTATTTTGACAGAAAAAAATGGATACCTGCAATTAACCGTTTTAGGACTGTAATTGAGAATTATGATACTACAATTTATACAGCAGAGGCATTACATAGACTTGTAGAGGTCCACTACGTAATTGGATTGATTGATGAGGCTGAAAAATATGCACAACTTCTTGGGTACAATTATGGATCATCAGAATGGTATGAAAATACTTATAGCCTTTTTAATAAAAATTATAAGATTAAAGAAAATTATATTTTTAAAGAGACTAAAAAAAAAAACAAGAAAATATTAAAAAAATTTAAGTCTCTTTTTGAGTAAGATGACTAAAAAAAAAATTGAAAAAGACTATAAAGAAAAAATTAAAAGATTAGTTAAGCTGAATCAGTTTTATTATGAAAAAAGTGATCCTATCGTTGAAGACAACGAATATGATAGACTGAAACAAGAAATTCTTAAATTGGAACGACAGTATGATTATCTTAAAAACAAGAGTTCGCCATCTGTAAGTATCGGTTTTAGACCCTCTAAAAACTTTACAAAAGTTGCGCACAAAGTACCAATGCTTTCACTTGCTAACGCATTTAATCAAGACGATTTAGTAAATTTTGAAAAAAAAATAATGAATTTTATAAATCAAAAAGAAGTAGTTGAAATCGAATACAGTGCCGAACCAAAGATTGACGGAATTTCAGCTTCATTAATATATAAAGGTGGACAGTTTGTTACTGGATTATCAAGAGGAGATGGCAAAGAAGGAGAGGATATTACCGAAAATTTGAAAACAATTCGTGATATTCCACATAAAATTGTCTTAAAAGATTTTCCAGAAGAAATAGATGTCAGAGGGGAGATATTTATTCAGAATGATGATTTCAAAAAGATTAGTAATAAATTTGCAAATCCCCGTAATGCTGCTTCAGGATCTTTAAGACAAAAAAATCCAGAGGAAACAAAAAAGATACCGTTAAAATTTATTGCTTATACTTATGGTTATGAAAAAGGAATGAAAATTTCTAAACAAAATGAATTTCTAAAAAAATTAAAAGAATGGGGATTTAAAGTAAATCCTCTTAATAAAACTATAAAAGGGATAAAAAATTTAATGAAAAATTATTATGAAATAGAAAATAAAAGAGGAAATTTAAATTTTGATATAGACGGCATTGTATATAAAGTTAATGACTTTAAGCTGCAAAAAAGACTTGGTAATGTAGCTAATGCACCTAGATGGGCTGTAGCACACAAGTTTTCAGCAAATAGTGGAATTTCTATTATTGAAAATATAGAAATTCAAATTGGTAGAACAGGAGCATTGACGCCAGTTGCCAAAATTAATCCTATAAATATTGGTGGAGTTGTGGTTTCTAATGCCACTTTACATAATGAGGAGGAAATAATTCGAAAAGATATTAGGATAGGCGATACTGTATTAATCGAAAGAGCCGGCGATGTAATACCTCACGTAATTTCTGTTGATTTAAAATTAAGAAACGAAAAATCAAAAAAATTTTCATTTCCATTGAAGTGCCCATCTTGTGGATCAAAAACTGTGAAAGAATACAATTATACAACAAAAAAAGAGGACGCAGTTAGAAGATGTAGTAGTGAAGGTTTTATTTGTGAAAAAATTTCTATAGAAAAAATTAAACATTTTGTATCAAAAGAGGCATTAAACATTGACGGATTTGGTAAAAAAATAGTTGAAAATTTTTGGAAATTAAAATTAATCCGATTACCTCAAGATATATTTAAACTTGACTATGCTAAGATTGAAAATTTAGATGGCTGGGGCAAATTATCTGTATCTAATTTAAAGTATTCGATAAATCTAAGAAAAACAATTTCTTTTGATAAATTTATCTTTGCACTAGGTATTAGACATATCGGTTTAGAAAATGCAAAATTAATTTCTAAAAACTTAAAATCATTAAAAAACTTCATTTCTCTTGCAAAGTCGAGAAAATTTGATGACTTGATTAATATTGATGGAATAGGTG
>LULK01001127.1_pt1 | contig 10946 bp, 7 predicted proteins | sample 728181 | NCBI WGS metagenome assembly LULK01 (sample SAMN03860291, study PRJNA289734) | marine metagenome | biome: seawater column; feature: ocean; material: water; isolation source: Red Sea water column Station 169 - depth 10m | place: Saudi Arabia: Red Sea | collected 2011-10-15 | depth 10 m | reverse complement strand
TAAACCGCACTGTAATATTGGTACCATAGGTCATGTTGATCATGGTAAAACAACATTAACTGCTGCGATCACAAAAGTATTAGCAGAGACTGGCGGTGCTCAATTTACTGCTTATGATCAAATTGATAAAGCTCCTGAGGAGAAAGAGAGAGGAATTACAATTTCAACTGCTCACGTAGAGTATGAAACTGAAAAAAGACACTATGCACACGTTGATTGTCCAGGTCATGCCGATTATGTAAAAAACATGATAACAGGAGCTGCACAAATGGATGGTGCAATTTTAGTTGTTAATGCTGCAGATGGACCTATGCCCCAAACGAGAGAGCATATTTTATTAGCTAGACAAGTAGGTGTGCCTGCAATTGTTGTATATTTAAATAAAGTTGATCAAGTTGATGATAAAGAAATGATTGAACTTGTAGAAGAGGAAATTAAAGATTTATTAACCTCTTATAAATTTCCGGGAGATAAAACTCCTATAATTAAAGGTTCAGCTTTAGCAGCTGTTGAAGGTAGGGATGATGAAATTGGAAAGAACTCAATAATGGAACTCATGAAGTCTGTTGATGAATTTATTCCACAACCCGATAGACCAAAAGATAAAGATTTTTTGATGCCTGTTGAAGATGTATTTTCAATATCAGGAAGAGGTACAGTAGTAACAGGAAGAGTAGAGTCTGGAGTAATTAAAACTGGAGACGAAATAGAAATAGTTGGAATAAGAGAAACAAAAAAAACTGTCTGTACTGGCGTAGAAATGTTTAGAAAACTTTTGGACTCAGGAGAAGCTGGAGATAATATAGGTGCTCTTTTAAGAGGTGTCGAAAGAACAGATGTTGAAAGAGGTCAAGTATTGTGTAAGCCTGCTTCAATAACACCGCATACTAAATTTGAAGCACAAGCGTATGTACTGAAAAAAGAGGAGGGTGGAAGACACACACCTTTTTTTACAAAATATAGACCTCAATTTTATTTCAGAACAACAGATGTAACAGGTGAAGTAGAATTACCAGCTGGTACAGAAATGGTGATGCCAGGTGATGATGCTAAATTTACAGTAAAATTAATTACACCTATTGCGATGGCCGAAAAGTTAAACTTTGCTATCAGAGAAGGTGGTAGAACAGTAGGAGCTGGAGTAGTAACTAAAATAATAGAGTAAACTCCATAGGAGTGTAGCTCAATTGGTAGAGCGCCGGTCTCCAAAACCGGAGGTTGGGGGTTCGATTCCCTCCGCTCCTGCCATAAAATTAATTATGAAGAACCCTTTAAAATTTATTCAGGATGTGAAGCAAGAAGCCTTTAAGGTCACTTGGCCTACAGGAAAAGAGGTTATCCAAGGATCATTAATGGTTGTTGCTATGGCTATTGTAGCAGCTTTATTCTTTCTTTTACTAGACCAAGTTCTTCAATTTTTTTTAGAGTTAGTTTTAAAGGTTAATTTGTAATGAAAAATTGGTATATTGTTCAATCTCATTCTAGTTTTGAAAATAAAGTTGCCCAAGAAATAAAAGAAGAAGCAACAAAAGCAAATCTATCAGATAAAATTGAGGAAATTATTGTTCCAACACATGATATTACAGAGGTTAAAAGAGGAAAGAGGGTTCAAAGAAAAAAAAAATACTTCCCTGGATATGTATTGTTAAAGAGCGAGATGGATAACACAATTTATCACATGATTAAAAATCTAAAAAAAGTTAGTGGATTTTTAGGAACAAAAGGAACTCCAATACCTGTTTCAGAGAAGGAAATTGAAAAAATACTTGGTCAAATTAAAGATGGAGTGGTACAACCAAAATCAGGTGTTGAATATAATGTTGGGGAAAAGGTTCAAGTTATAGACGGACCTTTTGCATCATTTAGTGGTTTAGTCGAAGATATAGATGAAGATAAATTACGATTAAAAGTATCAGTATCTATTTTTGGAAGACCAACACCGGTTGATCTAGAATATAGTCAAGTAGAAAAGGCAAGTTAATGGCAAAGAAAGAAATAAGTGGATACATAAAACTACAAATTAATGGAGGTCAAGCAAATCCAGCACCTCCAGTAGGACCAGCATTAGGTCAAAGGGGAATTAATATCATGGATTTTTGTAAAGCTTTTAATGAAAAAACAAAATCTTTCGCAGGCAAGCCAGTCCCAGTAATCATCACAGTTTATAAGGATAAAAAGTTTGATTTTGTAATTAAATCACCACCAGCATCTCACTTTATCAAAGAGGCTGTAAAATTAAAAAGTGGTTCAAAAGAACCAGGTAGAAATATTGTTGCAAAGATTTCAAAGAAACAATTAAAAGAAATAGCTGAAAAAAAAATGGCAGATTTAAATGCACATGATATTGATGAAGCAGCAAAAATTATAGCAGGATCAGCAAGATCAATGGGTATAGAGGTAGTAGAATAATGTCGTCAAAAAGATACAAAAAATTACCAGAAAAAACGAGAGACTTACAATCTGAAACAGTGGATGTATTAATTCCTATTTTGAAAAAAAATTGCACAACAAAATTTGATGAATCTCTAGATTTAAGTTTGCAAATTAATAACAAACAAAAAAAAAATGAAATTAATATTAGAACAGTCATTAATTTACCAGGTGGAAGTTCAAAAAAAGTGAAAGTAGGTGTTGTTTGCGAAGAGAATAAGTCTCAAGAAGCAAAAGATTCTGGTGCTGAAATTGTAGGTGGCGATGAACTAATCGAAAAAATAAAATCCGGTAATATAAATTTTGATAAATTGATTTGTACTCCAGGCATGATGATTAAACTTTCAAAATTAGGAAAAGTTCTTGGCCCGAAGGGATTAATGCCTAACCCTAAATTAGGATCTGTTACAGATGACATTAATAAAGCGGTAAAAGATGCAAAGTCTGGACAAGTTGAAATAAGAAATGATAAAGATGGTAATATTGGAGTTAGCATAGGAAACAAATCATTTGCTGATGAAAAATTAATTATGAATTTTAATGCGATAATAGATGCATTAGATAAAGAAAAATTAAATAACACAATTAAAGGTGATTTGATTAAACAAGCATATATAACTTCAACGATGGGAGTTTCATACAAAATTAAAATAGGTAAAAGTATTTAGTTATGATGAACAAAGAACAAAAGAAACAGTATATATCAGATATGACAAATCAGTTTGAAAAATCTGAAGCTGTAATCGTTACTCATTACCAAGGTTTAACAGTGAACCAACTTGATGACTTGAGGGCTAAAATGAGAGAACACGGTATAAAATTTAAAATTACAAATAACAGAATTACAAAATTAGCATTGGAAAAAACAAAATGTAAAGATCTAACTAATTTGTTTTCAGGCCCTACTGCAGTAGCATTGTCAGAAGACGCAATAACTTCTGCAAAGATATTAACAAATTTTTCTAAAGAAAATGAAAATCTAAAGATTCTTGGTGGAATCATGGGTTCTGACATTTTAGACGTTGCTGGCGTTAAAAATGTAGCTACACTACCTTCATTAGATGAAGCTAGGGCTAAAATAGTAGGAATATTAAGGTCTGGCGTCAAAAATCGCTATTTTAGCGCTCGAAAAATCAAAAAAATAACCAGGGACAAGATTTATTATGGCTGACTTAAATAAAATTATAGATGACTTATCAAGTTTAACTGTTGTAGAAGCAGCTGAACTATCAAAACAACTTGAAGAAAAATGGGGCGTAACTGCAGCAGCAGCTGTAGCGGCTGCACCAGCAGCAGCAGGTGGAGCAGCACCGGCAGAAGAAAAAGATGAATTTACAATTATGCTAACAGCTGCAGGCGATAAGAAAATTAATGTGATTAAAGAAGTAAGAGCAATTACCGCTTTAGGACTTAAAGAGGCAAAAGATTTAGTTGAGGGCGCACCGAAAGAAGTCAAATCAGGTGTTAATAAAAAAGAAGCAGAAGAGATTAAGCAGAAACTCGAAGCAGCTGGCGCAAAAGTAGAACTAAAATAAATTAGATAGGATTATTTACTGGTTAAATTAATTTAATCAGTAGTTGAGATGCAATTATCTTTTACGGAAAAAAAAAATATAAGAAAAAGTTTTGGTAAACTTAAAGAGAGTTTATCGATCCCAAACCTTATTGAGGTTCAAAAAAACTCTTACAAAGAATTAACAGAATTCAAACAGGATGTAGAGCAGCATCTTATTAAAGGTTTTGATAGAGTTTTTAAAAGTATTTTTCCAATAGAAGACTTAAATGATAAAGCAACATTAGAATATGTATCCTATAAGTTAGAAAAACCTAAGTTTGATGTTGAAGAATGTATATCTAGAGGTTTAACTTATTCTGCAGCACTTAAATGTACACTTAGATTAGTCGTTTATGAAATAGATCAAGAAAATAATACAAAAGATATTTTGTCCGCTAAAGAACAAGAAGTTTATATGGGTGAAGTTCCTATGATGACTAATAGTGGAACATTTATTACCAATGGCGTTCAAAGAGTAGTTGTAAACCAAATGCATAGAAGCCCTGGTGTTTTTTTTGATCATGATAAAGGAAAATCTCATGCTAGCGGTAAGCTGTTATTTAATTGTCGTGTAATACCTAATCGTGGATCTTGGTTAGATTTTGAGTTTGATGTTAAAGATCTACTCTATTTTAGAATAGATAGAAAAAAAAAAATATTAGTATCAACATTATTACAAGCCTTAGGTTTTTCTAAAAATGATATAGTTGATGAATTTTATCAAAAAGAGACATTAAATTACGACAAAAATTTAGGTAAGTGGAAAACGAAGTTTGATCCAGAAAATTATAAAGCTAAGAATTTTTCTGAAGAGGTAATTGATGCAAAGAACAATAAAGTTGTTGTAAAATTAGGCGAAAAAATTAATTTTTTAACTGCAAAAAAACTTTCAAACGATGGTCTAAAAGAAATTTTTGTTTCAAATGAGTCTTTATATGGAAAGTTCTTACATAGAGAATTAAAAATTGATGAAGATGTCTTTAAAATTGGTACTGAATTGAATGAAACTATAATTAGTAAAATTATTGAAGCCAATATCAAAACTTTAGATTTATCAAAGACAAATTCAATTAACAAAGGACCATATTTATTGTTGAGTCTGTTTAACGATAAAAATGAAAACAAGAATGATGCTATTACTGAAATATACAAAGTCTTGAGACCTGGAGAACCTCCAACAATAGAAATAGCAACACAAATTTTTAATAATTTATTCTTTAGTTCTGAGAGATATGATTTGTCGGACGTTGGGAGAGTAAAGATGAATTCACGATTAGAACTAATCTGCTCAGATAAAATAACGATTTTAAGAAATGATGACATTCTTGCAATTATACAAAAAATGCTTGATTTAAGAGATGGAAAAGATGATGTGGATGATATTGATCATCTAGGAAATAGAAGAGTTAGATCAGTTGGAGAACTCGTTGAAAATCAAGCTCGTATAGGTGTCTATAGAATGGAAAGAGCTATCAAAGAAAAAATGACTACTTTAGATGTTGAGTCAGCCATGCCACAAGATTTAATAAATGCTAAACCATTAACGATTTCATTAAAAGATTTCTTTGCAACATCACAATTATCTCAGTTTATGGATCAAACCAACCCTCTTTCTGAGATCACTCATAAAAGAAGAGTATCCGCTTTAGGTCCAGGAGGTTTAACTAGAGAAAGAGCTGGGTTTGAAGTTAGAGATGTCCATCCAACTCACTATGGAAGAATTTGTCCAATAGAAACCCCAGAAGGTCCAAATATTGGTTTAATAAATAGTTTATCTACATATTCAAAAATTAATAAATACGGTTTTATAGAAAGCCCATATAAAAAAGTTAAAGATGGAATCGTTCAAAATAATATCGAGTACTTATCAGCAATGGAAGAAACCAAATTTACAATCGCACAAGCTAATTCACTAATTGATAAAAACGGTAAGTTTACTGAGGGATTAGTCTCATGTAGGCAAAATTTAAATTTTATTTTAGCAAAACCTGAAAATATTGATTACATCGACGTATCGCCAAAACAACTCGTTTCAGTGGCTGCATCATTAATCCCATTTTTAGAGAATGATGATGCAAATAGAGCATTAATGGGGTCTAACATGATGAGACAAGCTGTTCCACTATTAAAACCAGAGGCTCCCCTTGTTGGAACAGGAATTGAAAGCGATGTTGCACTTGACTCGGGCGTAACTATTGTTGCAAGAAGAGATGGAGTTGTTGATAAAATTGATGGAAAAAGAATTGTTATTAAAGCTGCTAGTGAAAAAGATTTCTCTAAATCTGGTGTAGATATATATAATTTACAAAAATTTAAGAGATCTAATCAAAATACTTGTATAAATCAAAAACCCTTAGTCAGGGTTGGAGATAAAGTAAAATCTGGTGATATTATAGCTGATGGCCCATCTACAAAAGTTGGAGAGTTAGCTTTAGGTAAAAATGTAACCGTAGCTTTCATGCCGTGGCAAGGTTATAATTTTGAAGACTCGATATTAATTTCAGAAAGGTGTGTAACCGACGACGTATTTACATCAATTCATATAGAAGAATATGAAGTAATGGCTAGAGATACGAAATTAGGAGAAGAAGATATAACAAGAGATATACCAAATGTTAATGAAGAGTCCTTAAAAAATCTAGATGAGTCAGGCATAGTTTATATTGGAGCAGAAGTTAAACCTGGAGATATTTTAGTAGGCAAGGTTACGCCTAAAGGAGATACAGCTTCAGGTCCTGAGGAGAAATTGTTAAGATCAATATTTGGTGAAAAAGCAATAGATGTTACAGATACTTCATTAAAGATGCCAAGCGGAAGTGGAGGTATAGTAGTTGATGTTAGAGTATTTAATAGACATGGAATTGACAAAGATGAAAGATCTATAACTATTGAAAGAGCTGAAATTGAAAGTGTGCAAGAAGATAAAAAAGTCGAGGAAGAAATACTTGAAAGAAGCATTAAACAAAGACTTTCATCTATATTAAATGGAACAAGGATAAATAAAAAAATAAAGGATGTAGAGGTTGGTGCTACATTAACAGATGAAATTATTAACAGTTTGCCTGTTTCTGACCTATTTAAAATATCAGTTGAAGATCAAACAAAACTATCTTCATTGTCTCAAATTAAAGATCAATACAATAGTGCAAAACAGGATATCCAAGACAGATTTGAGGATAAAGTTTTAAAAATTAGACAAGGTGATGATTTATTACCAAGCGTTATGAAAATGGTAAAAGTTTTCGTTGCAATAAAAAGAAGATTGAGACCAGGTGATAAGATGTCAGGAAGACATGGAAATAAAGGAGTTGTAAGTAAGATTGTTCCAGTTGAAGACATGCCGTACAGAGAAAACGGTAAACCAGTAGATATAGTTCTTAACCCATTAGGTGTACCAAGCAGGATGAATGTCGGTCAGATACTCGAAACTCACTTAGGCTGGTCTTGTACTGAGCTTGGTGAAAAATTAAATCAATTAGTAAATGAAAACCAAAAAAAAATCGAAAAAACTGAGAAAATCAAATCATTTTTAAAAAATGTGTATGGTAAAGAAATATATGATGAAGATATTGAAAAATTAAATCAATCAGAATTTGAGGATTTGTGCTCAAATATCAGACATGGAGTTCCAATAGCAACACCTGTTTTTGATGGTGCCAAAGAAAAGGATGTTACAAAAATGTTGGAATTAGCTGAATTACCTAATTCAGGTCAAACTACTCTCTGGGATGGAAGAACTGGTGAAAAATTTGATAGACCTGTCACAGTTGGCACAATATATATGTTGAAACTCCATCATTTAGTTGAGGATAAAATTCATGCAAGGTCTACTGGTCCTTACAGTTTAGTAACTCAACAGCCTCTAGGAGGTAAAGCACAATTAGGTGGTCAACGTTTTGGTGAAATGGAAGTTTGGGCTTTGGAAGCTTATGGAGCCTCATATACACTCCAAGAAATATTAACTGTAAAGTCTGATGATGTAGCTGGTAGAGTTAAGGTTTATGAGACAATTGTAAAAGGTGAAGAGAACTTTGAGTCTGGTATACCAGAATCTTTTAACGTTTTGGTTAAAGAAATAAAGTCTTTAGCACTAAACGTGGAGCTAAATTAATATGAGTAAAGAATTAACAGATTTATTTAAGACATCTGAAATTTCAGAAGCTCAAAATTTTAATAGCATCAAAATAACTCTTGCTAGTCCAGAGAAAATTAAGTCATGGACTTACGGTGAAATTAAAAAACCTGAAACAATAAACTATAGAACTTTTAGACCAGAAAAAGACGGGTTATTTTGTGCAAGAATATTTGGACCTATAAAAGATTATGAATGTCTTTGTGGTAAGTATAAGAGAATGAAATTCAGAGGAATTATATGTGAAAAATGTGGTGTTGAGGTAACTAAATCAAATGTAAGACGTGAAAGAATGGGTCATATCAATTTAGCGACTCCAGTGGCTCACATATGGTTCTTGAAATCATTACCAAGCAGAATATCTCTTGCAATAGACATGAAATTAAAGGAGGTAGAAAGAGTTCTTTATTTTGAAAATTTCATAGTAATTGAGCCAGGTTTAACAGGTCTTAAGAAAAATCAGCTTTTGGGTGAAGAAGAACTTATCAAGTACCAAGATGAGTATGGTGAAGAATCATTTACTGCAGGAATTGGAGCTGAAGCAATTTTAGAAATATTAAAGTCGATAGATTTAGAACAAGAAAAAGAGGCGCTTATTAAATCAATTAAGGAAACTAAATCAAAAGTTTCAGAAGAAAGATCTATTAAAAGATTAAAATTAATTGAGTCATTTATCGAGACTGGAAATAAACCTGAGTGGATGATTTTAACAACAATTCCAGTAATTCCACCTGAATTAAGACCATTAGTTCCTTTAGATGGAGGAAGATTTGCTACATCTGATTTAAATGATTTGTACAGAAGAGTTATAAATAGAAATAACCGTCTAAAAAGATTAATGGATCTTAAAGCCCCAGACATAATTGTCAGAAATGAAAAAAGAATGCTTCAAGAGTCTGTTGATGCACTATTTGATAATGGTAGAAGAGGAAGAGTAATTACGGGTACAGGAAAAAGACCATTAAAATCATTGGCAGAAATGCTCAAGGGTAAACAAGGAAGATTTAGACAAAATTTGTTAGGTAAAAGAGTAGATTATTCTGGAAGATCAGTAATAGTAGTTGGACCAGATTTAAAATTGCATGAATGTGGTCTGCCAAAAAAAATGGCTTTAGAATTATTTAAACCTTTTTTATACGCAAGATTAAACAAACTTGGATTAGCGTCTACAATAAAACAAGCAAAAAAACTTGTTGAAAGAGAGAGAAATGAAGTTTGGGATGCTCTAGAATTAATTGTTAGAGAACATCCGGTTATATTAAATAGAGCTCCAACACTTCATAGACTAGGTGTTCAGGCATTTGAACCAAAATTGATCGAAGGTAATGCGATAGAATTACATCCATTAACTTGTGCTGCATTTAATGCAGATTTTGATGGTGATCAGATGGCGGTTCACGTGCCATTAAGTTTAGAGGCACAATTAGAGGCGAGAGTTTTAATGATGTCTACAAACAATATATTAAGCCCATCAAATGGAAAACCTATAATTGTTCCAAGTCAGGACATGATTTTAGGTATATATTACCTATCTCAACCACCATATCAAACTGACAGAGTTGAAGGATATTTTGTAAATACGTCAGAGATTGAACATGCTTTAGAAATTGGTCAGATCAAAGTTCACTCAAGAATTGTCTCAAGATTTGCAACTGTTGACGAAAAGGGTAATACAAAATATGAAAAACATATTAGTACAGCTGGAAGATTTCTTTTAGCAAACTTAATACCAAAAAATATAAATAATAAATTTGCTCTGGTTGACAGATTATTGCCTAAGAAAATAGTATCTGAAGTTATTGATCATGTTTTCAGATTTTCTGGTCAAAAAAGCACAGTAATATTTTGTGATAAATTGAAAGATCTTGGATTTAAACATGCCTTTAAAGCTGGAATATCATTTGGTAAGGACGATTTAGTAATCCCTGATAATAAACAACAATTAATTGATGAAACAAAAAAACTAATTTCTGATTATGAAAATCAGTATGCAGAAGGATTAATAACTAGAGGTGAAAAATATAATAAAGTTATTGATGCGTGGTCAAAGTGTACTGATAAAGTTGCATCTGAAATGATGAAAAGAATTTCTGCCACAGAAATGACTGAAGATGGTCTAAAAATTAATTCTGTATTTATGATGGCGGATAGTGGAGCCAGAGGTTCAGCAGCTCAAATGAAACAGTTAGCTGGTATGAGGGGCTTAATTGCAAAACCATCTGGAGAAATTATTGAGTCACCAATAACATCTAATTTTAAAGAGGGTTTAACTGCTCTAGAATATTTTAATTCAACACACGGTGCTAGAAAAGGATTGGCTGATACAGCATTAAAGACAGCAAGCTCAGGATACTTAACTAGAAGACTTTGCGATGTCGCTCAAGATTTAACTATCACTCAAGTAAAATGTGATAACCCAAGCTTTATAAAACTTACCGAGGTCTTAGAGGGTGGAAATATAATGGTTAGTTTATCAGAAAGAGCTCTTGGAAGGGTAACTGCTAAAGATGTTAAAAATCCATTAACAGGTGAAGTTTTAATAAAGAAGAATAGCATGATCGATGAGGCTGCATGTGAAAAAATTGACTCTGCAGGAGTAAAAAACTTGAATGTTTATTCAGTAATGACATGTAGTTTAAAAGAAGGTGTATGTGCCACTTGTTATGGTAGAGATTTATCAAGAGGTAAAATGGTTCATGTTGGTGAAGCGATAGGAATGATATCTGCTCAATCTATCGGTGAACCAGGAACTCAGCTTACAATGAGGACTTTTCACGTTGGAGGAACAGCATCAGTTAAACAAGACTCTCAAATTGTATCAAATAATGA
>LULK01000626.1_pt1 | contig 10948 bp, 10 predicted proteins | sample 728181 | NCBI WGS metagenome assembly LULK01 (sample SAMN03860291, study PRJNA289734) | marine metagenome | biome: seawater column; feature: ocean; material: water; isolation source: Red Sea water column Station 169 - depth 10m | place: Saudi Arabia: Red Sea | collected 2011-10-15 | depth 10 m | reverse complement strand
ATTTTTTATAGATAGGAACATTAAAAATTGATACTTTTAGATTAATTTTTATTTATATTATTATCATGAAAAAATTTTATACTATTATTATATTTTTTTTATTTACTTTTAACTCAAACGCACATGTTGGTCATTATAATAACTTCAAAAAAATTGAACTTGAAATCTTAAGAAATAATGAAGTTATAGGATATAATAATTATTCTTTTTCTAGGAAAGACAATGAAACAACTGTAAATAATAAATATAAATTTACAGTAAAACTACTTGGAGCAACTATTTTTGAAGTAGAAGGTTTTGGAGAAGAAAAATATTTAGGAGATAATTTAATTTCCTTTAAATCTAAAACACGTCAGAATAAAAAAGAAAAATTTGTAAATTTAATATTAAATAATCAAACTAATAAATTTGTTATTCAAGGATCTTCTTTTTCTGGTGAAGCTTCTTTGAAAAATACAATTGGAAATTGGTGGAGCCATAAATTGTTACAGGCAGAAAGTCAAATTAGTCCTATTTCTGGAAGTATAAAAGAACAACTGGTTACATTTATCGGTAAAGAAAAAATCACAATCAATGGGAAGGAATTTGATACTGATCATTTTAAACTCACTTCTAAAGATATGACACTTCCAGAAGATAAAAGACTTAATTTTGATATATGGCTTGATAAGAAAACTTCGGTAATAGTTAAAGTTACTTATGAAAGAATGGGAAATTGGGAGTATAGGCTTAAAAATATTGAATAATTTTATTTACTAATTTTGTTAAAAAGATCGTTTGCACTTATCCATCCTGCCTCCAACCTTGGTCCCACAAACCAATCAGCACATACTCCTAAATTAATTTTTTTGTTCCAATAACTTTTAATTTTTAAAGATTTTGAATTTGATGAATACATCCATCCATGATTTAAAGAAAAAAGGATGTTACTTTTTTTAATACCAGTAAGATCAAAAAATTTATTAATTAAAATTTTTGAATTCAAATCTTTATTTTCTTTGTTTTTCATAATTTTTTTATTTGCCCACTTTGATGTACTTTGAAGTGTCCATAGATCATAAATGCTTTTAAATCTTAACTTACTATTTTCTTTAGCAGCCCAACCCAAAATTTCATCATCAAATAAAAAACTACTTATATTTTTTCCAGTTTTTTTTATTTTTATCATGACTGTAATATTTGCATCCATTTTAATTTTTTTTTTGATAAATGAATGATTAATAAATTTTTTTGCTAATTTAACTAATTGAGGATACGGACATGTTAAAATAAGATTATCATAAGATTTATTGTCACCATCAGAAAAGGTAAGTTTCCATTTGTTTTTATTGTAATCAATTTTTTTTAATTCTTTTTGAAAATTACAATTAATTTTTTTTAATAAAAACTTGCTAATATCATTATTTCCTAGTCTACCAATAATTTTTTGATGGTTTTTGTTTTCTTTTATTTTTTTATTTTTAAAAATATGTCGGCCTTTCCAACTTTTTAATATTTTTTTTGCTAAAAGTTTTGTTGTAAATTTTTTAAATTCATCACTCTTAGGGGATATATATTGAACACCATGATCAAACCCAATTTTTTGATCTAACCTTTTAAATGATGATCTGCCACCAGGACCTCTTGCTTTATCATAGAGATCTACAGAATGTTTCTTATTTAATAGGTTTGCAATTGTAGCTCCAGATATTCCTGATCCAATGACACAGTAAGTGCTCATTTACCTGCAACTGTCATTCCCTCTATCATCATAGTCGGTGAGTTGATGGAATATTCAAAATCTAAATCACTAGCTAAAGTTATATTTTTGAACATATCTTTAAAATTTCCAGCAATTGTTATTTCATTTACGGGAAATTTAAATTCGCCATTTTCAATTAAGAATCCTGTTGCACCAACTGAATAGTCTCCAGTAACCAAATTACTTCCATGGCCTATTGTTTCAGTTACATAAATATGTTTTGAGTTAGTTTTTAGTAAATCTTCGAAACTAATTTTTCCATTATCAAAATATAAATTAGTTGTACCACCACATCTTCCATTTGATTTTAAATTAAGTTTCTTTCCATTGTAAGTATCGACTAAATAATTTTTTAAAATACCATTTTGTATAAGATTTAAAGTATCTGATTTTACTCCTTCAGAATCAAAAATTTGAGATCCAACTCCTTTGTTCATGTCCGGTTTATCAATTACATTTATTGTTTCTGAAAATATTTGTTCATTGATTTTATCCTTAAGAAAAGAAGTTCCTCTTGCAATGGCATTTGAAGATATCGCGCCTGCAAATGCACCTAGCATTCCTTTTGCTATCCTTTTGTCAAATATAATGCTTATTTTTTCACTGCCAATTTTGTTCGGGCTTAATTTTCTTATAGTTTGCTCAGAAGCTTTTTCACCAAGTTCTTTTGCACCTTTAATGTCTGATAAATGACGTTTGCTTGTAAATTCATAATCTCTCTCCATACTATTTTCATCTTTAGCAACCGTAACGCAAGAAGCGCTAAATGAAGATGATTTATATCCATTACAAAATCCATCACTATTAGCTAAAATAAAATTAGATTTATTTTCAGTAAAACTAGATTCTGTATTTACAATTTTTTCTTCTGAAGATGCAACACTCTCAAGCTCTTTTAAATACTCAATTTTTTTTTCATTATCAAAGTGTGTTTCATCATATAAATTTAAATTTTTTATTTCTTTAGCTAAAAGTTCTTTATCTGGTAAAGAATTAAATTCATCCTCAGGGGTATTTTTGGTTGTTTCAAAACATTTTTCTATTAGGGTTTTAATATTATCATCTAACAAGTTTGACGAAGAAATTGATGATCTTTTTTTTCCTAAATAAGTTTCAATGCTTATTGCTAATCCATCAGATCTATTTGACTCGTCTAAAGTATTATTTCTAAAATTGACTGTTTCTGAAATTGAATGACCAACTGTCACGCTTGATCCAGTTGCACCCAATTTTTTAGCTAAGTCTAAACAATATGAAGCTTTTGATATTAAATATTCTTGATCCTTAACCATAATTTAAAGTTTAGTTCCACCAACAGTCATTTTATCGATTAAGATTGAGGGCTGAGCAACTCCAACTGGTACACCTTGTCCAGCTTTACCACAAGTTCCAATACCAGGATCTAACATCATATCATTTCCAACCATTGAAACTTCTTTTAGAATTGATGGACCATCTCCGATTAATGTAGCTCCCTTTATTGGTGAACCAATTTTTCCATTATTGATTTCGTATGCCTCAGTACAATTAAAAACAAATTTTCCAGATGTAATGTCAACTTGTCCTCCTCCAAAACTTACTGCAAAAATTCCTTTGTCTACTGATTTAATCATTTCTTCTTGAGTTTGTTTTCCGCTCAACATCATTGTATTTCTCATTCTTGGCAAAACAACGTGTCTATAATTTTCTCTTCTCCCTGAACCAGTGGATTTTGTATTCATCAATCTTGCATTTAATCTATCTTGCATAAAATTCTTTAATATCCCATTTTCAATTAATACTGTTTTTTCTGTTGGTGTACCTTCATCATCAATAGTTAAACTACCTCTTCTATTATCAATTGTTCCGTCGTCAACAATCGTTACTCCTTCACTAGCAACTTTTTGGCCCATAAGATCATGAAAAGCGGATGTTTTTTTTCTGTTAAAATCTCCTTCTAAACCATGTCCAATTGCTTCATGAATTAAAATAGCTGGCCATCCAGGACCTAGAACCACCTTCATTTCTCCTGCTGGTGCAGGTTTACTTTCTAAATTGACTGACGCAATTCTAAAGGCTTCCTCACATACTGTTTTCCAATTATCATTTTTTAAATATTCATCATAAGATTGTCTTCCACCTATTCCATATACGCCAGTTTCTTTTCTTCCGTTTTTCTCTAACATCACTGATACATTAAATCTAATTAATGGTCGGACATCCGTTAATACTTCACCACCTGATCTGATAATCTCGATAGATTTTTGTTCACCTGCAAAACTTGTAGTAACTTGCTTTACTGAATTATCTTTTTTTCTTAAATATTCATTAACTTTATTTAAAACTTCTAGTTTTGAATTTAATGTTTTTTGCTCTAATGGATTAATATCTTCATAAAATTTTTTATTAGATCTTGAAATATCATGATTATACGTACCTTTCATCGACTTCAGAGTAGATTTTAAATTTTCAGAAGATTTTTTTAGTGAATCTCTTGATATTTCATTAGAGTGAGAATAAGCAACTACCTCTCCTGTAATTGCTCTAAATCCAAAACCTAAATCTGAGCTATAACTTGAGCTTTTAATTTTATTATCATCCAATAAAATTGATTCGGATTTAGTGTCCTCTAAGTATAGTTCACCATCATCGCAATTTTGCAAGGTATCAGATACTATTTTATCAGCATCTTTTCTGGATAGATCGGATTTATCAAAAAAATTACTCACTTGGTTTAAATAGTAGTTAATTATTAATTTTCAACTAATCATTTGGCGCATTTACATGTTTATTTTTAAAGTTAGTATAAATTTATGAAAGTTTATTTTAATAACTCATGCAAAATCTGCAGATCAGAAATCAATATGTATAAAAAAGAAAATATTGAGGATATTGATTGGATAGATATTACCGATAACAAAGATGCAGAAAAAGAAACTTCTAAAAATGATAAAGAGCTTTTGAGAAGATTACACATCAAAGAAAACGGCCAAGTGATTGAAGGTGCAGAGGCTTTTCTTTATGTTTGGAAGAAGATACCAAAATATAAATTCTTATATAATTTTTTTAAATTGCCAGTCATATTTACTATTTTTAAATATGGATATGAAATAGCTGCGTATTTTCTATATTTGAAAAATAAAAAACAATTAAAAAATTAACTTAGAAAAAATATTAAAATCTGACTTAATAAAGACATTGAAAGAATAAACATAATTAAAACTACAGAGTACATAAGAGTAATAATTTTATTTCTTTTTCTTCTCAATCTTACAAAATTTTTGTCATCTAAATCCGATATATCTCTTTCACCATCAACTTCATAATCATAACTCCATCTCCAAGTTGATTGTCCTAATCTTTCATCCTGACTATTGAAGTATCTAATCCAAGCAAGTATATACTTTAACAGCACATACAAAATCAACATCCCAATTATTCCAAAAAACATAACTAATAATACTTAATTTAGATCTAATAATTAATTGTTATTTTTTTCTCTTTTTTTTGCAATTAATTGGGTTAACGAATCCACCATAGTGTCAGAAGCTTTGAATATTTCATTGTTTTTAAATTCGTGAGATATATTTTTCTCAGGATTGGTTTTATCTTCAATGACTATTCCTTCATCTGGAGAATTATTTTTAATATAAATTAACAATAGCCATTCCTCATCAGGAGCTTCATCCCACTTTATAAATATTTCTCCTGTCTCAAATCTTCTATCGATACATCTAAAAATAGACATATGTCTAGTAATGTGTCTCTTATTTAACTGAAAAACTAAACTACTGGCGCTTCTATAAAAACTTTCAAGGGCAAACTCAATTTTTTGTCTTGCCAATGTATATTCTTTTTCTTTCCTTAATAATGTTTCCCTGTCTTCATCACCTTGAATTTTTACTCCTAATGCCTCTACTCTCTCTCTTATTTTTTGATCTCTTATTATTCGATATTTCTCTTTTAACTTCTCAATTCTCTGTTGAAGTCCTGCATAATCTTCTCTTTTTTCTTTTAATGAAATTTTTTCTAATTTTTCTAATTCTTTAACTTCCCTTACTCTGAATTTTTCAATCTGTTTTTCTAATTTTAATTGTTGTAAAAATTTCTTTTGCTTTTCAGCTTGTTCAATTCTTAATAAAGCCTGCTCTTTTCTTAGAAATAATTTAATTTCCTTTGTTCTTTGTTTTTCTAATCTTATCTCTTCTTTTAATACTTGTTCATTTAGTTTTAATTTTAGTTCTCGCTCCTTCTGCTTTGCTTCCTGTAAAGCTAGCTTTTCCTGTCTTTCTTGCTCCTGTTTTTCGAGTTTAATTCTTCTTTGTTCATCTTTTTTAAGAACTTTGTAGTTACTGATTGTTTCAGAAATTTTATCAAAAAAAGCTTGGATATATTTTTCTATGTTAAGATTTATTTTTAATTTTATCTCAGGTTTTAAAGAATTTTGAAAATTTATTATTTTTAAAAGAAAACTTTTTTCTTTAGGTTTTTTAATAATTTTTTTTTTTGATTTAATTTTTAAATTATTTTTTTTTTTACTTTTAATTTTGTTTCTTTTGTTAATTTTAGTTTTTGTTTTTTTAACTTTGGAAATTTTTTTAGATTTTTTGAATTTTAATTGAGATTTTTTTTTACTTTTTTTTATAGATTTATTTTGTTTTTTTTTTATTTTTTTCATTTAAAGGAATTTATTATTTATCAATAAATTATTGATAAATATAGTCTCTTGTAACAGGTGTAGAAGTATAGTTTTTAGTAAGTTGAAACTGATATACAACTTGGTCTCCCCATTTAAAAGCCATTTCACAACCTGCTAAATAAAATTCCCACATTCTAAAAAAACGTTCATCAAACATATTGATAATTTTATCTTTATTATTCAGGCAATTTTCTTTCCAATGTCTTAATGTGTGAGAATAATGCATTCTTAATACCTCAATATCAGATACAATTAAGCCAGCTTTTTCAATTGGGGTAGTTACTTCACTTAAGCTTGGTGTGTAACCACCAGGAAATATATATTTTGTTATCCATGGATGAGGGTCTCTTGGAGGATTTACTGATCCAATAGTATGAATTAATGAAACTCCATCGTCTTTTAGAAGTTTTTCAACTTGTGAGAAAAATTTTTTATAAAATTTTCTTCCGACATGTTCAAACATTCCAACACTTACAATTCTATCAAATTTTTCATCAAGTTCCCTGTAATCCATTAACATAAATCTTAATTGATTTTCTAAATTAAGTTCTTTGGCTTTTTGTTTGCAATATTTTAATTGATTTTCTGATAATGTGATTCCAGTCACTTCACAATTTGCTGACCGCGCAATATCGACTGCTAAAGAGCCCCATCCACATCCAATATCTAATACTTTTTGGTTTGGCTTTATATTTAGTTTCTTAATTATATGTTGAATTTTATTATTTTGAGCAGTCTCTAAAGTATCGTTTTCATTTTTGAAATAAGCACAAGAATATTGTCTTTTAGGATCTAAAAATAAATCATAAAGATCATCTTTGATGTCATAGTGATGTGAAACATTCATTTTAGATTTTTTAATAAAATTAAAATTTGTTAAATATCTATATGAACCTCTTAATCTATTAATTAAATAACTAAAAAAATTTAAATCTCCTCTTCCAAAATTCATCAAAGACAAATCTAAAAAATCTGTAAGACTTCCGTTCTCAATAACTATCTCTCCGTCCGTATAAGCTTCTCCAAAATAAAGATCGGGATGGAATAAAAGTTTATAATGAAGATTTTTATTTAATATTTTAACTTTTATAGGATTTTCCTTTTCAGGATTTCCGATGATATAACTTTTAGAATTTGCATCTACTAAAATAAAACCATCTTTCTTAAAAACACTATTTAAGAACCTCGCTAATTGCATATTAAGCCGCCATAGATGATTTAAACGAAAAATCTAATTTCTCTAAATTATTTAAAAGATCAAATTCTTCCTCTTTATTAAGAATTCTTAAAGGTGGTAGTAAATTTTCATAAAAACTATCTTTATTCTTATAAAAAGTATGTAAGCCAGAAATAAGATTATATTTTTCAAATGTCCCTCTTACATCACATAATTGGATATTAACTTCTTGTTCTTTTCCATCCTTAAAGTCATCATATACTTTTCTAGCTAGTTTAGATGTTGCATTGCATGTTGCTGTTATTATTCCTGAACAACCTAACTCAAGTCCTTTTAATAATTTAGATTCAGAACCTGGCATAACTGAAAAATTATCTAATTTAAGATTTTCATAAAGATTATATGAGCTATCCTTAACTCCAACTATTTGTTCTGGAAAATTTTTAACAAGTCTTTCCACGCACTCAACACTAAATTTGTATCCACAAAGTTTCTCAAAATTATATAAAATAATTTTGCTTTTTGGTAGGGACTCAACTATTTTTGAATAAAAATTAATAACTTCTTCATCACTATATTTATAATAAGCTGGTGGCATAATTAAAAATTTTTCAAAATCTAATGACATTGCAACTCTCATTAAACTTATTGTTTCTCCTAAAGAGTTTAATCCTGTTCCAATAATAAATTTATCTTTATACTTGTTTGTTGAAATTTTATTTAACAATTTAATTTTTTCCGCAACAGGAATTAATTGGGCCTGTCCTGTACTTCCAAATATTGCAACACCGTGACAACCATTATTAATTACCATCTCTGCATGCTCGATAGTTTTATCTATGTTCAAAGTTAGATCTTTGTTTAAGATCGACATTGATGCCGCATATATTCCATTGATATTGCTCATAAATAAAATTTATATAAAAAAAAAATATAGTAAAGTTTAAATTGTCTATGTTATATCTCTCAAAACTATTTCTTTAGCTTCATTTACTAATGTAGATAACCTAGAAGTTTCAGGTGAAATATCTGGATGAATTTTTTTTTGTATTTTAATGTATGCTTTATTTACATCTTCCTTAGTTAAATTTTTAGAAGGATTTAAATTAAGTATACGATATGCTTCTTCAGTAGACATCGTGTTTAAATTTGATGCAGTGTTGTTAAATGAAAATCTACCTGAATTTCTTAAAGTTTGAATTAATCTGTACAATGAAATTAATTGAAAAATAGACATTCCTTTCAATTTTAAAAGAGCAAGACTTGCAAGAGTAAATGGTAAAGTAAGTAAAAATTTGCCTCCTATAGCAAATAAAACTGCAAAGATAATTAAAACTATGAATAAGAATACTCTTAAACCTTTAGATATTTTTTTTGACGCAACTTGAGTAAAAAGTCTTAATAAAAAATATAAACCAATTAAAATTAATAATGTATAAATTATAAAATTCATATATTTCCGATTACAAATGAAAGTACCATATCTAAAAAAAAAACCAGAGCTAAAATCTTGTCACAATATAGAGTGGGAGGATAATTATAGCTGGATACATCAAGAAAACATTTTAGAAGTCTTACAAGACAAAACTAAACTTCTTCCAGAAGTAAAAGAATATTTAGAAGAAGAAAATGAATATACTGAGTATCATCTAAAAAATACAAAAAATACTCAAAAAAAATTATTTGATGAAATAAAAGGAAGAATAAAATTAGATGATGAAAGCTTACCTTTTAAAGATCACTCATATGAATACTGGACAAAGACTACCGCCAAAGGAAATTATTCTATAAAATTAAGAAAAAAAATTGGTTCGTCTGAAATTGAAGAAATATGGAATGGAGACAAAGAAAAAGAAAAATTAAATGTTGAATATTTTGGTGTTGGAGATTTAGAAGTTAGTAATAATGACCAATACCTTGGGTACTCATTAGATACCAAAGGCTCAGAGTATTATACAATTTATATAAGAAATATTAAAAATAATAAAATAATTTCAAAAGAGATCAAAGAAACATCTGGAAGTATAATTTTCAGTCTAGATGACAAATATCTTTTTTACTCCAAGTTAGATGAAAATCATAGAGCTAGAAAAATTTATAGACATAAAATTGGAAATTTTGAAAACGAAGATGAACTAATCTTTAATGAAAAAAGTGAAGCTTTTACAGTTAGTATTGGATTAAGCTCAGATGAGAAATATTATTTCATAAACACTTCAGATCACAATACTTCGGAGCAATATTATTTTCATGTTAATGAAGAAAAACCAAATCCAAAATTAATAATTAAACGAGAAAAGGGAATTCTTTACTCTGTAAATTCATGGAATGGAAAATTCTATAATCACACAAATAAAGATGCGGAAGATTTTAAAATAGATATTTCAGAAACTTTAGAAAATCAAAACTGGAAGTCATTTATTGCTGCAAAGAAAGAGGTGTTAATTGGTGGTTGTACATTTTTAAAAAACTGGATAATTAGGTCTGAAACATCAAATGCTTTAGACAAACTCTTTGTTATCGATGCTTCAACAAACAAAGAAGAAGAATTAATTTTTTCTGACGAAAAAGTATATGTACCTGGAGTTTCATTAGCGCAAAGAAATAGAAATACAGATGAAGTTTATGTTTCATACTCTTCACCTAAAACACCTTCAAGAGTTTACAAATATAATTTAAAAACTAAATCTAAAACATTTGTTAAAGAACAAGAAATACCATCAGGACATAACAAAGATGACTATATAGTTGAGAGAATAGAGTATGAATCTCATGATGGAAGAATGGTTCCGCTCACAATTACAAGACATATAAATACAAAAATAGATGGTACAGCGAATTTATTATTATACGGATATGGATCGTATGGTAGTTCGATGAGTCCAAGTTTTTCCTCAACAAGACTTAGCTTAATAAATAGAGATATTATTTGGGCTACCGCACACATCAGAGGTGGAATGGAAAAAGGAATGAAATGGTGGAAAGAAGGAAAGTTAACTAATAAAAAAAATACATTTGAAGATTATATTTTTGCTGCAAAATATTTGATTGAAAACAAATACACATCAAAAAGAAAAATAATAGGAATGGGTGGATCTGCTGGAGGTTTATTAATGGGTGCTGTTGTTAATCAATCTCCTGAATTATTTTTAGGTATAATTATGGCTGTACCTTTTGTAGACTCATTAACAACAAATCTTGATCACTCTTTACCTCTTACAGTTGGTGAATTTGATGAATTTGGTAATGCCAAAGAAAACAAAGAGCATTTTGATTATATTTTTTCATATGCTCCATATAATAATATAAGAAAAATGGATTATCCTCATATGCTAATAACAACTAGTTTGAG
>LULK01000762.1_pt1 | contig 10955 bp, 12 predicted proteins | sample 728181 | NCBI WGS metagenome assembly LULK01 (sample SAMN03860291, study PRJNA289734) | marine metagenome | biome: seawater column; feature: ocean; material: water; isolation source: Red Sea water column Station 169 - depth 10m | place: Saudi Arabia: Red Sea | collected 2011-10-15 | depth 10 m | reverse complement strand
CTACCTGCTTTGGAGCGCCTTTTTTCCCAAGACCAGCAAGTGAATACGCAGATCTCTTAATCAAACGAATTGAATCTTTTGGCTCTAAGGTGTTTTTGGTTAATACAGGATGGACAGGTGGTCCATATGGTATTGGTTCAAGATTTAAGATTCCTACAACAAGAAGAATAGTTAATGCCATCCAAGATGGTGAACTGGATGACATAGAGACTGAGTTAGTACCAGGATTAAACCTAAGCGTTCCCTTGTCTATCGAAGGAGTTGACACAAAGCTTTTGAATCCAATTAATACTTGGAAAGACAAAGAAGAGTATAAAAAATATCTAAATGAATTAGTTAAAAAGTTTCAAGATAACTTTAAAAGATTTGATGCTAAACCAGAAATAATTGCAGCTGGTCCTGGATTTGATGGCTAATGAATCTTTCACAAGCATTCTCTTAAATCTAAAAGAAAGTGGGTTCTTTGAAAATTTAATTATCAGAAGAGGTATTGAAAAAGAGTTTTTTAGAGTTGATAGAAACGGAAATATTTCAAACTCTCCTCATCCAGTTTCATTAGGTTCTGCGCTCACAAATAAATTTATTACCACTGATTTTGCAGAAGCCCAAATAGAACTTGTCACACCAGTTTTTGAAGACATAAACGATCTAAGTAATTTTTTATACTCCTTGCATGTATTTGTTGCTCAAAATATTGATTCAAATGAATTGCTTTGGCCCTTCTCTATGCCTCCAAGAATTAAAAACGAAGATGACATAAATCTTGGTTTTTATCATCAAAGCAACACTGGGCTTCTTAAGCATGTCTACAGAAAGGGTCTAAAAGTTCGTTATGGTCCAACAATGCAATGTGTTTCAGGAATGCACTATAACTTTTCTGTTGAAAAAAACTCTTTATCAAAATTCATTAGGTCTGACGATCAGAAAATGATTAACGAGGCGTATTTAAGCTTAATAAGAAACTTCAAAAGATTGTATTGGTTTGTTTTGCTTATGTATGGACAAACAAATATCGTTGATAATTCTTTTGTAAGGGGTAGAGAACATAATCTCAACAAATTAAGCTCTGATGATATGTATCTCAAGGATGCTACCTCGTTACGAATGAGTGAAATTGGCTACCAAAGTAAAGCACAAAAAAACTTAGATATTAAATACAACTCCATGGATGATTTTCTAAAAGAAATAAAAAAGGCTATAACGATACCCTTCTCAGAATTCTCTAATAAAGGTTTAAAAGATCCTCAATTAGACCTAAACGCTCTTCTTATAATAATTACAGGCCACTTGATCTGCTCAGCAATTTTGGTATCGAGTATTTGGAGATAAGAGGTATAGATATTTCTCCAAATGAAATTACAGGAATGTCTGAGCATCACATTAGATTTATTGATTTATTTTTAATTTATTGTCTTGTTAATCCTAGCGACAAAATTGATGCAAGTGAAAAAAAGACTATGGATAAAAATGAGTATAAGGCCATATATATGGGAAGAAATGAAAATACTGTAATTTCTTATAAAGGATTAGATATGAATATTCATGAAGCAAAAAATCTCTTAACGGATGATCTCAAACTTTTAGCAGAAATGTTTGAAAATTCAAGTGAATATCTTGAATCAATCGAGTATATATTAACTGAGTCTAAAGGCAGTCTTTTAGAAAGTGGATTCCATGACGCAGGTTTAGCAAAAGCAAAAAGTAATACCGAAAGTCTCAGGGCAGATTATGATCAAAATATTAATAGTATAAAAATTGAAGCAGAGTTATCATTAGAGAAACTTAACAATATTCCAAAAAATTCAAAAGAGGAAATGGATATATATGTTGGGAACTACAATTCGAATCTACAGGGAGAAATATGAAAGCTTTGCAGTGTGTTGAACTAGGCATGCCAGATAAATTGCAAGTCAATGAAGTGCCTGAACCAGAATTACTTGATGGTCATGTCCTTATCGAAAATAAAGCATGTAGTATTAATTTCCCTGATGTCTTAATGATTCAAGGCTTATATCAATTTCAACCAGAGCTTCCGTTTATTCCTGGTGGAGAGTCTGCTGGAATTGTTTCTGCTGTTGGCAAGGGGGTTGAGGGCATTAATGTTGGAGACCGTGTTTTCGCAATGACTGGATTGGGTGCATTTGCAGAAAAAATACTTGCTCCACAACATGCTGTTGTAAAAATTCCTGAATCTATGGACTTTGACACTGCTGCAGCACTTCCTATGACCTATGGAACATCATTATATGCACTTAAACAAAGGGCTGAATTGAAAGAAGGAGAAACTCTCCTAGTTCTTGGAGCAGCTGGGGGTGTAGGGCTTGCTACTGTTGAGCTTGGGAAAGCGATGGGGGCTAAAGTTATAGCTGCAGCTTCTTCTCAAGAAAAGATTGATCTATCTCTTGAGCATGGTGCCGATGAAGCTTTTATTTATCCAACAGGTAATCTTGATAAAGATCAGCAAAAAGAGCTCTCATCTAAAATAAAAGAATTAACAGGTGGTGCTGGAGTAAATGTCGTATATGACCCTGTAGGCGATGCTTATTCTGAACCATGTATTAGAGCTACTGCCTGGGACGGCAGATATCTAGTGATAGGTTTTGCTGCGGGCCAGATTCCTAAAATTCCTATAAATCTTGCCCTGCTAAAGGGTATGAAAATTGTTGGCGTTTTTTGGGGCGCTTGGGTTGGGATGTTTCCAGAAGAAAATAAGAAAAATTTTGAGGAATTGTTTAGGCTTCATGCTGATGGGAAAATAAATCCAGAGGTTTCTGACTCTTTTAGTTTAGATGATGGAGCAAGTGCAATAGCTCATCTAAAGGATAGAAAAGCCAAAGGAAAAGTAATAATTAAAATATAAATGAACACAAAAGGTATTATTTCTTAAATAATATACCTTCTTTCATTTTTTTAAACTCTTGAACAGTAATTATTCCGTCATCTCTCAGTGATGCTAGTTCTCTTAGTTTAATAGCAATATCAGCTGTAGACTCTTGTTCTTCTTTTTTTAGTTTGTCAAATGGAGATAATTTTTTTAGTGATGAAGCAACTTCATCTAACAGATTGCCCTCTTTTTTGAATAATTTCTCGTTTACTTCATATGTTTTTGATTTTTTAGGATCGTAATTTACAACAGCATCTAAGAAAATCCTTTCGTCAACACTATTTGATTTCAATCTCGTTTTTGCAAAAGTATTAATCTTTTGATTAACTTCTTTAGGTTGATATTGATCTGAAAGAATCTCAGTTATTATTTCTATCTCCATCTTATCTGTTTGCATTAACATTGTTACTGGCTTTTGAACAGCTACTAAAAAGAACTTATCATCATCTAAATACACAGCATAAGACTTACTAAATGCTTTAAATTGATAGTTTTTATGGAAACATACATAGTTTTCAAATTGGAATTTAGGCTTCGACTTTCCCCATAAAGCTTCTTTATGAAAATGGTTAAACCATTCCTCTACAGGATTGATAACATCATCTTTGCTGAAATTTTCTGGAATTGACAAAAGATACTCTATTTTTTTTTTAATTAAATTATTCATCTATTTTTTGCTTTAATTAATTATTATTGACTCAGTCATTTAGAGGTTACTGATTGATATGTTAAAGAAAGTCTTGAAATATCAAATGGTGGTCTAAATATGCCCGCGAATTCTCCTTTTGGATTTAGAAGGATAATATTATTAACATGATTATCAAGATGTGAGTGATCCATTGCATTTCCACTTGGCATAACATTGTTTACAGATAATTGTGTTGCTAAGCTTAGCAACATAGGTCTTGAGTTAACGACTCCTATGAAATCTTGATCAAAACCTTTAGCATATTTATCAATATCATTCGGTGAATCTCTTTCTGGATCTATTGAAACTAAGACCCACTGCTTATCCTCTAAAGGAAATTCCTTTTCTCTTAAAACTTTTACTAGTTTTGACATTTGATACATTGTAGTTGGACACTCGTCAGGACATCGAGTAAATCCAAAATACATCAAAGTCCATTTTCCCTTTAAATTTGATTTTTTGAACTCAGCTCCATTTGCGGTAAAAAAAGTGAAATCTGAAATCTCTTTTGGCTTTTCATATAAAAAAAGTCCATTTATTAAAAGTTCATTTGTGCTGAGAACTCTTGGGGTAGTTAACTTATTTATAAACAGGGCTAAAACCGTAACTATGAAGATTATTATTAAGAGTACGTTATTTCTAACTGTCATAACTAAGCAATTATGTAATGGTCTACTAATAATGCCAAGAAGATTAAAAAAATGTAATAGATAGAATATTGAAAAGTGTTCATGGCATCTTGGTCATCATCACTATAAAAAAGATTTACGGAGTAATATAAAAATATTGTGCTAAGCACTAGTGCAGAAACTAAATAAATTATTCCTGACATTAAAACCACATACGGCAAAACACTTACAATAAATAAAATTATGGTGTACAAAACAATCTGAAGCTTGGTGAAAGCAACTCCGTGGGTAACTGGCATCATTGGAATAGATTCTTTTGCATATTCTTCTTTTCGATAAATTGCTAAAGCCCAAAAGTGCGGAGGAGTCCAAACAAATATAATCAAAACCAATAAAAGTGCGAAGGGGTCAATGGTGTTTGTTACAGATGACCATCCTAGTAAAGGTGGCGCAGCGCCAGCTAATCCACCAATGACAATATTTTGAGGTGTAGCTCTTTTTAAATAGACTGTATAAATGAATGCATATCCAATCAAGGATCCTATTGTGAGAATCATTGTTAAGGTATTCACATAAAGATACAAAATCATAGAACCAAGTAACCCAATAACAAAAGCGAATATAGAGGCATGCATTACTGATAAATCACCTTTTGGTAAAGGTCTTTGGTCTGTTCTTGTCATTGAAGCATCTGCCTCTCTGTCAACTACTTGATTTATAGCTGCAGCTGATGCTGCACATAAAGCAATTCCAGTGAGCGCTATAAAAAGATAAGAATATGATGAAACAGTTTGCTCGGCCAACAGCATTCCAACAAAAGCACATATCAACATCATATAAACTACATTGGGTTTACATAATTGATAATAGCTTTTGAGAAGTGTCATTTTTTCCAAGCTAAATAATTAACCGTGAAGGTTGCTAGAAGCAGGCATGCAGCTACCAAATTGTGAGCTATAGCAACATATAAAGGCAACACATATATAACATTTATGATTCCAAGTGTTATTTGAGTAATCAGCAAAATACCAAGCGTTGATGCCAATGGTGCTGCATCAGAAAACCACAATCTTGACATTAGAATTAAAAATATAAAAGTAACGATTAATGCAGAAACTCTATGCGAATAATGTATTGCAACTCTGGCTGGATTATCTAGTAATCCATAAAGATAGTTTGGTCCAACCTCTTGATTAAGATTAAATCCATTCTTGAAATCCATTTCTGGCAGGTAGCTTCCTTGACAAGTTGGAAAGTCAGCGCATGCAAGAGATGCATAGTTGGTACTGGTCCACACACCTAAAAATATTTGAAAAATTAATACCGCCATTGCTACAGAAGCTATTGTCTTAAGGTGTGAAATATTTATCTGATTCAAGATCTGAAAATTTCTTGATTTAAGATATATAAAATACAAAAGTGTTAAAGTGGCGAATCCTCCAAAAAGATGAATAGTTACTATTATTGGCAGAAGCTTTAAGCTTACAGTGAGGTAACCAAATAAGCCCTGGCAACATATAAGCACTAATAGGAATATCGACCATCTCTGAATCGACTTACTTTGAGTGTTAGATGATAGGGCAACCAAAATTATTGCTATAACTCCCAAGGATGCTGCAAAAATCCTATGAACTTGTTCTGGAATTGCCTTATTAATATCATAGGGAAACATAGGAAATCTACTTTCAGCTAAAGCTATTTCAGCTTCATCGTTTGGCCAAAAAACAAAACCATAGCAACCTGGCCAGTCTGGACAACCCAATCCGGCGTCTACAAGACGAGTCCAAGCACCTAAGGCTATGACGACAAATGCCATACAGATTCCAATAAAAGATAAATTTCTTACATTATTCATTAAATTAACACCTTTAAGTCTTTTAAAATTAATTTTGGATCTGTATTAGGATCAAAGTACATCACTGCCCTACCATATGGATCTATTACAAAGATTGGATTTTCATCGTTGAAATTTAATTTTGAATTTCTTTCAAGAACATTAAGCAAAACTCCATTCTTATCTTCTACGATCTCTACTCTGGGATAATCAGCTTTGATTTTATCTAGGTCACCTTCTAACATTTTATTTGAGTAAAAAATAACTCTTTTCAATTTATTAATATCTCTATTAAGTGCAACATTTAACTGTCTCATCAAGTAAATTGAATCAGAGCTTTTGTCTGCATTAGTTACATAAACTGACAATACCCATTTACCATCTTCAAACTCTAATATGTCCTCATTGCCCTGACTATTTTTAAATTGATTAAAATTAAAATAACTCTTGAAGAAAACCCCATTCTGTCTTGTTTTTCCGTCATAGCTACCATCAGGATCGAATATCTGAGTAAAGTAAAGCCATGACAAAAGTAAAACTGTTGGTGGTGTAAGTAAAATAATAGATAAATAAATTTTATTTCGCATTTCTTTTAAATCCATAAAAAACATACATTAAACACAATACTGCAAACATTAAAAACCATTGTGCTGAATATCCATAATGCTTAACCGGAGTCATGTTTGTAGGAACTATTTTAATATATTCTAGACTGTTTTTAAGAACTGGGTCTGCCATCAGAATCATTGGGTATACTGACTGTTTATACTCATTAGCTAATACGTCTAAATTTTTAGTCTGAGATACTTTGGGCCAAGAATTAGAAACAATATCATCGGACAAAACTAATCCTAATTCAGGTAGCTCAAGTATGCCGGTAACAACAACTTCCTCTTCAACTATATTTATGTTGGGGAGATTGTCTCTGTATTCGTTCTGCTTTATCCAACCTCTGTCAACTAGTAATAATTCATTCGTTTCTTTTATCTGAAGAGGAGTTAAAACTTTATAGCCAGCCATTCCTCCATAAATTACATTGTCAATGTATATTTGTTTTGAATTTATCCAAGTTCCTTCAACAAATACTCTGTCCCATTTTTCTGAATTTACATTTAAGTATGATGGGTTTTTTGTAATATTTTTTTCAAATTCGATAAGAATTTGGTTTTTAAATTGGCCTCTTTCAATTTGCCACAACCCTAGGGAAAAAAATAGAACTGCAAAGAATACAAAAAATATTGTGATTCGTATTCCAGGATTAAATTTATTCTTTTTCATCTCTATTTATTAAAGTATATATGCTTTAAAATTTTATTATGATAACCACACTTATATATATCGTTATACCTCTTTTACTTTTGTCTCTCGGTGGAGGACTTTTCTTTCTTCTGATTGATAAAGGTGAAACAGGAAGAAAGAGAACAGTTTATCTTTTAGGCTTGAGAGTTTTCTTTGCTGCTTTACTAATCATATTGGTGACTATTGGTCTTTATACGGGTGAACTTGGTAATAGTGTATTACCTTAAAGAATGTAAACAAATAAAAATAACATCACCCAAACTACATCTACAAAATGCCAATACCAGGATGCTGCTTCAAAACCAAAGTGATCATGTTCTTCAAAATGGCCAGCAAAAACAGAACGAGCAAGCATTACTGCTAACATAAAACCTCCCATCATTACATGAAAACCATGAAAGCCTGTAAGCATAAAAAATGTAGATCCATAAATGCCAGAATTTAGGGTTAATCCATAATGAGCATATGCTTCGTAATACTCTGCAGCCTGAAGACCCACAAAAATTAGAGCCAATCCAACAGTTACTCCTAGCATGGTATTGAATTTCTTTCTGTTGCCACTTTTCAATGCAAGGTGTGCTATGTGTACAGTCACACTAGAACTTAGCAAAACAATAGTATTCCATAGAGGTAGCCACTTTAAGGCATGATCCCATCCGGGCCATGCCATGCTTTTCTCAGCAAGCACATATTCGGATCCCTGATCAGGAGTTGTTATAACAGGCCAAGTTGATTCAAAACCCTGCCATAGCTCAATTGCTGTTATTGCGTCTCCTTTAGCGCCATCTCCAGCAAGCCATGGAACTGCAAAAGTTCTTACATAAAACAATGCACCAAAAAATGCTGCAAAAAACATGACTTCGGAAAATATAAACCATGCCATGCCATAAACATATGATTGTTTTAATTGATTAGAATCTAATCCTGCGAGGTGTTCTTTGATGACCTGTCTAAACCAAAAAAACATTGTCAAAAATAAACAAGCAAAGCCTGAATATAATATATACACAGAGTTGCTCTCAGGATTATCTAGATTATTTATTGTACTTGAAGCACCCATAACAAGAACAAACAAAGAAAATGCCATAAATATTGGAAATCTGCTTTGATCTGGTACGTAATAACTTCCGCCGCTCATGTTTTAATCTTACTCCATATCCATTTGATGATGAGCTAATTTTTCATCATCATTATATTCAGTAATGTCAAAAATTGTATAAGACAATATTATATTTTTGATGTTTGAAGGTAATTCATTAGACACAAGAAGTTTTACTGGTAACAAAGCTTCCTCTCCTGGTTCTAACTCTTGTTGCTCAAAACAGAAGCATTCAAGCTTCTTAAGATGCTCAGCAGCATTTGAAGGTGCCACGCTTGGAACCGCCTGAGCTGTCATTGTTTTATCAGTTGTATTCTTTACATAAAAAGTAGCCGTATGATATTTACCAGTTTGGATATCCATTACTTGATCTGAAGGTTCAAAGGTCCATGGCATATTTTCATTATTTGTTGAAATGAACTGGAGGGATATCTGCCTTCCATCTTCTACAACAAGCTCATCTGAATGCTCGGATTGAAAAACCTTACCATTAAGACCGGTTACTTCACAAAAAACATCATATAAAGGAACTAGTGCGAAACCAAAAGCAAACATTAATGGAACTGCAACTATCAGTTTTATCAATGTCTTTTTTGCGCCCTTGTTCATTAATCAATCCTAGGTGGTGTTGAGAATGTATGATAAGGGGCAGGTGATGCAACTGTCCATTCAAGACCTTTTGCACCTTCCCAAACTTTAGATGTAGCCTTCTTTCCACCCATAACAGTTTTAATGACGATGAATAAGAATAAAAGCTGAGAGAATCCAAATAAGAATGCTCCAACACTAGAAACCATATTCCAATCAGCAAATTGAAGTGCATAATCTGGATATCTTCTTGGCATTCCAGCCAAACCTATAAAATGCTGCGGGAAAAAAGTTACATTTACGCCTATGAACGATAACCAAAAATGAAGCTTTCCAAGCCTTTCGTCATACATATTTCCGCACCATTTTGGTATCCAGTAATAAACGGCAGCCATAATAGAAAATATTGCACCTGGGACTAAAACATAGTGAAAATGCGCAACTACAAAATAGGTATCATGGTACTGAAAGTCAGCTGGAACAATTGCCAGCATTAATCCGGATAATCCACCAATTGTGAAAAGTACAACAAATGAAACAGCAAATAACATAGGTGTTTCAAATGTTATTGAGCCACGGAACATAGTTGCCACCCAGTTAAAGACTTTAACTCCTGTTGGGACGGCAATTAACATAGTTGCCCACATGAAGAATATCTCTGCAGCCAGCGGCATCCCTACCGTAAACATATGGTGAGCCCAGACGACAAATGACAAAATTGCGATTGAAAGCATTGCCCATACCATAGAAGAATAGCCGAAAAGTTGTTTCCTTGAGAAGGTCTCAATTATGTGTGAAACAATCCCAAAAGCAGGGAGGATCATAATGTAAACTTCAGGGTGACCAAAAAACCAAAAAATATGTTGAAATAAAACTGGATCTCCTCCTCCAGCAGCATTAAAGAAGCTGGTTCCAAAATGGATATCCATTAGCATCATCGTTACAGCACCAGCTAAAACAGGCATAACTGCTATCAATAAATATGCTGTTATCAACCAAGACCAAACAAACAAAGGCATTTTCATTAAAGTTATACCCGGAGCTCTCATATTCATTATGGTAACCACAACGTTTATTGATCCCATGATGGATGAGGCTCCCATTATGTGAACAGAAAATATAAAGAAAGTTACACTTGGCGGTGCGTATGTTGTTGATAAAGGAGCATAGAAAGTCCAACCAAAGTTAGGTGCTCCACCTTCCATGAATAAAGAAGAAAGTAAAACAAAAAACGCGAAAGGCAAAATCCAAAAACTTAAATTATTCATCCTTGGTAAGGCCATATCAGGTGCACCAATCATCATTGGAACAAGCCAGTTGGCAAGACCAACGAATGCAGGCATTACTCCACCAAATATCATTATCAGTCCATGAAGAGTTATCATCTGGTTATAAAACTCTGGCTCAACTATTTGCATACCAGGTTGAAATAATTCAGCTCTAATAACCATAGCCATCGCGCCGCCTATTAAGAACATGGCAAAGCTAAACCAAAGATATAGGGTTCCTATGTCTTTATGATTTGTTGTATAAAGCCATCTTGTTATTCCTTTTGCAGGACCATGATGATGATCGTCGTGGTGATTTTCTATAACTGCGCTCATAAAAATTTCCTTTACTTAAATTTTTGGTTCTTTGTAATCTACTATATCTTTGGGTATGACTATCTCTCCGTCACCATTTTCCGCATTACCCCAAGCCTGTCTTGTATATGTTATAACTGCAGCGAGTTCAACCTCTGAAAGATAATCAAAAGAATTCATTGCTGCGCCAGAAACTCCTTCCATAAGAATCTCTATATGCTTATCTTTTTCGTACAAAGCTATCTCACTGCCAGCAAGAGCAGGAAATATTCCTGCAATACCTTGTCCTTCAGTTTGATGACACGCAACACAATTAATATCATATACTGTCTCACCTCTTTCCATTAGCTC
>LULK01001638.1_pt1 | contig 10961 bp, 11 predicted proteins | sample 728181 | NCBI WGS metagenome assembly LULK01 (sample SAMN03860291, study PRJNA289734) | marine metagenome | biome: seawater column; feature: ocean; material: water; isolation source: Red Sea water column Station 169 - depth 10m | place: Saudi Arabia: Red Sea | collected 2011-10-15 | depth 10 m | reverse complement strand
AAATGGTGGGCCCGGGAGGACTCGAACCTCCGACCAATGGATTATGAGTCCACTGCTCTAACCAACTGAGCTACAGGCCCAATGTTCATACGAACAAAAGAGCGTGTAATTATATAAGAATTAATTTTTTAAGGAAGTCTTTATATTTTTAATTCAAACCTGATAGGCTATTATCTTAATATGATAATTCTAAGTGATGCTTCTCCCTTTGCTGAAGGTGGTAATAGAAAATGTTTCGTGCATCCTGACAATCCTAATAGGTGTCTAAAAGTTGTCCATCCAGGATTGCTTGAAAAAATCAAAAAAAATAAACCTTGGTATAAAAGAGTAAGGTCATTAGAGAGTTTTGATGACAATCTTAGAGAAGAAAATGCATATCAACAAAAAGCGATCACTAATGGTGATTCAAATATCTGGGATCATTTAGCAAAATGGTATGGTATGCAAGAGACCGATATTGGTATGGCATCTGAAACAGAACTCATTAAAAATGATGGTGAAATTGCAGATACTCTTGAAAGTTATCTATTTAAAAACGGAATGACAAATGAAATAAAAAATTCCATAGCGATATTTCAAGAATGGTTGAGAGAATCCCTAGTGTTAACTAAAAATCTAATTCCTCATAATCTTGTAATTAAACAACATAATGATGAAATATTAATTAAGATTATTGATGGTCTTGGATCACAAGCATTTGTTCCGCTTCCAAGCTATTCAAATTTTTTTGCTAAGAGATATATTGAAAGAAGAATTGAGTTAATGAATAGTAGAATTAAATGGGATCTTTCAGGACGAAAAGGAAACTGGAAGTAAAATTAATTTAAATTGCTATACTAAAGCAATATCAAATAAGGAGATGAAATGAAGAATACCACTCAAAACATTATCAATGTTTCTCTAGCAATAATAGTTACCTTACTTATTTTCAATGTTTTTGAATTAAAAGAACAAGTTGGTGAATTAGATGTAAAACCAAACAAAGAATCTATTGAAATAGTTAAAGCAGCATACACAACATTTGGCAGTGGCGATCTGGAGGGATGGAAAAAACTTCATTCTGATGATTTGAAATTTACAGTCTTGGGTAACATAAAAACTAGTGGAGTCCACATAGGAAAAGATGCTGTCATTAAAGATGTATTTAATATGATACCAAGTACTTGGCCTGGATTTAAACTAACACACAAAGAAATATATTCTGATGGGAATATGATATTTGTTCATTCTGACATGACTGCAGATGGATTAGATACTGAAACCATGCATATGTTTAAAGTGGTTGATGGCTTAATAGTAGAATTTAAAGCTTTTGATGATACTGGATCAATGAAAGCTATTGAACAAGACTAGTTAAATTTATTACTTGTATATTATTCGTCTAAGAAGCTCTTGAGATGACTTGACCTGCTAGGATGTCTAAGTTTTCTAAGAGCTTTAGCTTCTATTTGTCTGATTCTCTCTCTGGTTACATCAAACTGCTTCCCAACTTCCTCAAGCGTATGATCGGTATTCATGCCGATACCAAATCTCATCCGCAAAACTTTAGCTTCTCTTGCGGTAAGTGAAGCAAGAACATCATCTGTAGCAAAATGTAAACTTTCTTCTGTAGCATTTTCTAAAGGAGACTCAATGACAGTATCTTCGATAAAATCACCTAAGCTTGAATCTTCATCATCTCCTATTGGAGTTTCGGTTGAAATTGGCTCTTTAGCAATTTTTAAAACTTTTCTTACCTTGTCTTCTGGCATATCAAGCTCTTTACTGAGTTCTTCAGGGGTAGGCTCTCTTCCCATATCTTGCATCATCTGACGAGATACTCTATTTAGTTTGTTAATAGTCTCAATCATATGAACTGGTATTCTTATTGTTCTTGCTTGGTCGGCAATTGATCTTGTAATAGCTTGTCTTATCCACCAAGTTGCATAGGTTGAAAACTTATATCCTCTTCTGTACTCGAACTTATCTACCGCTTTCATAAGGCCAATATTTCCTTCTTGGATTAAGTCTAAAAATTGTAATCCTCTGTTGGTATATTTTTTTGCAATCGAAATTACAAGTCTAAGGTTTGCTTCGACCATATCTTTTTTAGCACGACGCATTTTTGTTTCACCCATAGACATATTTCTATTAATTTCTTTGATTTCTCTAACACTTAATCCAACTTTGTTCTCAAGTTCGATAATATCTTTCTGAGCAATCACCACATCTTGCTTAACTTTTTCTAGCAGATCCTTTTTGTATTTTTTCTCTTTCATTAAGCCATCAATCCATCTTACTTTAGTAAGATTATCTGCATAAGCTTTCAAGAAGTCTTTTCTGGGCATACGAGCTTCTTTTACAAGCTTGGTTTGAATAAATCTTTCTTTCTCTCTTAAAATATTTAATCCATGTCTTGCAATAGCAGCAATATCATCAAACATTCTTGGACTAAATTTTAAAAATTGGAAGATTGCTCCTAGCTTGCTATATTCAGCATTAGCTTCTTTAGAGTGTCTGCCTTTCTTTTCAACAACTTTTGTGGTTTTATTAAATTGACGTTTAAGACTTGTCATGCGTTTTTGCACTTCTTTCTCGTCTACACCAGATGGCGAATCATCATCGCTTGAATCAGCTGCTTCTGCTTCTTCTTTAGCTCTTTGACTTCCAGGACCAGCAGATGGAACTTCTTCCATTTCTTCTAAAAAACCAGTTAAAAAATCGGTAATCTTTTTCTCGCCATCTTTAACTAATTGCCAATAATGTAAAACATATTCAACAGTTTTTGGATAATGAACGCTCGCGTTAAGAAGATCTCTCATACCTTCTTCAATTCTTTTTGCAATCTCTATTTCGCCTTCCCTTGTTAACAAATCTACGGTGCCCATCTCTCGCATATACATTCTTACCGGATCTGTTGTTCTGCCAGTTTCATTTTCAACTGCAGCAAGAGCTTCTGCAGCTTGCTCCAATGCTATATCATCATGTATCGGCATCAGGTGCTGTTTCATGAACCTGAAGTCCTAAATCGTTAATCATGCCAATAATTTCATCAACCTGATCAGGATCAGAAATATCATCAGGCAAATGATCATTTACATCAGCATATGTTAAATACCCCTGTTCTCTTCCCTTTTCTATAAGTTCTGCAATTCTAGAGCCTTTTTGATTTAATTTATCCACAGATTAGTTACACCTCAAGTTAATCTCCTTTATGTATGGGTAGATTGTTTTTTTTCAATCTATTTAGAGCTTAAATTTTTTAATAACGAAGCTTCTTCGCCGGACATTTTATCTTTTTTTAAGAGAATTTGCTGTAATTCTCTTTTTTCGTCTGGAGAGAGAGCTTCCAGGCTATGTTTTTCTTTTAAAGCTTCTTCTCTTTCTTGATTATCAAGTCCTGTTCTCAAGATTATATTCAAACAATCTTTGATCATTAATTTTGCATCTTCCTCAGATAATTGAATAGAAGATACTGAAGCTTCTCCAAAAAGATTTCTAATTTTTTCATCAGTAATCTTTTCAAGAATAATAGATGCAGCAGCACTGGGATTTTCAATATATAAGTTCTTAACCTCAACTATGAAAAAAAATCTAGAATCCTTTTTTATAGTGTCAAACATTTTTAAATCAGCTAATGTTGGGTACTGAATTAGTGAAGTAAAAATGCCAATTACAGATTTTATTAAAATTGAGTTTGAATTTGATTTAACTGCATCCTTTTTCTCTTTATTAAAACTAACATTAGGTTTATTTTGATTAGTATCAATCAGTTTTGAAAAATCTAGGTCACATATCTTTGACATTTCTTTTATGTATGCCTGTTTGATTGTTTCATTAGCTATTGACTTAATTAAAGGTAGTGCATATTTTGCTGCAGCTGTCCTTCCCTCAATAGAATTAAGATTATCATGTGACTTCACAGTACCAAAAAAATAATCAGATAACGAAGTAGAGTTTTTAGATAGATTTAAAAAAGCATCTTTTCCATTTGATTTTATGTAACTATCTGGATCGTCTCCTTCATCTAAAAAAATGAAATTGATTCTAGTATCTTCTCTTAAAAGCATCATAGAATTTTCAACTGTTCTCCATGAAGCTTTCATCCCAGCCTCATCTCCGTCAAAAACAATGAAGACCTTATTTGTATAATTAAGGATCTTTCTGAGCTGTTCTTGCGTAAAAGCTGTTCCGGATGAAGCAACAGCATTTTTAATGCCATGTTCATAAAGACCAATGACATCCATGTATCCTTCGACGACATAAATGGATTCAGGTCTTTTATTATGTTGTCTTACTTCATATAAACCATACAACTCATATTTTTTATTATATGTTTTTGTGGCAGGCGAATTAAGATACTTAGCTTGTTTTTCTTTATCTTGGAGAAGTCTGCCGCCCTTTAATATTTCTAATAGGAAACATCAATCTGTCTTTGAACCTATCATAGGATGCCCCATTATCATTTTTACCAAATAACCCAGATTCATCGAGATCTTTCTGTTCAAACTCTTTGGATAATTTTTCATATAACGAAGGAGGTTTGATATTTGAGTATCCTAATTTGAAAAATTTAGCAGTCTCTCCTGAGATACCTCTATCCTTCAAATACTTAATAGTATTCTTTCCAAAGTCATGAGTAAGCTGCTCATAAAAAATGTTTGCTGCTTTGTTGTTTATATCTTTGGATGCAGAGTTAATTTTTGAAAATTTTTCTGTTTTTGGAATCTCCATTCCAACGTATGACGCCAATTGCTCTACTGCTTCCACAAAATCTAAATTATCATGTTTCATCAAAAAACTTATTGCATTTCCCGTTTCTTTACATGTAAAGCAATGATATGTTCCTGTTTCTTCATAAATCTTCATGGAGGCATTACTTTCATCACCTCCTTTATGAAATGGGCATTTAGCCATATAAGAGCCACCCCTTCGTTCAATCTGTCTACGTTTTTGAATTACCTCAACTATGCTTACTGTTGCAAGTAAACGGTCTTTAAAGTCATCTGGTATATACATAAATCAATTTATATGTTCTTCTCTCTATTAATATCGAACCAATTATCAATTAATATTTTGGCTGCATGTGCATCAACGTTATCATGTTTTTCATCTTTTAAAATTTCTCGGGCTTCAAAAGTTGTTAACCTTTCGTCAACAAATTCAATATCTGCATCATATATGGATTTAAGTTCTTTATAAAACTTATCGACTTTTTTCATTATTTCGCTATCACTACCATCCATATTCAATGGCTTGCCAAGCAATATTAGATCTGGTTTCCATTCATCTAATAATGATGAAATACTAGTCCAATTAGTATTGTTGTCCTTATTAAATATAATTTGAAGCGGAGATGAAGTATTTGTAGAGGTTTGGCCAACTGCAACACCTATTTTCTTTTCACCGTAATCGAAAGCTATAATTTGCATTTAATTTGGAGAAAAATTCCAATCTCTAACAATTTCAAGCAGACTGTATTCATTAGACATTGTTTCGTTAAAAGGCGCGAATGGTGCTGACTCGTTAAGTATACTGATTGCCATCTGATCAACTAGTGTATTTCCTGATGAAATAAGAATTTCAGAACTTACAAGGTTTCCATATATATCAATTTTTGCCATGATTTGTACTGTGCCACTCAATGAGCTTTGATTACTCGCAATAATTTTATCTCCCGCAGTCTCTATTTCTCTTTGCCATAAGTTTAAATATACAGCTTCTTCACTATTTACAATTGAATTTGCTTGCAATCTTTTTACTTTATAGGATGTCGATATATTGTTAGATGTTTCAATAGTACCTTTTGATAAGGTTGATAAATTTTTTTTAGAATTTTGTAACTCTCGATTTATTAGGTCTGTCATCAAATCTTGATCTGAATTTGCAAGCTTAACATTGATAATTGGAGTCTCGTTAAAAAGAGGTATTTTGTAATAAGTAGTTATGGAAATACCAAATATTATAAGAATATGAATTGCAATTGAAATAAAAAAGGATTTATTAAAAGTTAGAGATTTCTTACTAATGGTTCTTGAGGTGGATACTATTGAGTTCATAGTTTTTTAAAATAATCTTCAATAGGATTCATACCAGACTGCTCAAAAATTTCACGAGCACACGTTGGACTAGTTATATTTATTTCAGTTAGCTTTTGTCCAATGATATCTATGCCTGCAAAATTAATATCTTTATTCATTAAATATTCACCAACAACTGAACCTATTCTCATTTGCACATCCGAGATATCTCTGACCTCTCCTTTTCCTCCTGCAGCTAAATTACCCTTGAAACTTCCTCCTTGGGGAATTCTAGCTAGTGTTTTTTTGTATGGTTCGCCATGAATGATCAAAACCCTAAAATCTCCATCGTAAATATCTGGTAAAAACTCTTGAATGACTATTTGAGTTTTATAATTATTAGTTAATTTTTTGAGGATTTCGTATTCTTCCTCATTAATTTGTTCCATCATATAAATAGATTGTCCGCCCATGCCGTCTAGGGGTTTAACTACAATGGGTTCCGCCAGTTCATTATGAAAGTTTTCAATTTTTGAGAGATTTGATGTGATTAAAGTTCTGGGGATAAAGTCTTTAAAATAGATTGAAAAAACCTTTTCGTTAAATTCTTTTATTGAATTAGGTTTATTAAAAACCTTTGCTCCCTGAGTTTCAGCAAGACCTAGAAGATGTAAGGCATTAATATAATTCTCATCAACAGGAGGATCTTTTCTCATAAAAGTATATTTAAAATTTTTGATACTGATATCTTCTTTTGAAATGCTTTCGACTTGAGTCGTGCCTGCGGCAATTATTTTCCTAGCTTGAGCATAGACTCTTTGTTGATCAAGAAATAAATCACTTAATTCACACTGGTAGACTAAAAAATTATTTTTTAAAGCCTCTTCGATCATTAAAATAGAAGTATCTTTCTTAAGATTAAGGTCCTTATAGGTGTCAGTGATAAAAAGTAATTTCTCTGTCATACTTAAATTCTACCAAAATGATTTTTTATTACAGATGAAACAACAATGGGTGCAGTTTCAGCTCGTAAAATATTTTCACCTAAATATCTCATTTTAATTTCTTGCATACTTGTCAATTCAACTAACTCTTTCTCAGAAAAACCAGACTCCGGGCCAGTAATGATGGTAACTGAATTATTTCCTATTTCTTGTTGATCGAAATAGCTTTCTGCTTCAGTATCAAAACAATATATCTGATTGCTACTTTGTATATCCTTTAATGCATTAACTAAAGAGCTGAAATAACTAAATGAGGGAAGAAAGTTATTTCCACACTGTTTGCATACATTGACAGCAATTTCATTAACTTTAGCTATTATTTTTGATAAATCCTTTTTTGCAATACTTTGATCGATTAAATCTGCTTTATATATCATAAAATTATTCACACCAATCTCAGTTAATTTTTGAATCATAAAATTAAAATTTGTTCTCTTTATAAGAGGAATAACTACCGAAAGTATATTCTTTGGTTGATGATCAAACTTTAAATCACCAAGTTTCTCAAGCTCACAGAGTTTGGATGAATATTTAATAATCTTACATAAACAAGAATTTCCATTCCCATCAAAGACCTCTACTTGGCTATTTTCTTTTAAACGTAATGCCTTAATTAAGTGATTAGATTCTGAATCATCTAAAAAAAATCTTTTATCAGGTTTTGAGACTGACTTACAATATATTCTATGAATTCTCACAATATTATTATAGCTATACCAAGATAATAAATGTCACAGTTTGAAATTATATTTGTAAGGCATGGAGAAGCTGAGTCCTCTTTTGGAAACCATCCAGACCCTGCTTTGAGCAAAAATGGTGTGGAGCAATCATTAAAACTTATTGACCATGATCAACTTCAGTCACTTGAAGATTTTATTTTTATATCAAGTCCAAAATTAAGAGCAATTGAAACAGCCAAACCTATCGCAAATAAATTTAGTAAAGAAATAAAAATTGATGAAACATTTATTGAGATACCAACTGAGAATATTGAAATGGATCAAAAACAAAATTGGTTAAAGCAATTAGTTCAAAAAGAAAAAAAACAACTGCCTAGCAATATTAAGCTATGGGAAAAAAATATTTATGAAAAAATTAAAGGCTTTCGCCAGAATACTATAATATTTTCTCACTTCATGGTTATTAATTCTATTTTAAGTACACTCTCAAGTCATAATCATCTTTTGTATTTCTATCCAGGTTACAGCTCTGTAACTAAAATAATAAATATAGATGGGGAGTTAAATCATTTTTTGTGCGAAGATAATAAAAAAACTTTTATAAATCTATAAAAATCTATTGAGCAATTTTTAAACAAATGTAAACTTAGTCTTTCTTGTATTAAAAAATTATATTTTGAAAAATAAAAAAAAATCTTTGAATAGCTCCGCAAAAAAACCTTTAAGAGATGAGGTTTCTAAAGCTATGAAAAAATATTTTAAGCAATTAGATCAAAAAAATTTACCGATAGATGTTTATCAACTTGTCTTAAGAGAAGTGGAACCACCACTCCTAAATGCTGTTATGGAATTTTCAAATCATAATCAGTCAAAAGCGGCAAAAATTCTTGGGATAAATAGAACAACGCTTAGAACAAAACTAAAAAAATATAAAATTTCAGAATGAGTATCGTCATCCCTAAAACAGCATTAATTAGCTTGTCAGACAAAACAAATCTAGAAACTATCGTATCTTATTTAATAAAAAAGAAAGTAAAAATAATATCAACTGGCGGTACTTTCAAAGCTATAAAAAAAATTACTAATGAGGTATTAGAGGTTTCTGAATTTACCGGATTTGAAGAAATGATGGATGGAAGAGTGAAAACTCTTCATCCAAAAATACACGCAGGCATCCTAGCTAGAAGAGATCAAGATATGGAGGTATTAAAGCAAAAAGACTTTGAAGCTATTGATCTAGTAATTGTGAATTTATATCCATTTCAAGAAACAATTAAAGACGGTTGTTCCTTCGAAGAAGCAATTGAAAAAATAGATATTGGTGGTCCTACTATGATAAGAGCGGCAGCAAAAAATTTTAATGATGTCGTTGTCTTATCTAACCCTGATGATTACGAGAAAGTAATGAAAGAGTGGGATGATAACGACGGAATTTCCTATGATTGTCGTAAATATTTATCACAGAAAGTCTTTGCAACTATGGCTAACTATAATAAATCTATCTCTCAGTACCTTAATGGATTAGATAGTGGTATACATGATTATGATTTTGAGAAAGCAATCTCATTAAGATATGGAGAAAATCCTCATCAAAATGCAAAACTTTATACATTTCAAGGTCTTGAGCATAAAAATATAGCTAATGCCGATATAATTCAAGGCAAAGAGCTTTCATATAATAATATTGTGGATGCTGATGCTGCCTTAGAGTGTGTAAAAGAGTTTGAAGAACCAGCCTGCGTAATCGTTAAACATGCTAATCCATGTGGGGTTGCAACTAGTAAATCTATTTATAATGCATACGATCTTGCCTTCAAGACTGATCCAACATCAGCTTTTGGTGGAGTAATCGCTTTTAATAAAAATGTTGATCTTAAAACAGCAAAGGAAATGAATAAACGACAATTTATTGAGGTCGTGATTGCGCCAGGATTTGATGATGGTGCTATTGAAGAATTTGCAAATAAAAAAAATATTAGGATATTAAAAATTGATATGGCAGAAGATAATCCTTATCCAGGAACACTAAAGAAAATTTCAGGAGGCATTCTTGTACAGGATGATGATAATGGGAATATCAGTATTGAAGATCTTCGATGTGTTACAGAGCGTAAACCTAGCGAAGCAGAACTTAAAGACATGATGTTTGCTTGGAAGGTAGCTAAGTTTGTTAAAAGTAATGCGATTGTTTATGTTAAAAATAAACAAACCATTGGAATTGGTGCTGGACAAATGAGCAGAGTCATCAGTGCTGAAATCGCGAATCTAAAAGCTGCATTCCTTTTAGAGATGGTATAGATAAAGCAGCATCAAGTGGTATCGCTGCAATTATTCAACCTGGTGGATCAATAAAAGATGAAGAAGTTATTGCTGCAGCAAACGAACATAACATTGCAATGGTGTTTACTGGCATGAGGCATTTTAGACACTAATGAATATATTAATCATTGGGTCTGGTGGAAGAGAACATGCGTTGGCATGGAAATGTGCACAAGATAATTCTGTAAAACATGTTTTTGTTTGTCCTGGTAATGCTGGTACTTATCTTGAAAATAAGGTAAGTAATGTTGAAATAGACTCAAATGATTTTGATGCCATTGAGAATTTTTGTGTGAAAGAAAATATTGAATTAGTAATTATTGGTCCTGAACAACCTCTTGTGATGGGTTTAACAGATTTTCTGCAAAGTAAAAATATAAAAACTTTTGGTCCGTCCAAAGAGGCAGCACAACTTGAGGGATCAAAAACTTTTTCAAAAGATTTTTTTGTTAAATACAACATACCAACTGCAGGATATAAGTCTTTTAATAATTATGAAGAATCAATTAATCATTTGGATTTAATTTCTTATCCAACCGTAGTGAAAGCAGACGGTTTGGCTGCGGGAAAGGGAGTTATCATTTGTGAAAATAAAGATGAAGCAATTGATGCACTGAATAGTATTTTTAAAGACAAAGCATTTGGGTCTGCTGGAAATAAAGTAGTTATAGAGGATTTCCTTGATGGAGAAGAAGCATCATTCATTGCTGTCGTCAGCAAAGATAAAATTATTCCTTTAGTAACTAGTCAAGATCATAAAGCAGTAGGTGATGGCGATGTAGGTCTCAACACAGGCGGTATGGGAGCTTACTCCCCTGCTCCAATAGTGACTGATGCAATTCATAAAAAAATACTTGATGAAGTTATGTATCCTACTATGCAAGGCTTAATAGATGAGGGTACTCCATACCTAGGTTTTCTTTATGCAGGATTAATGATTAAAGATGATGATTTAAAAG
>LULK01000616.1_pt1 | contig 11030 bp, 12 predicted proteins | sample 728181 | NCBI WGS metagenome assembly LULK01 (sample SAMN03860291, study PRJNA289734) | marine metagenome | biome: seawater column; feature: ocean; material: water; isolation source: Red Sea water column Station 169 - depth 10m | place: Saudi Arabia: Red Sea | collected 2011-10-15 | depth 10 m | reverse complement strand
CGATAGATCTATCTTAATTACATATTTCCATATTTTGGTCCACCCCCACCCTCAGGTGTAACCCAAGTAATATTTTGTGAGGGTTCTTTAATATCACAAGTTTTACAATGAATACAATTTTGTGAATTTATAACAAATTTATTTATACCATTTTCCATTTGCACTTCATAAACTCCTGCAGGACAATATCTTTGTGCTGGTTCATCAAATTTGTCTAAAGTATAATTAATAGGTAAAGACGGATCTTTTAACTTTAAATGCACAGGTTGATTATCGGTATGGTTTGTGCCCGTCAAATAGACAGAACTGGTCTTGTCAAAAGTTATAATATTATCAGGCTTTGGATAATCTATTTTCGGCATTTCGCTGGCTAATTTTAATGTTTCATGATCAGCATGCTTATGTTTCAAGGTAAACGGCAATTTTCCTCTAAATAATATTTGATCAATACCTGTAAAAATAATCCCTAAAATTAAACCCCAACTAAAACTAGGTTTAACATTTCTTGCGGTAAATAGTTCATCATACAACCAACTTTTTTTAAATTTCTCCTCATAAACTGATAAGTCTCTATTATTCTTAATACTTTCTACTATTGTTTCGGCAGCTAAAATTCCACTTTTCATAGCAGTATGTGAGCCTTTTATTTTTGGCATATTTAATGTACCAGCATCACAACCAATTAATAATGCTCCAGGCATAAACATTTTTGGTAAACTTTGAAAGCCACCTTCAATTAAAGCTCTAGCTCCATAAGAAATTCTTTTTCCGCCTTCAATTATTTTTTTTATTGAAGGATGGGTTTTAAATCTTTGAAATTCATCGAATGGAGACAAGTGAGGATTTTGATAATCTAAACCAATTACATATCCTAAAAAAATCTGTTTATTTTCTGCGTGATACATAAAACTTCCACCATAAGTTTTATTATCCAATGGCCATCCTGCTGTATGCATCACCAAACCTTCCTCATGATTTTTTTCATCTATTTCCCAAATTTCTTTAAAACCAATCCCATATTGTTGAGGATCTTTACCTTTGTCTAACTCAAATTTTTTTATCAATTGTTTACCTAAGTGACCTCTACAACCTTCCGCAAATACTGTAACTTTACCAATCAAATCAATTCCAGGTTCAAAGCTATCTTTTTTGTTTCCGTCTTTATCTATACCCATGTCTTGTGTTGCAACACCTTTCACAGAACCATCATCATTGTACAAGACTTCACTTGCTGGAAAACCTGGAAAAATTTCAACACCTAAAGCTTCGGCTTGCTCTGCTAACCATCTACATAAATTAGCTAGACTAATAATATAATTTTTATGATTTTGTTGAACCGAAGGTAATAACCAAGTTGGCCAACTTAAAGATTTTGATTTTCCTAAAAATAAAAATTTTTCTTTGGTAACTTTTGTTTTGATTGGTGAGTTTAAATCTTTCCAATTTGGTATTAGCTCATCTAATGCCCTAGTTTCAAACACATTGCCACTTAATATATGCGCTCCAATTTCTGAGGCTTTTTCTAATAAACAAACATTTAAGTTTGAATCTAGTTGTTTTAATTTTATTGCAGTGGACAAACCAGATGGACCTCCACCTACAATAACTACATCATATTCCATTGTCTCTCTGGACATAATATTAATTTTTTACAGATTCTTTTATTTTTGTATAGTGTTTAATTTGTTCAATTCTTCTAGGAATTGAGGAAGAGCTTCAAAAAGGTCAGCTTCAAGTCCATAATCTGCAACACTAAAGATTGGTGCCTCACCATCTTTATTGATTGCTACAATTATTTTACTTTCTTTCATTCCAGCTAAATGCTGAATAGCTCCAGATATTCCAACTGCTATGTATAAATCTGGTACGACAACCTTTCCTGTTTGACCTACTTGGTGGTCGTTACTTATGTAACCAGCATCCACTGCAGCCCTTGAAGCACCTATAGCTGCATTAAGTTTATCTGCAATTGAGGTGATTAATTTAAAATTATCACCATTTTGCATTCCTCTACCTCCAGAAATTACAACTCTTGCAGTGCCAAGCTCAGGTCTATCAGATTTAATCTCTTCTCTTTTGATAAATTTTGTATGCACAAATTCTTCACCTGCTTCAGCTTTTTCAATTGAAGCTGATCCACCTGAACTTTCGCAAGGATCAAAAGATGTAGGTCTTATAGTTACACATTTTTTTGTATCTTTACTTTTAACAGTAGCAAAAGCGTTTCCAGCATAAATAGGTCTTAAAAAAGTATCAGGAGAAATTACTTTAATAATATCACTAATTTGCGATGTATCCAGAGCTGCAGCAATTCTTGGCATTAAGTTTTTACCAAAAGTATTTGCTGAGCATACAATATGAGAATAGTTATCTGCTAATTTAACTATTACTGGAGCAAAATTTTCAGCAACAAAATTTTCATAATGTGCCGCTTCAACATGAATAACTTTTTTTACTAAAGGTAATTGTGATAGTGCTTTTGCTCCTTCCTCACAGTCTTTGCCAATAATAACAGCGTGCACTTCTGGATCAATTTGTGATGCTGCGGTAACAGCATTGAGCGTAAAAGGTTTTAGCTCTTTATTATTGTGTTCTGCAATTAATAAAACTGCCATTTATATTACCTTTGCTTCATTTTTTAATTTTTGTACTAACTCAGCCACACTTGAAACCTTTATTCCAGCTTTTCTTTTTGGAGGCTCTTCAACCTTAATTTGATCGATTCTTGGTGATGTATCTACTCCTAAATCTGACGCATTAAGTTGTTCAATAGGTTTTTTCTTAGCTTTCATTATGTTTGGTAATGAGGCATATCTTGGTTCATTTAGTCTTAAATCACAAGTAACAATGGCTGGAATATTAATTTCTATGGTCTCTAAACCTTCATCTATCTCTCTTGTAACTTCTAACTTTTTATCTTTAATTTCAATCTTTGATGCAAAAGTTGCTTGTGGCCAATTTAATAATGCACTTAACATCTGACCTGTTTGATTGCAATCATCGTCAATTGCTTGTTTGCCCATAAAAACTAAATCAGGTTTTTCTTTTTCAACAATTTTTTGTAGTAGTTTTGAAACAGCTAATGGCTCTAAAACACCGTCAACTTTTACAAGAATACCTTTATCAGCTCCAACAGCCAATGCTTTACGAACTGTTTCTTGAGCTTTTTCTTCCCCAATGCTAACAGCAATAACTTCTGTGGCCTTACCTGCTTCCTTAATCTTTACTGCTTCCTCAATTGCATTATCATCTGGAGGATTTGTTGACATTTTGACGTTGTCTGTAACTACACCAGTATTATCTTCTTTAACTCTAACTTGAACGTTGTAATCAATAACTCTTTTTACTGCGACTAAAATCTTCATTAGGCTCTTAATAATTTGTTGTCTGAGTCATAAGGACTTTCTTCTAAAATAGTAGCTTCGTACATCTTACCGAGAATATCAACTTTAAGTTTTTCACCAACGTTAGCTAAGTCTGGTTTAACCATTGCTAATGCAATAGATTTATCTACTCTAAATCCATATTCACCACCTGTAGCTCTTCCAACTACTTTATCATCTTTATAAATTGGATTATTTCCTAATACATCAGAGTCTGTTGTGTTGTGAACTTCAAGTGTAACTAGTTTGTTATCAAAACCTTTTTCTCTCCACTTATTTAGAGCTTCGAGTCCGATGAATTTACCTTTATTTGGATGAATAAATCTATCTAAGCCAGACTCGTAAGGTGAATATTCAATTGATAATTCTGTTCCAACAAGTTTATAAGATTTTTCAATTCTCAAACTGTTCATTGCCCGAATTCCAAAGGGTCTAATTCCTAAATCTTTTCCTGCTTCCATCAATTTATCAAAAATATGATTTTGATATTCAATTGGGTGATGTAATTCCCAGCCTAGCTCTCCTACAAAATTTACTCTCATAGCATTTACAGGAGCATATCCTACATTTACATTTTTAGCAGTTAACCATTTAAAGTTTTCATTAGAAAAATCGTCTGTAGAAACTTTTTGCATCAACTCCCTAGCTTTTGGGCCAGCAACAACTAGTACTCCTGTACTATTAGTTAGATCTTCGAAAATAACTGAACCATCAGTTGGCATCCATTTTTGTATCCAATCATGATCAAGTCTTAAATTTGCTCCAGCAGATACTAGATAATAACTATTCTCCGCTTCTTTCATTATTGTAAATTCAGAATGGACACCGCCTTTAGTATTTAATGCGTGACACAAATTTATTCTTCCAACTTTTTTAGGAAGTTTGTTAGCGACTAAGTAATCTAAAAACTCCTCTGCTTTAGGACCTCTTATTCTGCATTTCGCAAAAGCCGTCATATCTAAAAGACCGACATTTTTCTTTACATTTTCACATTCTTTTTTAATAGCATCAAACCATTTAGATCTTCTAAAAGACCAATCATCTTTTTGCTCCATGCCATCTGTTGCAAAAAAGTTTGGTCTCTCCCACCCAAATTTTTGTCCAAATACAGCACCAAGATTTTTCATTCTTTCATAACAAGGTGAAGTTCTTAGAGGTCTAGCTGCTGGTCTTTCTTCATCAGGATAATGAACAATAAAAACATGGCTATATGCTTCCTCATTTTTAGCTTTCAAATATGATTTAGTTGCATAATTTCCATACCGTCTTGGTTCAACACCAAGCATATCTATTGTAGGTTCACCATCGACAATCCATTCAGCAAGTTGCCAACCTGCGCCACCTGCTGCAGTAATACCAAAACTATGTCCCTCATTTATCCAAAAGTTTTTTAACCCCCAAGCAGGACCAACTATAGGATTGCCATCTGGAGTATAACATATTGCTCCATTATAAACTTTTTTTACACCAACCTCACCAAAAGCTGGAACACGATGTATCGCTCCTTCTATATGTGGCGCAAGACGGTCTAGATCTTCTTGAAACAATTCATATTCTGAATCTTTTGATGGTCCCTCAACATAACATGCTGGTGCTCCATCTTCATAAGGACCTAGAATTAGCCCTCCAGCTTCCTCTCTCATATACCATCTACTATCACTATCTCTAAGTACTCCCATTTCTGGAAGTCCATCTTTTTTTCTTTTTTGAATTTCGGGATGTGGTTCAGTTACAATATATTGATGTTCAACTGGTATTACCGGGATATCCAATCCTACCATTTCTCCTGTTTGTCTTGCAAAGTTTCCTGAGCATGAAATTACATGTTCACATTCTATAGTGCCTTTATCTGTTTCAACAATCCAGCCATCTTTAGTTTGTCTCATTGCCATGACACTTGTGTTTCTATAAATTTCAGCTCCCATATTTCTTGCACCTGTAGCAAGTGCTTGAGTTAAATCAGCTGGTTGAATATATCCATCCTCAGGGTGTTGAATAGCTCCAACTAAATCATCTGTATGACATAAAGGCCAAATTTCTTTTACTTCTTTAGGTGTTAAAAATTTTACATCAACACCGATAGTTTTAGCTACGCCAGCATATTGATGATATTCATCCATTCTATCTTTTGTACTTGCTAGACGAATATTTGATACAACACTAAAGCCTACATTTTTTCCTGTTTCCTCTTCTAATTTTTTATAAAGATTAACTGCATACTTATGAAGTTGCCCCACAGAATAACTCATATTAAAGAGTGGTAATAGTCCAGCAGCATGCCAAGTTGAACCAGAAGTTAATTCTTTTCTTTCAACTAAAACAACATCAGACCATCCTTTTTTTGCTAAGTGATAAAGCGCACTTACACCAACTACACCACCACCAACGACTACTACTTTTGTTTTAGTTTTCATTAAATGATTCCTACTAAATTTTTATTCATTGCGAAACAAAATTGTATTATGAATGATCAAATTGAACTTCCCAATGGAATTGGACTAGAAACCATTGTCGTTAACCAGCAGTCTTTTAAAGGCCCGTCCATAGTATATTTTTCCACCTGCCAGTTAAATTTATGATAAATTTTTTCTTTATCTAAAATAATTACCTCAAATTGAGCCCATTTGTCACTACTTCCTACTTCAGTAATTGTATGACTTAAATGGTTTAAAAGCATTTGATAAGATCTTCCTTTTATCATCATCTTGAAATTTGGTAATGGACCTGTGTTTTTTTTGTTATCAGGATGCGCAAAACTCCATGTTTGCTCAATCCCTTTATCTTTAAACTGATCATCATTATTCATCAATCCAGTAAGTTGGATTTGGACAACCTCTTTTGGTTTAATTGAATTACTCGGTTTTATTAAATCAGCCTTTAATGCGGTAGAATATATAAAATAAAATAAGATTAAACTAAACGTTAAGAGCAGTTTTTTTAACGTCATTGAGAAACTGTCTTCTTTTTTCATTACTCACAAATGGTACAGCAAAATATCTTCTATAATTGATATTATAAATGCCGCACATATGGAAAACTCCCCTTTTTAATCTTCTTATTGGTAAATTCAAAAAGAACGTTGTAATTGCTAACCTAGGAGAACCATAGGTACAAAAGATAATTGCTTTTTTATCTCTAAGATTTCCAATTGGATAACCATAGTTACCCCATAATTGTTTAAACCTAAAAGCCCAGGGTGGAGCTAAAACTTTGTCTATCCAGCCTTCCACTATTGCAGGCATTCTAAAATTCCAAATAGGTGCAATTAGAACTATAGTATCAGAAGCTTCAATTCTTTTTCTATGATTTAAAACAACTGCATCTGGCTCTTCTCCTGCAAAAACTGGGTCAAATTTTTCTTTATAAAGATCAACAATATCGACTTCATTCCCTTTTTCTTTAGAAGTCTTTATGAATGTGTCTCTTATTGCTGCATTAAATGATTTGTCATCATAGTGTCCATATATAAGAAATATTTTTTTCATCTAATCTTGTAAAACTGGAAATGCCTGTCTTATTTTTAAAAAATGTTTCTGATATTCCATTTTAGTACATCTATCCTCAACATATTCTATGTTATTTTCTTTTACTAATTTTTTTGCTTCTTCATTTTTAATACCTAATTGTAACCACAAAACTTTAGCATTTATGTTAATTGTGTCTTTTGCAATCTCCAAAACTTCATTTGATGGTCTAAAAACATCAACAATATCTACCCCATCTTTTATATCTGTAATTTTTTCGTAAACTTCCTCGCCTAAAATTTTTTGACTCTTGGCTTTTGGATTAACAGGATAAACTTTAAAACCATATTTCTGCATATATTTCATAACAATAGTTGATGCTTTAGTTGGATTGTTACTAACTCCTACCATTGCGATCGATTTATATTTAGATAGAATTTCTTTGATATCACTCATTATTTATTCTTAATTTTATTCTCACAGAAAATTTTAGCTTCCTCTAATGACATAGGTTTATCAAGTTTTTGACTACCCGCAACACATGCATCCACAGCTCTTTTTTGATTATGATCTCTAAAATTATAAATAATAAGTAAGCCAATAATTATAAAAATTATAATTATTATATTTTTTTTCATTATTTATTTTGCCATTTAGGTTTTCTTTTTTCTAAAAAAGCTGAAATACCCTCTTTTGCGTCCATCGCCATCATATTTATTGTCATCATTTTACTGGTATATGAGTATGCTTTTTTCAAAGGCATCTCTAGCTGTTTATAAAAAGCCTGTTTGCCAATTTTTATTGAAAGATTAGATTTTGAAGCAATTTTTTTTGCAATTTTTAAAACTTCTATATTTAATTTTGATTTTGAAAAATAATCATTAATTAATCCAATTTCTTTTGCATAATTAGCTTTAATAGGATCTCCAGTTAACAACATTTTCATCATAGGTTTTCTGTTAATTTTTCTACTTACTGCTACCATTGGTGTACTACAAAATAATCCAATATTAACTCCTGGTGTAGCAAACAATGCATCCTTTGTGCTAAATGCCAAATCACAACTTGCTACTAGCTGACAGCCAGCTGCATATGCTGCTCCATGAACTTTTGCAATAACTGGTTTTTTTCCCTCAACAATTTGTATCATCAATTTAGAACATAAATTAAACAATTTTTGATATCTGTTCTTTGCCTTCAAATTTTTTACTTCTCTCAAATTGTGTCCAGCACTAAAACCTTTGCCAGCTCCTTCCAGAATAATCACTTTTGTTTTTTTTGCTTTATCAAGCTTTTGAAAAACTTTAATCAAATCATTTAAATTTTTATAAGATAAAGAATTATAAGTTTTGGGTTCATCTATTGTGACAATTGAAATCCCACTTTGTAAATTTTTAACTTTAATATTCATCGAAAGTTTTATTTAAGCTTACCTTCTTCTCTCATCTTGGCTCTGATTTTAGTGGCTGAAATTTTCTGTATTTCTTCAGACAATACTATCTCTTCGATTTTGTAACCTACTCCTCTTCCATAACAAATATTTGTGATATTTGGAACTAATATGATTTTAAATCTTCCTTCAAATTCAGGATTTAATCTTTCTTCTATATTTTTTTTCACTGTTTCAAAATCAAAAGGATTGTCATCTACTCCTTGAACATCTCTTATTTGTATACATACTTGGCCTGTTTTTTTTATTATCTCTTTAAATAAAGTATAATGACCGTCATGAAATGGTTGCCATCTTCCTAACATTTGTGCAGTTGGTTTTTTATTATCCCACTTATAAGCCATTATTTTATCTCCTTGTATATTTTGGGCGCCCAATTTTTAGCATCTTGTGTTGTAACATGAAAGTCATACTTATCAGGTTTGACAAACATCTTATTTGTATCATCAAATCTCCCTTCTTTTATTGTGTCCATCCAAACTATATAATCTGCGGGAAATAAACTTCTCGCCTCTGGTGTTGGGCAAATAAAATCTGCAACAACATAACTTCCATCCTCTCTCATATTTAGAGCGAAATCTGCCATCCTTTTTGCTTGCCTTTTTCTTCCCTCTTCAGAGAAATCCCAATCATTCGCTTCTTTTCTTACTTCATCAGCATTTAATCTTTTTGCTTTCAGCATTGGACCTAATTCATTTGCAAGAGTAGTTTTACCTGATCCAGGTAGTCCCATTATTAAAATTATTTTCATAGTAAACTATTTGCTATCCATTTATGGAATTGATGAGTTGGTTGATCCATGACTGGTGAAAAATTTCCACCATTATAAACAGGTGAATTTCTACCCTCTTGCATTCCCTCTATTGCACTAACATCTTCTAACATAACATCTTTCCAAAATCTTACATTTTCTTTTCTCAATTCTTTTAATTCTTCACCATTAGCACTTTCATTACCAACATAATACATTTGCATGTGCTCTTTAGTTTTATTAATCGTAATTGGTTCTAACCAAAAAATATAAAAATGATCTATGTGCAAACCTATCATCACATTAGGAAATAAAGCTATATATTCTGAATTTTTGACCATATTTTTATCCCAGTGAGGAAAATTTTTAAATTTTTTGTTACCTTTAATTAATTGTTCATATTTTTTACTTCCTTGGCCAGCAAATCTATTAGGTAGACTTTGTATATGATAATGATCATCTATATTTGAAACTTTGTTAAGCTCTGGATGTATCGTGGGTAAATGATAACTTTCACAATAATTTTCTACAGCAAATTTCCAATTACATTTTACATCTAAATTGAAGTAACCATAATCATTTGAGTGAACGATTGAGTTTTGATCATCGCTGGTGATAAATTTTGCCCATCTTTGCTTAAGTGGTTTTATGTAATCATCAAAATTAATTTCATTCGAGTTGATATTCACAAATATAATATCCATCCAAATTCTAGTTCTCACTTCTTTTAAATTACTTTTTGTTTTATCAAATTTTTCAGATTGATGTTTATTCAGTCCTCCAATATGAGGAGTTACAACAAGATTGCCTTTAAAATCATAAGACCAGGAATGATATGGACATCTGATTACATTTTTTAAATTACAACTAATATCTAATAGCTTAAATCCTCTGTGGCTGCACACATTATGAAAAACTCGAATTTTTTTTTCCTTATCCCTAATCATTATCAGAGGAATCCCCAGTAGATTGTAAGGTTTAGCGTCTCCAGGATTTGGTATTGAACTACCAACACCGATAACCGTCCATTTATTAAAAAAGATCTTCTCTCTCTCAAAAGTTAAATAATCTTTATTAATATAACACTCATTTGGTAGACCGTTAGCAATTTCTATGGGCTTGTCTACATTTCGGAGTTTTTCAATATTTAGTATTTCTGATAAGGGTAAATTTTTACGATTCTGGTTCACAAAAAAAATTATCATGGGCATATATTTTGGCAACTAATTTCGCCGCATACATATATGAATTTCTTTGACAGCTTTTTTAAAAGATATAATGATTGAGATATGAAATTTTCTTTGGAAATTGGGCCACAAACTGACCTTGATACGGTCCCACCAGTAAGTGATGTATATATCACAATGCTGCCAGGAGGAGATTATAAAGAGACTGCTCAACAAGCAGTTGAGTTAGTAAAAAAAGGTTTCAATCCAGTGCCCCATTTCCCTGCAAGATCGATGCAAAATGAGGAACAGCTTAAAGATTATGTCTCTAGATGTAAAGACGGAGGTGTAAAACAAGTTTTAATAATTGGTGGTGGGAGAGAACCAATGGGAAAATTTGATAGTTCTTTTCAACTTTTAGAGACTGGTTATTTTGAGAAGATGACAATAGGAATTGCTGGACACCCAGAGGGGAGTCCTGATATATCCGATTCAGATTTAGAAAAAGCTATGATTGATAAAAAGCCTTATGCTGACTATATAGTAACCCAATGGTTATTAGACCACCAGCCAATTATAGATTTTATCTCTAAACAAAGCGTGCCAGTGCATGTAGGAATTACTGGGCCTCTTAAGATATCAAGCTTAATTAAGTTTGCTAATATTGTAGGAGCAAAAAATTCCATTAACTTTCTTAAATCTAATTTTACTAAGGCGTTAGATTTATTGAAACCTAAAGACCCTAATGATTTAATTGGGAAAGTTAAATCGCATACTGATTTCTTCCACATTTATACATTCGGCGGCTTGAAGGAA
>LULK01000826.1_pt1 | contig 11050 bp, 10 predicted proteins | sample 728181 | NCBI WGS metagenome assembly LULK01 (sample SAMN03860291, study PRJNA289734) | marine metagenome | biome: seawater column; feature: ocean; material: water; isolation source: Red Sea water column Station 169 - depth 10m | place: Saudi Arabia: Red Sea | collected 2011-10-15 | depth 10 m | reverse complement strand
TCTCCTGCTGGTTCTTTCAATCGTCTGTAGTCAGAGTTGTATTGACCTAATTCTGCAAAAAATTCATTACCATTTTGAAGCTCATGATTTATAAATATAAAAGTATTATCTCTTTCTAGCTCTCCTCTGTAGTCTCTGAACTGACCTGGATTTATGTAGTATTCTCCGTTAGCTAAAGAAGTTGTATCAACACCTAAACAAGTTCCATATCCAGTATCTATAGAATCAGATCTTGAACACCTTGGGTCTGTTGAAGGCATGATCTGAATCTCGCCAGCACTATCCGAATAGTCCGTTCTACCTCTAAGATCTAGTTGAGCCCACTTGCCCGAATATCTATTGTTAAATGATCCATCATTAGCCCATAGAGAATCTGAAGGTATCCATTTCCTGTGATCTGAATCACCCCATCTTGGATCTTCAGACGCAGCAATGGAATCTCTATCATAAAAATCAAACATGACTGATATGTTTGTTCTTCCTTCATTTAAATCAGCGCCATATTTAATTTGAACCCTTTCATCATTAGCATCAAAATGATCGTATCCATTGCCTCTAAAAGAAACTTCAAAGCCAGTATAGTCTGTATCTAGAACATTATTTACAACCCCGGCCACTGCATCAGCTCCATAAATAGCAGAAGCTCCATCTTTTAATAACTCAACTCTATCAAGAGCATTTGACGGTATTAAGTTAGAGTTCACTGACATCGTTGGCACGAAGTCACCGCCTAGTAGTTCAGTTTGATAACCTGCATTATTTACAAGTCTTCTACCATTCAAGAGAACAAGTGTGTTTCCAACACCCATATTTCTCAGATTGTATGCACCTACGTCTCCTCGAGCTGAATTTACTCCTCCAGAATCAGATTCAGCTTCAGTGAAGTAGTTTAAGCCTTGCTCTGCAATATTTTCCATCAGCTCTGTTCCGTCTTCTGGACCAATTGCATCAATATCATCGGATGAAAGAATAGTCACCGGCAAGACACCTGTAATCTTTGCCCCTTTTATCTGAGAACCAGTTACAACAACTTCTTCAACTTCTTCATCGGCAATAAGTAATCCGAAGGAATTGAGAAGACCCATCAATACTAGAAAGGTTATTTTTTTCATATTTTTCCCCAAAATAGACTAAGCGAATGCTCAATTTAATGAAACTTCACTCAAAAGTCACTAAAAGTTGTATAAAATAAAAAAATTAAGTTATGGAAAAAAAATACATACTATCCATGGATGGAGGAGGTGTAAGAACTTTAGCTTCTATAACCTTTTTAAAAAGGCTTGAGATTGCATTAAAAACAAGAATTGCAGATAAGTTTGATTACTTTATAGGGACCTCTGCTGGTGCTGTTTCATGTTTGGCTTTAGCTGTTAATGCAGCAAAAATTATTGATCTAGAAGACATTTGGGCACCAAGAAATATAAATAGAACTATGAGCAACTCTTCGTGGGAAAGTAAATTTGGATTACTTCAAGGAAAGCCTAAGTATGATAACGTGGGTAAGCTTTTTGTTCTTAAGAAATATTTCGGTAAAAGTATCATGATGGATGCAAAAAAACCTGTAGCAGTAACGAGTTATGATATAGAAAAACGAAAACCTGTTCTCATAAGGTCCTATTCTGAGGCTGATAGTAAAATTAAAATTATTGATGCAGCAAATGCAACCAGTGCTGCTCCAATTTATTTCCCTACAGCAAAAGTAGAGGATAGGTACTTAATTGATGGAGCTATTGTTGCTAATAATCCAGTACTTCATGGATATGCAGAAGCCATAAAATTATTTCCCAATACCGAACTGAAAGTTTTAAGTGTAGGAACAGGTCTAAGCAAAAGACCCTTAAAAGGTGAAGCCTCACAAAATTGGGGAGTTGTCGGTTGGATGATGCATGATTTATTTGGCCTGATGGTGGAAAGTAGCCTTGATCATGAAGTCGAAATGGGGGAAGCTTGGTGGGAAGAGTTTGGAACAAAGGCAGTAAACTTGCTTACCTCATGAAAATTAATTTTCTCTTGTTATTGTTCATCGTTTCTCTCGCGAGTTGTGCAGTAAATCCTGTAACAGGTAAGCAGGATTTTGTGATGATAAGTGAGGAACAAGAGATTCAGATGGGTAGAGAATACAATTCCCAAATACTCAAAATGAATCCGGTTTATGAAGATCAAGAGCTTCAGGAATATGTTCAATCAATAGGAGAATCTCTTGCCTTAAAGAGTCATAGGCCAAACCTCATTTATAGATTCACTATACTGGATAGTCCTGATATCAATGCTTTTGCATTGCCGGGTGGTTACATATATATCAATCGTGGATTAATGAGTTACTTTTCAAGTGAAGAAGAATTGGCAGCAGTTTTAGGTCATGAAATAGGTCACGTCACGGCAAGGCATAGTGTCAGACAATATTCACAATCTCAATTAATGGGTATTCTTTCTGCAGCTATTGAGATTAACTCTGGTAGAACGGCAGGCAATATAGCGAACTTGGCATCAGGAGCACTTCTTTCTGGTTATGGAAGAGAGATGGAACTAGAAGCTGACGATTTAGGGGCTCAATATATTTATCAGGATGGATATTCTCCTAAAGGCATGTACGACGTATTATCGGTGCTAAAAGATCAAGAAACTTACTCTAAGAAGATAGCTGAGCAAAGAGGACAAGAACCAAGAAGCTATCATGGAGTTTTTGCAAGCCATCCATCAAATGATGTTCGTCTTCAAGAAGTTTTAGATAATGTGATCAACAGTTATCAAAAAGGAAAAGAAAAAACAAAAGACATTTATCTCGAAAAGATAGAAGGTATGGTTTTTGGTGATTCAGAACAATCTGGCATTAGGAGAGGTAATAAATTTTATCATGGTCCTTTAAATCTTTTCATGTCCTCCCCTGAATCTTGGGAAATTATCAATACACCTAATCAACTTATTTTCATGTCTCCATTTGGAGAAGCAGTTTTGCAGATGACCCTCGAAGATTTAAATTTTAAAGAGTCTCCAGAAAGTTATTTGAGACGTTTCGCCTCAAATACGTTTGACGATATGAGCTTAAATGTGAATGGATTTGAAGGATTCACTGCCAAGACTTATAGGAACGGAAAAGAAACTAGGATGGCAGTATTATTTAAAGATGATCAAGCTTACCAATTTTTAGCTTATTCAAAAAATGATTTTTCTAATATCTCTCAGTTTGATGGAGAGTTTCTAGACATTATTAATTCCTTTAGGAATCTAATAGCAGAAGAGCGAGTTCTATCTAAGCCGCTAAGACTTAAAATTTATAAAGTCAAAGAAGGAGATAGTTACAAATCTCTTGCTTCAAAAAGCAGTATAAATATTAATGCGGAAGATCAGTTGCGTCTTATCAATGGTGATTATCCTGACAAAACTCTTAAAGCTGGAAGATTAATAAAGATAGTTCAATGAATTAAAGAGGATTTATCAGGTGACCGCCATCTACAGGGATTATTGAACCTGTCATAAAAGATGAAGCCTCACTTGATAAAAGTAACAACACCCCATCAAGATCTGATTCTAGGCCTAACCTATTCATAGGTATATTTTTGATATAGTTTTGTCCATCAGTCGTTGCAAAAAAATCATCATTTATTTCAGTTAAAATATAACCTGGAGCAATTGCATTTACCCTAATATTCGATCTCGCTAACTCTAGAGCCATACTTTTCGTTAACTGAACTAAACCTGCCTTAGCGGTTGCATAACTTGCAAGATTGATTCCTACTCTTAGACCAAGAATTGAAGCAATATTAATAATACTGCCCCCTTTATTATCCTTAAGTAAATGATCTGTGAAGTTCTTTGCAACCCTATATGCGCCACTCAGATTTGTCTCAAGTACGTAGTTCCAACTTTCCTCATCTAAATCTTTAAACCTCTTTGGATCAGATGTCCCTGCATTGTTGACTAATATATCTGCAGAGCCAATTGAAGACTCTACTTTTGAAAAGAAATTTGAGACACTTTCTTCAGAGGTTACATCTAATGGCAGAACGAGCACTTCACCACCAATTTCTTCCTTGAGCTTTTCTAGGTTTTGCATTCTTCTTGCGCAGATAACCAAATTAGCGCCAGCAGCAGATAGTGTTTTAGCAAAGTGTTTACCAAGACCTGAGGATGCCCCTGTAACAATTGCAGTTTTCCCATCTAAATTAAATATATCTTTCATAATTATTTTATATTTTTGAGTAATTTCTCCACTTCTTTTATCAAGCTATCTTGATGGGGTTGAAGCTCTTGCTGACCAAGGTTTCCGATGATTCTTTGAAACGGGTCTACAATGCCCATATTTTCTTTCGCTAGAGTCTCGATTACAGAGTGTGCAAAGAAGGGCACAGTCGCTGGACTATAACCACCTTCATGGGTCATTAGAATTTTTCCGTTACAAACTTCTTCAGCTATTTTCATGAGCTTCTGCGTCAGAGATTTAAATCCTTCACCAGTCATCATTTGTCTACCAATAGGATCACCTGCACCTCCATCAAAACCTGAAGGCACAATGATTAATTCAGGTTTGTATTGTTCGATTGCCGGTATCACTACACGATCAAATGCAGCTTCGTAAGCTCCAACACCAGAACCGGGAGGAAGAGGAATATTAATATTATAACCAGCTCCTTTTTCTTCACCATTTTCAGAGACAAGACCAGAATTAGTTGGGAAATTTCTATCTTGATGTATAGAAATTGTTAAAGCATTAGAGTCATTATAAAAAGCTGCTTGTGTTCCGTTTCCGTGATGCACATCCCAGTCAATAAAAGCTATTTTGTGTAGATCTTTATTTTTGAGAGCATGCTTGCCGGCAATAGCGGCATTTCCAAAAATACAAAATCCCATAGCTTTATTGGGCATAGCATGGTGACCTGGAGGTCTGACCAAAGCATATGCATTATTAACCTTTTCTTCTATAACGTGATCAATAGCCTCAATGACTCCTCCGGCAGAAAGAAGTGCAATATCAAAACTACCAATTCCAGTCGGTGTTGTGATGCCCGCATCAATAGTTATCGAGTTATTCAGTGATTTAATATGTTCAAAATGATCTTCAGTGTGAAAAAGTAAAATTTCATCTTTTGTTGCCTTTCTGGGGGTTATTTGGAAAAGTTTTTCATAAAGCCCTGAGACTTCCATTAAGTTTTTGATTCTCCTTTTTGCATCAGGATTCTCTGAATGTTGAAAAGGTTCAACTGGAAAGCCATAGGGCACATAATCAGCATGATTTCCTGTGTCATGCCAAAGATAAAGCTCGTGAAATACTATGCCTGTTTTCATTTTTATATTATTTCAAAGTATCTATCTAACTCCCATAAAGAAATTTCATCAGAGTCAAAAAAGTTTTTATTTTTCTGGAATTCATTAAATTCCCAAATCCTAGTGTTTGCAAAATGCTTGACAAAAGTCTCCCCGAAAAGATTTTTGGCTGATTCTGAATTCTTGAAAAGATTTGCTGCTTCACCTAAATTAGAAGGTACTTGATATTTTCGCTCTAGACTTAAATCATATGCGCCACCTAAAGTCTCTTCGGTGGGGTTGATTTTTTCTTGAATCCCAAGAAATCCTGCTCCTAATGTTGCAGCAAGCGCAAGGTATGGATTGGAATCTGCACCCGGTAGTCTATTTTCTATCCTTTGGCTAGTTGAATCACCTTTTATGACTCTAAATGCTGTTGTTCTATTTTCAATTCCCCAAGTCATATTGATTGGAGCCCATGCACCAGGACATAGTCTTTTATAGGAATTTACAGTTGGGGCAATCATTATCGAAAACTCTCTCATATATTTTTGTAAACCTCCTATAAAGTATTTTAGATGTTCTGGTAGATCCTTTTGGCTAGATGCGAATAGCGATTTTCCTTCCAGATCTTGAAGAGAGGTGTGAATATGACCAGATTGTCCAGGATACTTATCTGACCATTTCGCCATAAAATTTGCCATAAGGTCATTTTTCTGGAACAGAACTTTAGAAAAAGTCTTAAATAAAGTTGCTTTATCGGCGGCATTTAGCGAATCATCTACAGTAATAGCTGCCTCTAATACTCCTGGTCCTGTTTCAGTATGGAGACCCTCGAGATGCATGTCCATGTCTAAACATAAATTCAATAAGTCATTATAAAGTTGAGACTCAACAGAGCTCCTTAGTACTGAATATCCAAACATTCCCGGAGTGAAATTAGTAAGGTTAGAATAATTTTTACTCCTTATAGAATGAGGAGTTTCATTGAAGAGAAAAAATTCATATTCAAAAGCAGACTTTGATCTTATCCCTACATCTTCCATTTTTTTAATAAGTTTATTAAGTAAACCTCTGGGGCACACTTCGTCGTCGGATAATTCTGCTAGAAAGAATGGAATATTCTCTTCAAATGGATTGATCCTTCCGGATTCAGGAATAATATTTGCTTTGGCATCAGGAAATCCTGTGTGCCATCCTGTATAAAGATCATTCACTGATTCATTCTTAAGTTCATATAATTCATCGCGGCTATCCCAACCAAATATTACATCGCAAAATCCAAAACCCTTTTTCGAAGATTTGATGAATTTATCTACATGCATATATTTTCCTCGCAGAATACCATCTATATCTGTTAGTCCTACTTTGACATACTCTGTTTTAGAAGAATCTAAAAACTTCTTAACATCCTCTGCTGACTTTAATTTTCTAATCTTCATGTCTCCTTCCTGATGGTTTTAGCTTAAAAAAATACAAACTGTTAGAATTTCTACTTGATTGTAACTTTATAAATATAATTGTTGAAAATTAATGAATAGAAAAACTATTTCTGTCCTAGGAGGGGGAAGTTGGGGCACAGTCTTAGCTCACCTTGCTTCATTGAATGGAAATAAAGTAACTCTGTGGATGCGAGATGAAGAAATTGCAAAAGAAATTAATCAAACTCACATTAATCAACGATATCTGCCGAGCTTAAATCTAGAATCAAATCTCGCAGCAACCCCTCATATTGAAGAAGTATCTGATTCAGACACAATAATTTTTTGTATACCAAGCGACGCTTTTAGGGAGGTATCGTCTCTAGCAGCAAACTTTATTCAAGAAAGCTCATATCTGATCACCGCCACTAAAGGTGTCGAAAAAGATGGATTTAGTTTGATGAGCAATATTCTTGAGGAATATTATCCTAAGAATCCTATAGGTGTCTTAAGTGGACCTAATCTAGCAGAAGAAATAGCCAATCATCACTTATCTGGAACGGTCATAGCTAGCAAAGATAAAGATCTGAGAAGAGAGACTATTGAAGATTTATCAACAGATTATTTTAAAGTTTATGAGAATGATGATCCTTATGGTGTAGAAATGGGTGGTGCATTAAAGAACATATATGCAATTGCATGCGGTATAGCCGCTGGATTAAATTCAGGAGAAAATACTATTGGCATGATTATGACGAGAGGGTTAGGCGAAATGGGACGTTTGGCGGCTGATTTAGGCGCTAATCCTCAAACTTTTCTAGGTTTGGCTGGGGTAGGAGATCTTATTACAACTTGTGCATCACCTTTGAGTAGAAATCATCAGTTTGGAAAATTTATCGGTGAAGGTCTTTCCGCTGATGAAGCTAAATTAAAAATTGGCCAAACCATTGAAGGATTAAAAACCTTGAGGGTTGTGAAGAACATATCAGATAAAAATCAAGTTGAAATGCCAATTGTGGATTCTCTTTACAAAATAATCTATAAAGGTGATAGTCTTGATGGAACAATTCAAAATGTTTTGGGTCAAGACATGATAAAAGATGTTGAATTTGTAAAATAAATATATGTCAGAAAAAGAACAAGATAAAGTCATTGATGTAGGTAATGAAGAAATCATCGACAGCGAAGAGTGGAAAGATAATTTCCTCAAACAGGGAAAATGGATAAGACTTTTTTGGATGTTAGCCTTTTCGTTTGCATATTATCTATCAATGACCTTCCTATGGTTAATTGTATTCATTCAGTTTCTTTTCGTCTTAATTACGGATAAAAGAAGTGAAAATATTTCTAAAGTTTCTCTAGGTTTTAGAGATTATATGGTTCAAATTATCGATTACTTAACCTATCAAAGTGGTGAAAAGCCTTTCCCATTTAGCGATTTTCCTAAATCTCAAGATACTAGCGAAGATTAGTATAACTTCTTAAACAAAAGGATGTCTCAGGATGGAAAACTTTAAGAATAAAATAGCAGTTGTCACCGGTGGTGGTACCGGTATGGGTAGAGAGCTTGTTAGACAGTTAGCTGCAGAAGGCTGCCATGTCGCTATGTGTGATGTAATACAGGAGAATATGGACGAAACATATGAAATTGTTTCTAAGGAATGTCCAAATATTAAAGTCACTAAGCATATTTGTGATGTCAGCGATGAGGAGCAGGTCCTCCAATTTAGAGATGAAGTGATAGATCAACATGAAACTTCAGTAATAAATCTTCTTTTTAATAATGCCGGTATTGGAGGCGGGGGAAGCTTCGTTGAAGGTTCAAGAGAAGAATGGGAGAGATGCTTCGCAGTTTGTTGGTATGGCGTTTATTATTGCAGCAGAGCTTTTATGGACTCCATTGTGGCTAGCGACGAAGGACATATCATTAACACTAGCAGTGTTAATGGTTTCTGGGCTACTTTAAATGGAGTACCTCATACCTCCTATTCTGCCGCTAAATTTGCAGTAAAAGGTTTCAGCGAGGCATTAATTGATGATTTTAAAGTTAATGCTCCACATGTTGGGGTTTCAGTTGTCAGGCCAGGGCATATCGGGACTTCTATAGCTGAAAATACAGGGAAGATTTTAGGTGGGGAAAGATCAGATGAAGACTACGAAAAGACAAAACAAGATATGATAAAAATGGGTCTTCCAGTTCACAACTTTTCGATTGAACAAATTAAAGATCAAATTAGAGAAAATGCTGAGTCTTTTAAAAATAATGCCCCTACGTCCTCAGCTGAAGCTGCAGAAGTAATTCTTTCTGCTGTAAAACGAAAGGAATGGAGAGTACTTGTTGGAGAAGATGCAAAGGCAATTGATGGTTGGGTCCGAAAATCGCCAGAGGATGCATATAATATAAATTTTAATGGGGAAAGAAGGGGAGAATAGATGCGAACATTCAATGATAAAGTCGCCGTAATTACAGGAGCGGGATCAGGGATGGGAAGATATCTGGCAATATTGCTTGCACAAGATGGTGCTAATGTCTGCGTAACGGATGTGAACGAAGAGACATTGAATGAAACAGTCGAAATGTTAAGAAAATATAATGTTTCTGTCTCTTCGCATGTTTTGGATGTATCCAATAAGGAATCTATAGAAGCCTTACCTCAGAAGGTGATCGATCAACATGGCAAGGTTGACTTGGTATTCAACAATGCTGGGGTAACAACCGGTTCTCACTTCAAGGATATGGAGGAGAAGAACTGGGATTGGGTTATGGGGATTAATTTTGATGGTGTCATCAACAGCACCAGAGCATTTATACCTCATATGATTGAGAGTCCTGAAGCGGCTATCGTTAACACATCATCTATATTTGGTATGGTTGCTGTCCCAGGACAAACCGTATATCACGCAACAAAGTTTGCTGTAAGAGGATTTACCGAAAGCTTAGCTCTTGAGATGAAAGCAACAAATCCAAATCTCCAAATTCATTGTGTCCATCCTGGTCATATTGGGACAAATATTGCGGCGACTGCAAGAATGAGTGATGAAGACTTCAATAGAGATGATGGAGCTAGAAGCTCTATTTTCACAAGAAATGCTCCAAAATCTCAACAAGAAATGGGAGATCTTTTTAGGGAAGGAGGTATGCACCCAAGTAAGGCCGCACAAATTATACTTAATGGTGTAAGAAAGAAGAAAAGTAGAATCTTTATTGGTTTAGATGCTAAATTGTTAGATCTTTCACAAAGATTATTTCCTAAACACTATCATAAAACTTGGGCTTTTTTCATGCCATTTCTGATGATCTTCAGAGACAAGAAGGCATTAAAGTCAGTCGATTAATTTTTTAAAAGTAGAGTAGTTAGGATTATCAATAGAAATTTTATTCTTTGATAATTTGACAAGTAAGTTCTTTAAATCTTCGTTTTGAAGGTCTAACTTTTCTTCCTTTATCAATAACGTAAGATCTTTAATATTTGCAGTATCTTTTTCGATAAGTTCTCTTAAATCCTTTATTACTTCATTAGATAGTTTTTCTCCGAGAGTTATTTCTCTACTAACTATGTTTAATACATTTTCGACAATCCTCAATTTAAATGCTAAGTGAGGAGGAACCTCATCTTTAATTTTTTCATTTAAAAAATGATTCACCGCATCTAATAACTCAACACTATCGGGTTTATCAAAGATCATCATCTACCTCCTAAAAAAAGTAAGTCCACTATATCAATTTCCGTTTCAGATACTCTTCTACCAATTGCTGCCTTTTCTACAGAATTGATTGTCCCATTTAAATGAGCAGATGCTTGTATGAGGCAAATAACTCCCCACCTGAAAGTTCCAAAAACTTGCCATACCTTAACTATTTCCTGATCAACCTGATATTCACTAATGGAGTTGTATCCCTCCAGAAGGTCTTTTAAATCACCAAAACCACCAACAACTTTATCCGTATTGCCAAACCTCCAAGAATTTCCACAAATCCATCCAAGATCTTGTAAAGGGTTCCCTACATGAGCAAGTTCCCAATCTATAATTGATTGCAATCCATCTTGACTAACAATTATATTTCCAAGCCTAAAATCACCATGCACAAGAGCATCATCAATTTCACCAAAGTTCTGTTTCTTGAGCCAAAGATAGGTGTACTCAAACACAGGAGAAGCCTGATTAAATAAAGTATAGGTTTCATATAAATCATTTAGTTGCTCTTTGACAGTCTTTTTTGGAAGAAAACTTAATTCTGCTGTATCTGTTTGATGAATTTTTGCTATGGATTCACCACATTCGAAAGCCAGATTTTGAAGTGCATTTTTATATTCCGAATCTCTTAAGATTTTTCTTGCAATAGTTTCACCTTCAACAAATTTCATAATGTATGAATCTCCTAGAGG
>LULK01000784.1_pt1 | contig 11053 bp, 10 predicted proteins | sample 728181 | NCBI WGS metagenome assembly LULK01 (sample SAMN03860291, study PRJNA289734) | marine metagenome | biome: seawater column; feature: ocean; material: water; isolation source: Red Sea water column Station 169 - depth 10m | place: Saudi Arabia: Red Sea | collected 2011-10-15 | depth 10 m | reverse complement strand
TTCTAAAACTGCTGCAGCACCTAAAATTAAAATTAAAATTTTAAGTGATTTAATGATCCAGCCGATTAGTTCTCTAGTTAAAATTTTATCAAAACCACTTAGAATGTAAGAGATTGGCTCAATTATCTGATGGATAATCCAAAATAGTAGAATTGTAATTAAAGTTCTATTTACATTATCCAAAAATAATCTGGTGTCTTCTGAAAAAGACATATAATAACTCGCAAAAAATACCCCTAAAACAATTGGAAGGAATCTAGCTGGTCCCTCCATTGCCTTAACAAAAGTATCGTCAAGTTTATTGGTAGTTCTTTTTGAAATTAATTCTAATTTTCTTATTACTAATTTACTAATCAAACCTCTAAAAACTAGGAATATAAAGAATATCCCAAGACCTATTAAGATCTCTACAAAGTTAACACCCAATATTCCTTTTTTCCAAACTGATAGAAAAAGTCCTGTAAAATTATCAAAAACACCCATGGCTAAATTTTATATAGCAAAAACTCTTCTTCACCAGGATTAAATAGAAAAATTTTTTTCCACTTGATCTCATTTAAAATTGATGACGATTTTTCACCCATACACATCAGATTAGTATCCATCCAACTATCTAAAAGGTCATATTTTTTAAGTAAATTTAATAAACTCTTAGCACTATTTTCTGAGTAAACATAAATAATGTCAGGAATTGACTTTTTTAGTTCTGCTCTGAATTCCTCTTTTATTTCTAAAGTTGGAGAAACTCTATAGTTTGTCAATCTTTTTAAAGAATAACCCTCCGAAATAAGATCTTTATCTAACCTACTGGAAACTACTTCTCCGCTTACGTAAAGAAGTGATCCATTTTTTGAATCAAAGTTTTGTAATATTAGTTCTTTCAAATTATTTACGTTTCCTTCTGCAGAGATAATATTTTGAAAACCATTTAACTTTGCAACTTTTTCTGTTGCAGAACCAACACAATAACATTCAATTTTTTTATCAACTCTAGTTAAGTCTAAATTCTTTATCGCGTTGGAACTGGTAAATATTACTCCCTTAAATTGGCTATAGTCAGGCTCATCGTATTTAATTGGTTCAATTTTTATTACAGGTAAATGAGAAACATTATGTCCCAGAGAACTAAATCTTAGAATTAATTCTTTACTATCTTCAAGTGGTCTTGTTAATAAAATATGCATTCTATCTTTTGTATGATCCTTTTGACTCTGACTTTAATTTTTCTCCAATCTTAATACTTAGATCATAAATCATTTTTTCATTTTCACTTTCATCAACATAAAATCTCTGTTTGCCATCAACTGAAAAAAGTTCTGCCTTAATATTTACAATATCTTTAATAATTTTTGCATAGACACCAACCGCTGTATCACAATCGCCCTCAAGAATTTTCAAAACATTCCTTTCTGCATTTGCAACTATTCTCGACTGATTATCGTTAATTTTTTCCAATATATTTATTATTTCTTGATCATTTTCTCTACATTGTATTGCAATAATTCCTTGTCCAGCACATGGTATAAGTTCCTCAGTATTAAATTCCTGAGTAATCTTATTATCTAATCCCAAAGCCTCAATACCAGCTTTAGAGAGTAAAATTGCATCGTAATCTCCATTCTCTAACTTTTTGATCCTAGTATCCACGTTACCTCTTATTAATTTATAATTTAGATCTGATCTAATACTTTGGAGTTGATATTCTCTTCTATATGAGGAAGTCCCAATAATTGAATTTGGTTTAAGATCCTGGAACTTGATATTATTATTGCTAATAAATATTTCATTAGGTGAATTTCTTTTTAAATAAAAATTTGTTATCAAACCCTCAGTTTCAATTGTTGGCATATCTTTTAAAGCATGAACTGCTATATCTATTTTATGATTAATTAGCTCTGTTTCAATTTTTTTTGAAAATAAACCTTTTCCACCAATATTTGACAACCTATCATTTTGGTTTTCATCTCCACTTGTTACTATTTGTTTTATTTCTATGTGAGTTGATGAAACTTTTTTAAGAAACTTAATCACTTTTTCAGTATAAATTAAAGCTAACTTACTTCCGCGAGCTCCAATAATAAATTTATCTCTTTTCATAATTCTTATTTTTATTACATTCTTATAGATTAATTGTATTAATTATAAATATTTATGAATGAAAAAAACATAATCCTTGGAATTGAGACAAGTTGCGATGAAACCGCTGTGTCAATCATAGAAGAATATAAAAATGGTAAGATAAAAATATTATCTAACGTAGTTTCAAGTCAATTTGATATTCATAAAGAATTCGGAGGTGTGGTTCCTGAGCTTGCAGCACGGTCTCATGTTGAAAAAATTGATTTAATTGCAAAAAAAGCAATTACTGAAAGTGGTGTGGATTTAAAAGATGTATCTGCAATTGCTGCAACATCTGGCCCAGGTTTAATTGTTTGTCTAACTATTGGTTTAAATTTTGGTAAAGCTTTATCTGCAAGCTTAAATATACCTTTTATTGGTGTAAACCATCTTGAAGGACATGCTTTAAGTCCAAGACTTAACACAAAGTTAAATTTTCCATATTTATTATTATTAATTTCGGGTGGACACACTCAATATCTAAGTGTGAATGGGCTTGGGAAATATAAAAGATTAGGAACAACAATTGATGATGCTTTAGGAGAGGCATTTGATAAGACTGCAAAACTTTTAGGAATTGATTTTCCAGGAGGACCAAAGTTAGAAGGTTTTGCTAAGCAGGGAGATGCAAATAAATTTAAACTTCCTAAACCAATTATTAATAAAGGAGGATGCAATTTATCTTTTGCAGGTCTTAAAACAGCAATTTTAAGGATATCAAGTACTATAAAATCTAAGCAAGAGAAATACGATCTTGCAGCATCTTTTCAAAAAACAATTGAAGAAATTTTAGAAGTTAAAACACAAGTTGCATTTGATGAATTAAAAAAAACCAGCAAAAAAAAAGATAGAGCTTTTGTGATCGCTGGAGGTGTTGCAGCTAACATAGGAATAAGAAAAAAATTGATAAAATTATGTAAAAAAAATAATTTTAGACCAATTTTCCCTGAACCAAAATTATGTGGTGATAATGCAGCTATGATTGCACTTGTTGGTCTTGAAAAGTATAAAGTCAAAAAATTTGATAATTTAGATCTAGCAGCAAGTCCGAGACTCCCGCTTGATGAAAAAGCAAAATTTTTAAAGGGAGCTGGGGTAAGATTATAAATGTCAAAAAGATATAGTGGTAAATCATTTAAGGATGCAAGTGTAATGAAAAAGGCTAAACTATCCTTAAAGGAAAAAAGAAAACTTAAAAAAGAAAAAAGAAAGACAAAAAATTAAATGCAATATTGGTTAATGAAATCAGAACCAGATGTATGGTCAATTGATCAACAAATCAAAGCTGGAGAAAAAGGTGCTGATTGGGATGGTGTTAGAAATTATCAAGCAGCCAATAATTTAAAAAAAATGCAGAAAGGTGATCTTTGTTTTTTTTATCATTCTAATATAGGAAAAGAAATTGTTGGCATTGTTGAAGTTATAAAAACTGCATTCATTGATCCAACAGATAAGAAAAAAAGGTTTGTTGCAGTTAAGGTAAAATTTAAAAAAAAACTTCTTAACCCTGTAACACTTGAAAATATCAAAAAAATTAAGGATTTAAAGAGCTTGTCACTAATTAAACAAACTAGACTCTCAGTTATGCCAATTGATACTAAAAGCTGGAAAATAATTTTGAACATGGGTAGAATTAAATAATAAAAATTTCATGCCTAAGAAAAAAAAAACAAAAAAAAAAGTTAAAAAAAAGATAGCTTCCAAAAAAGCTAAAGAGACTATTTATAAAACTCAAAAAGATTGGATAAGCAAAGCATTTGTTAATAAGTCACAATATTTAAAAAAATATAATGAATCAATTAGGAATAATGATGAGTTTTGGAAAAAAGAAGGAAAAAGAATAAAATGGATTAAACCCTATAAAAAAATTAAAGATGTAAAGTACAGCAAAGATGATGTTCATATTAAATGGTTTTATGATGGTACATTAAACGCATCAGCAAATTGTATTGACAGACATTTAAAAAAGAATGCTGATAAAACTGCAATTATCTGGGTAGGCGATGATCCAAAAGTTCAAAAGAAAATTAGCTACAAAGAATTACATAAAGAAGTTTCCAAAGCTGCAAATGGATTAAAAAATTTAGGAGTTCAAAAAGGAGATAGAGTTACAATTTATCTGACTATGATACCTGAGCTTGCATATACAATGCTAGCATGTGCAAGAATAGGTGCAGTTCACTCAATAATATTTGGTGGTTTTTCTCCAGATAGTATCTCTGGTAGAATTAATGACTGTGAGTCCGATTATGTTATAACTGCAGATGAAGGTGTTAGAGGCGGCAAAACAATTCCACTAAAATCAATTACAGATGAAGCATTACAGAGCTGTCCAAATGTTAAAAAATGTATCGTCGTAAAAAGAACTGGAACTAAAAAAATAGATTGGTTTAGTGACAGAGATGTCTGGTATCATCATATGACCAAGAAAGTCTCAACAAAATGTGAGCCTGAGGAAATGAGTGCTGAAGATCCTCTATTTATTCTTTACACATCTGGTTCGACTGGAAAACCAAAAGGAGTTCTTCACACAACTGGTGGGTATATGGTTTATGCATCAATGACTCATCAATATATTTTCAACTACAAACCAAAAGATATTTATTGGTGCACAGCTGATATTGGATGGGTTACTGGTCACAGTTATATTATTTATGGCCCACTTGCTAATGGTGCAACTACAATAATGTTTGAAGGAATACCAACTTATCCTGATACGTCTAGATGGTGGCAAATAGTTGATAAATACAAAGTTAATATTTTCTATACTGCTCCTACAGCAATTAGAGCTTTAATGAGAGAAGGTGATAAACCTGTTAAAAAAACTTCTAGAAAATCTTTAAAACTTTTAGGAACCGTTGGTGAACCAATAAATCCTGAAGCGTGGGAATGGTATTTTAAAACTGTTGGAGATAGTAAATGTCCAATTGTAGATACATGGTGGCAAACTGAGACAGGTGGAATTTTAATTAGTCCTCAAACTGGAGCAATAGATTTAAAACCTGGTTCTGCTACTAAACCATTTTATGGGATTAAACCAGAAATACTTGACAAGGATGGTAAGGTTTTAAAAGGAGAAGCTCAAGGAAGATTATGTATAGCACAATCTTGGCCTGGACAAATGAGAACTGTGTATGGAGACCACCAAAGGTTTATAGATACATACTTTTCACAATTTGATGGAAAATATTTTACTGGAGATGGATGTAGAAGAGATAAAGACGGATATTACTGGATCACTGGTAGGGTGGATGATGTCATAATAGTATCCGGACATAACCTAGGTACTGCAGAAATCGAAAGTGCATTCGTAGCTCATCCAAAAGTAGCGGAGGCAGCAGTCGTTGGCTACCCACACGATATTAAAGGTAATGGACTTTATTGTTATGTAACTTTAAATGCAGGGGAAAGAAGTACTCTCGATTTAGAAAGAGAGTTAAAACTTTGGGTTAGAAAGCAAATCGGTCCAATTGCTACACCTGATTTAATACAGTTTGCTCCAGGACTTCCAAAAACTAGATCTGGAAAAATAATGCGAAGAATTTTGAGAAAAATAGCTGCAAATGAACACGGTCAATTAGGAGATACAACAACCTTAGCAGACCCCTCAGTTGTTGATAGCTTGGTAGACAATAGAAAAAATATTTAAATCTTTATTAATTTAGAAAACTCTTCCTTAATATTATCCCATTTTAAAATCATTGAATTAAGAACTATTTTTCTATCTAAAGTTTTTAATTCATTTGCTACAGGAGCCCAATTATATAAAGCCAAAGCACTTTCATTAAATGGCCAAGATTTATAATATTCCTCCCACTTAATTTGATCTAATCTTTTTTTAAAACTTACTCTTGCCTCATCAACAATCTCTGTCGGCATACCATTTTCTAGCTCTTTATCGAGAATATTATTATAAATTTCAGATGCTTTGTCTGTTTCCTTATAATTATAAAAAACATTTAAATATGAAATTGTATAAAATGACAAATCTTGAAGAGATATTGCATAAATATTCCACTTTGCAGTGTTTATTGAAGTTAAAAACTTTTCGTCATCAAAATGCAGAACCCACTTAGTTCCCATTCTCGTTTTTAAATAGTTATATAAAGTAACTTGAGATACCCAAGCAGATTTTTGCTGAATAAATTGCTTAAGATCATCAATGTTCTTAATTTTTTTCTTAGGCAAAATGCCCTTAAACATCGCAACTAAATAAACTTTAAAGTCTTCAAGTTTTATATCTTTAAGATTGAATCTGTATTTGAGGGCCATTTATCTACCTAATATGTTGATGTATAATGTAAAAATGCCACAATATCGAGTGTTTTTAAGGGTTTAAATAAATTTGATTATCAGTAAGGTTATTTCTTTAACCTATAGGGAGAGAAAAAAATGTCAAAACAAGAACAACACTGGGAAAAAACCAGAAACTTGCTTTTTATTACATTAGCAATTTGGTTTGTTTTCTCAATTGGCATCTTTCTCTTCGGAGCCGAAATGCAAGAATCTAGCATTAGACCATTTGGATATCCTTTAACGTATTGGTTTACATGTCAAGGATCACTTGCGATCTTCGTCATTTTAATTTTCTGGTTTGCAGGTCGACAAGAGAAAATAGATGATGAGTTCGGGTTTTCTGAAAGAGAGGGTGACAAATGATAAAAGGTAAATTTATAGATAATTTACCAAAGGTCTACGGAATATATACCGGAGGATTTCTTGTATTTATTATTCTGATGGCAATAGCTGAACAAGCTGGAATGTCTGCAAAATTGATTGGTATCTTTTTTGTAGCTTTTACAGTTTTGATTTATGCTTTAATTGGTTGGTTATCTAGAACACTACAAGTTGATGCTTATTATGTAGCTGGAAGACAAGTTCCAACTGTCTTCAATGGTATGGCAACTGCTGCTGACTGGATGTCAGGTGCATCTTTCGTTGCTATGGCAGGTGGAATTTATTTCAAAGGCTATGGATATATGGCTCTACTTGTTGGGTGGACTGGTGGATATGTACTAGTTGCTTCGTTATTAGCACCGTATCTTAGAAAATTTGGATGTTATACTGTTCCAGATTTTATAGGAACACGTTATGGTGGTAACTTAGCTAGATTTAGTGCAGTCATAGTTTTAACAGTAGCCTCATTCACTTATGTAACAGCACAAATTAATGCAACAGGTACAATTGCATCTGTAGCATTAGATATTCCATTTGGAATAGCTGTTTATGTTGGTTTAGCAAGTATTTTGATGTGCTCAATGCTTGGTGGAATGAGAGCTGTAACTTGGACGCAAGTAGCTCAATACATTGTATTAATTATAGCTTACTTACTTCCAGTATTTTGGATTAGCAGTAAGTTGGGAGCAGGTTTCTTCCCACACTTTATGTTAGCTGATGAAGTTGCAAGAATTGCAGAACTAGAAGGTCAATTTGGTTTTGTTAAAAACTCTGCTGCTGATTTAGCAACAGTTCCAAAAGGTTTAGCTGGAATAACTAAAGCGCATTCTTCGGTTAATGCAACTCCTTGGGCATTTATTTCATTAGCAGTGTGTATGATGGCAGGAACTGCATCATTACCTCACGTTATGATGAGATACTTTACTACTCCAAGTGTAAGAACTGCAAGAAGATCAGTAGGTTGGTCACTATTCTTTATTTTCCTACTTTATTCTTCTGCACCGATGTTAGCTACATTATCTAAACTATCTTTAATAGACCCAACACTACCAACTGGAATTATTGGTAAAACAATTGCGGAAGTTCAAGCTATTGATTGGTATCAAAACTGGAACCAAGCAAACTTAATGTTTATCAGTGACTTTAATGGTAATGGAACTCTTGAGCTTAACGAGTTCTTTATGGGTGGTAAAGCTGTTGTATTAGCAACACCAGAGATTGCAGGATTACCTTATGTAATTTCAGGTCTAGTTGCTGCTGGAGGTATGGCAGCTGCAATGTCAACTGCAGATGGATTAGTGTTAGCAATATCAAATGCGTTATCTCATGATATTTACTACAAAATAATTAATCCAAAAGCTGAGACAGCAAAAAGACTAATTGTTGCAAGGGTACTACTTGTATTAATTGGTTTTGCAGGAGCAACAATAGCCGCGTTAGAGATACAAGGTATCTTAGGTTCGGTTATTTGGGCATTTGACTTTGCTATGTCAGGACTATTCTTCCCACTTGTACTTGGTGTATGGTGGAAGAGAGCTAATGCACCAGGCGCTGTTGCGGGAATGCTATTAGGGCTTATATCTGGAACTGCTTATCTAATATGGGTAAGAAGTGGAGGATCTGGTTTCTTAGGCATAACTCAACTTACGTTTGGAATAGTTGGAGCAGCTGTAAGTTTAGTTTCTATGATTGTTGTCAGTTTAATAACTGCAGCACCAGATGCAGCTACTCAGAAAATGGTTGATGATGTACGTGTACCAAGTGGTAAAACGGTACTAGCACAGAAATAAACAATAAAAAACTTAGGGGCGAATTTAATCGCCCCTTTTTTTCTAAGAATTATGTCTGCTAACTTTCATCCTCTAGTTTATATAATTGATTATATTTTAGGTGTCATCATGTGGACATTGATTGGCAGAGTAGCAATGAATATTTTTCAAAGAGAGGACTCTCAATTCTTCTTTATGAAAGTTTTTGTAAAACTTACAAATCCACTTATAAATGTGTTTAGACCAATTACCCCTAGCTTTTTGGTAGGGCCTTTAGTACCACTATATGTAGCTTGGTTCTTTTACATGGCACGTTTCTATTTAATGCCTTATTTACTTGGTTATTCAGTAATGGGCATGCTTTCTTTTCCTTTAGAAAGTGAAATTGCTCAAGAATTATACAGAATATTTAGTAAAAATTAATTCAAATAAAACAAAAAATTGATACTAATATTTTTAGTATCAAATGAAAAAAATACAAATTTCTCCATCAATATTATCTGCTGATTTCAGTCGATTAGGAGAGGAGATTAAAAAGTTAGAAGAAGGTGGAGCTGACTTAATTCATGTTGATGTTATGGACGGTCACTTTGTTCCTAATTTAACAATAGGACCCCCAGTAATAAAGAACCTCAGGAAATACACTAAGCTTCCGTTTGATGTGCATTTAATGATCTCTCCAGTACATAAGTACATAGAAAATTATGCAGAAGCTGGAGCTGACATAATTACTATTCACCCTGAGGCTACTGAAAATTTAAAAAACTCAATAAATTTAATAAAGAATTTTGGTAAAAGAGTTGGAGTCTCTTTGAATCCTAAAACAATGGTTCTAGAGGCTGGGGCTAATATTTTGGTATCAGGAACTACAATATTTAAAGAAAACAATGGAAATATAAGAAGTAATATTGAAAAATTAAAATCAATATAGAATGTTTTTTAGAAGTTATTTTAATTATATCAATGAGTTTTATTTTATACTTAAAAATCAAATAAGAAAAATTTACTTAAGTTCATCCATTTACAATAAAAAGATATCAAAAATTGATGAAAATATTTTAGTTTATCAGCCAAGCTTAAAGATACTTAGTTCATTAATAAAATATGAAAAACAAAAGAAAAAAATTGAAGATTTTAATATTCAATCCATATGGGAAAATAAAAATTTAAATTATAAAGATTTCAAGAAACTTCACAGCTTTTACTGGTTATTTTCGATTGATCTAAAGTCCTCAAATAAAGTTACTCAATCAATCATTGCAAATTGGATTTCAAAAAATCAAAATTATGAGACAAAAAGTTGGGAAATAGATATCCTTTCTAAAAGAATTATAGCTTGGATTTCAAATTCTAAAATAACTTATAACGAGTCAGATAATAAATATAAAAATAGTTTTAACTTAATAGTAAGTAAACAAGTTAATCATCTAATAAATGAGATAGATAGATCCTCAGACTTGAACAATAAAATGATTGGATGTTCAGCAATAGTAATATCAGGAATTTCCTATAAAAACAGCAGATTTTTAGACTACGGATTAAATTTACTTAAAAAAATTATAAATAATTCTTTTGATAATAACTATTTTCCAAAATCTAGAAACATAAGGCAAATGGTTTTCTATTTAAAGTATTTTATTCTTATAAGAGAACTTCTAAAAGAATCTTTAAATGATGTTCCAGAGTACTTGAATGAAATAATTTTTTATCTTGGAAAATCTTATGATTTTTTTTGGGGATCTTTAAAAAAAGATTTATTATTTAATGGAAATAATAACTCCAAAAATAAAGAATTTGATAAATACTTAAACCTTTTTAGATATAATTTTAATTCTGATAAATTTAATACATCTGGTTATACAATTTTAAAGAATAAAAATGCAGTACTTGTAATGGACACTGGAGAAAATCCAGTAAAAAATTTCTCTGAAAATTATCAAAGTGGACCACTATCTTTTGAATTTTTTTTTAAAGATAAAAAACTCATAACAAATTCTGGTTATTTTCAAGATCATGATCATCAGTTGAATAGTATTTCAAAATCAACTGCAACTCATTCAACTTTAACTTTAGATAATTCCTCTGCTTGTAATTTTAAAAAAAATAATAATGGCTCGAGTACTGTTTCAAAAGGGTTTAAAACTTTTGATAATGAAGTAACTTATGAAAAAAATTTTTGGAGTATAAAATGTTCTCACGATGGTTATTTATCAAGATATGGAATAATCCATCAAAGAACAATAGAATTTGATCCTAATAAAAATATTATTTTTGGAAGAGAAAGATTAATCAAAAAGAAGAATTTTAAAAGTACAAATTTTGAAATAAGATTCCATATTTTGCCAAAATTAAAAATAACAAAAATACAAGATAATAAATCTGTTTTAATCGAATTAGAAAATTCTGGTTGGAGATTTTTTTCAAAAGATGGATTGATCGGAGTCGAAACTGGTCTATATTTTGGTAATAAAAATAAATACATTGAAAAT
>LULK01002073.1_pt1 | contig 11055 bp, 11 predicted proteins | sample 728181 | NCBI WGS metagenome assembly LULK01 (sample SAMN03860291, study PRJNA289734) | marine metagenome | biome: seawater column; feature: ocean; material: water; isolation source: Red Sea water column Station 169 - depth 10m | place: Saudi Arabia: Red Sea | collected 2011-10-15 | depth 10 m | reverse complement strand
GTGCTGGTGAGCAGCGGTCCGGTCGACCAGGCGCTGCTTCGACCCGCCCTGGACCTCGGGGTCGGCGAGGTGGCCGAGCTGCCGTCGGCCGGGGCGTGGCTGGCGACCGCGCTGGCCGACCTCGAGCACGCGACGGCTGACGGGCGGGTGGTCGGGGTGCTCGGTGGTGCCGGCGGTGCAGGGGCCACCACGTTCGCCGCGGCCCTCGGGCAGGTCGCCTCGCGCCACGACGCCACGCTGGTCGTGGACGCCGACGCGTGGGGGCCGGGGGTCGACCGGGTCCTCGGGCTCGAGCACGTCGACGGCGTGGGGTGGGAGCAGCTGGCCGGCTCGCACGGACGGTTGGCCGCCCGCGACCTGAGGGAGGGGGTGCCACGGCGCGGACGGCTCGGGGTGCTCACCTGGCGACAGGCCGCGGTGCCGCACCTGCCGGGCGCGGAGCAGGTCGCCGAGGTGCTGGCCGCGGCACGACGGGGCCACGACGTCGTGGTCGTCGACCTGCCGCGGCTCGGCGACAGCCGCGACCAGCTGGCCGCCCACTGCGACCTCGTCGTGGCCGTCGTCCCGGCGACCGTGGCGGGCGTCGCCTCGAGCATCCGTGCGGTGGCCGGGCTCGAGGATCCGACGCGCGCGGGCCTGGTGCTGCGCGGTCGTGGCACCGACGAGCTGGCCGCCCAGCGGGCGACCGGGCTGCCCGTGCTGGCCACGATGGTGTCCCAGCGCGGCATGGACGAGGCCGTCGACCTCGGGCTCGGTCCGGTGCGCTCCTTCCGCGGGCCGCTCGGTCGCGCGGCCGGCGCCGTCCTCGACCGGCTCCGCCTGGCCGGGAGGGTCGCGGCGTGAGCGACCCGTCGCCCGCGCTGGTCGAGCGGGCCCGCGCCCACCTCGCGGACTCGGCGGCGCCGCTGAGCCCGCACGCGGTCGCCGAGGCGCTGCGCGGTGCCGGGCCGGTCGGTCACGACACCGTCCTCGCCGTGCACGCGCGATTGGTGCGCGACGTGGACGGCGCCGGGCCGCTGCAGGCGCTCCTGGCTCTCCCCGGGGTGACCGACGTGCTGGTCAACGGCGCCAGCGGTGTCTTCCTCGACCGCGGCCACGGCCTGGAGCCGGCGGACGTCCACCTGCCCGACGAGGAGTCGGTGCGCCGGCTCGCCCAGCGGCTCGCCTCGCTGGGCGGGCGTCGTCTCGACGACGCCTCCCCGTACGTGGACCTGCGGCTGCCCGACGGCACGCGGCTCCACGCGGTCCTGGCGCCGGTCGCCCGCCCCGGCACCGCCATCTCGCTGCGGCTCCCGCCGCGGCGCCCGTTCACGCTGCCCGACCTGCTCGCGGCCGGGCACGCCCCGCCCCAGGTGGGGCGGCTGCTGGAGGCGCTGGTCGCCTCGCGGGCGGCGTTCCTCATCACCGGCGGCACCGGCACCGGCAAGACCACGGTCCTCGCGACCCTGCTCGGGCTGGTCCCGCCGACCGAGCGGATCGTGGTCGTCGAGGACGCCGCCGAGCTCGCTCCGGCGCACCCGCACGTCGTCTCGCTCGAGGCCCGCCCCGCCAACCTCGAGGGGTCCGGGGCGCTGCCGCTGCACACCCTGGTCCGCCAGGCCCTGCGGATGCGACCGGACCGGATCGTCGTCGGCGAGGTGCGCGGCGCGGAGGTGGTCGAGCTGCTCGCCGCCCTCAACACCGGGCACGAGGGCGGCTGCGGCACCCTGCACGCCAACACCGCCGCCGACGTCCCCGCCCGGGTCGAGGCGCTCGCACTGGCCGCCGGTCTCGACCGGGCCGCGGCCCACAGCCAGTTCGCGGCCGGGGTGGAGGTCGTGCTGCACCTGCGCCGCCACCGCGACGGCACCCGTCGCATCGACGAGGTCGCCGTCCCCACCCGGCGTCCCGACGGCACCGTCTCGATGCTCACCGCCGCGCGGATCCAGGACGGCCGGGTGGTCGACGGCCCCGGCGCGGACCGACTGGCCGACGTGCTGGGTCGGGCATGAGCCCCCTGGCCGCACCGGCGCTCGGCGCGGCGCTGGGCGCGGGGCTGCCCGCGGGGCTGCTCCCGGGACTGCCTGCGGGGCTGCTCGAGGGGGTGCTCGCGGGTCTGCTGACCGCTGTCGCGGCGGCGCTGCTGGTCCCCGCCGTCCCGCGAGCACGGTCGGACCGACCGTCCTGGGGAGCCCTCGTCGCCGGTGCCGGGGGCTGCCTCGGCGTCGTGCTGGCGCTGTCTCCGTCCGCCGGTGCACTGGTCGCCCCGGTGGTCGTGGGGCCCGTGCTGCTGGGCCTGCTGGCGCTCGGGGTCCGGTGGCTCGTGCTTGCGCGGCGACAGCTGCTCACCGCCCGCGACACCGCGGCCAGGGTCCGCGAGTGCTGCGAGTCCCTCGCCGAGGAGCTCGCCGCCGGCTCCGGGCCCGACCGGGCCCTGGCGCGGGCCGCCCGGGACTGGCCGTCGCTGGGACCCGTGCTGGCCGCCCACCGGGTCGGGCTCGACGTGCCCGGCGCCTGGCGCGTCGCCGCCCTGGCCCCCGGCGCGGACGGGCTGCGGCTGGTCGGCGCCGCCTGGCAGGTCTCCGGCCGCACCGGCCAGGGTCTGGCCGCCGCCCTCGCCCGGGTCGCCGACGACCTCCGCGCCGGCGAGTCCAGCCGCCGGGTCGTCGCCTCCGAGCTGGCCTCGGCCCGCGCCACGGGGCGCCTGGTGGCCGGGCTGCCGGTCCTGGCGTGGCTGATGGGCTCCGGCTCCGGAGGGGACCCGCTCGCCTGGCTCCTGGGCGGGTTCGCCGGGTGGGCCTGCCTCGCGCTCGGTGGAGGCCTGCTGCTCGGCGGTCTGGCCTGGATCGAGCTGCTCGCCCGGTCGGTCGAGCGATGACCGTCCTGGCCGCCGCGTGCGCCGCCCTCGCCGTGCTGCTCGCGCACCGTCCGGGCCGCCCCCGGCGCTGGCCCGCGCTCACGAGAGCGGCACCCCGGTGGCCGACGCCATCGCCCGCCTCGCCGTGCGGTCGGCCGAGCAGGCCCGTGCCGAGGTGGAGGACCGGGCCCGACGCGTGGGTGTGCGCGCTGCGGTCCCGCTCGGGCTGTGTCTGCTGCCGTCGTTCGTGGTGCTCGGCATCGTCCCGCTGGCAGCCGCCCTCCTCGCCGACCTCTGGTGATCCTGCTGTGCCTGCCGAACCGGCGCGTCCTTCGGGAAGGTTGCGCCGGTTCGACCCGCTGTCCTTGTCGCGGGGCCCGGCGGTCGTCCACACGCCCGGGCCGATCCGGCGGTCTCCCCAGGCCGGCCCGCAGCGCCCCTGCGAGGGCCGTCCGGCGACCAGCCTGGGTGTCCTCGGGCCGCATCGGGCGGCCCCGGACCCAGGAGGCACCATGCCCCGACCCACCCACCCGACCCGTCCGCGCCGGCACGAGCGCCGGGCGCAGGACGGCATCACGACCGCGGAGTACGCCGTCGGCACCGCGGCCGGTGCCGGACTGGCCGGTCTGCTCTACACGATGCTGAGCGGCGGCTTCGGCGACCAGCTGCTGACCACGCTGTTCGACCACGTGCTCGGGCTGCTGGGCGTCGGATGACCCGGACCGGTCGTGGCGAGCGCGGGGCGGTGACCGCCGAGCTGGCCATGGTGCTGCCGCTGCTCCTCACGGTGAGCGCCTCGGTGGCCGGCCCCGGCGGCCTGCTCGCGGCGCTGCCCGGGGCGCAGGTGAGCGGCGAGGCGACAGCCGCCCGTGAGCCGGCCGCTGGGGGAGTCAGCCCATGACCCGACCCGTGGACCGACCCGTGACCCGACCCGCGTGCCGACGTACCGACTCCGGTGCCGCCACCGCCGCCGCGGTCGCCTGCCTGGGCCTCCTGCTCCTCGTGGGGCTGGCCCTGGGGGAGGTGGGGGCATGGTTCGCGGCGCACCGTCAGGCGCGGGCGGCCGCCGACCTCGCCGCGCTCGCCGGCGCCGGCTCCCTGTCAGGCGCCACCGGCGACCCGTGCGCGACGGCCGTCGACGTCGCGCGACGCAACGGCGCCGAGGTCACCTCGTGCACCACCGACGGCAGCAGCGTGGAGGTCGTCGTCGCGGTGGACGCGCCCAGTCGGTGGGGACCCGAGGCCGCCCTGGTGGGTACCGCGCGGGCCGGGCCGGCGTAGGCGTCGAGGTCAGTCGTCCTCGCGCTCCTCGGCGCGGGCGCGGTCGAGCTTCTCCGAGAGCTCGGTGAGCTTCTTGTGCTCGCGGCGGGCCTGCATCGCCTTCCGGGCGCCGAGCCTGGCCAGCGAGAACCCCCACAGCACCGCCGCCGCAGAGGCCACGCCCAGGAGGAACAAGGTCACCGGCGACACGTCGATGCCCAGCACCTCGACGCCGATGCCCGTCCCGGTGCCGGTGGTGTCGGCGGTCAGGACCCCGACCAGGATGACGACGGCACCGAGGAGGAGCAGGAGCAGACCCAGGACGACCATGCACGCAGCGTAGGGCCGGGCATGCTCGGGCCGCACCCGTCGCGCGGCGCAGAGGTGCCGCTCAGTCCAGCGGGACGTGGGCCAGCAGCAGGTCGAGCAGGACGAGCGCGCCGGCCTTGTCGAGCGGGTTGTTCTGGTTGCCGCACTTGGGCGACTGGATGCACGACGGGCAGCCCTCGACGCACTCGCAGGAGGCGATGGTCTCGCGGGTGGCGCGCAGCCAGGCGCCGGCGGCGTGGAAGCCGCGCTCGGCGAACCCGGCCCCGCCCGGGTGTCCGTCGTGGACGAAGACGGTCAGCGTGCCGGTGTCGGGGTGCAGGGCGGTGGAGACGCCGCCGATGTCCCAGCGGTCGCAGGTGGCAAAGAGCGGCAGGAGCCCGATCGAGCAGTGCTCGGCGGCGTGCGCGGCACCCGGCAGGTCGCCGGGGTCCAGGCCGCTCGCCTCGAGCTCGGCCGGCGGGATCGTCCACCACACGGCGCTGGTGCGCAGCGTGCGCTCGGGCAGGTCGAGCGGCTCCTCGCCGAGCACCTCGCCGCCGGGCTGGCGCCGCCGCAGGAACGACACCACCTGCTGCGAGACGTCCACCTGGCCGAGCACCAGACGGCACGGCCCCCACCACCGGCTGTCCCGCTCCTCGACGACCGCGATGTCGGTCAGCTCGCGGGCGGAGGTGGAGTAGTCGGGGTCGTCGCGCTCGAGCACGGCAACGTGGTCGTCGAGGTCGAGCTCGCGCACGAGGTAGGTCTCGCCGCGGTGCACGTAGACCGCGCCGGGGTGGGCCGTGCCGTGGGCCCGTCCGCCGTCGACGGTGCCGACCACGCGGCCGGTGCCGGCCTCGACGAGCTGCACCTGCTGCCCGCCGCTGGAGCGGATGTCGGCGAGGTCGGCGGCGCGGCTGCGGTCGGTCCAGAACCAGCCGTGCGGCCGCTTGCGCAGCAGCCCGCGGGCCACGAGGTCGTCGACGAGCGGCTCCGCCCCGGGCCAGTACGCCGCCAGGTCGGCGCGCGTGAGCGGCCGCTCCTGCGCGGCGGCTGCGAGGTGCGGCCCCAGGACGTAGGGGTTGGCGGGGTCGAAGACCGTCGCCTCGACCGGTCGCCCGAACAACGACTCGGGATGGTGCACGAGGTAGGTGTCCAGCGGGTCGTCGCGGGCGACCAGCAGCGCCGCGGCGTCCTGCGCCCCACGGCCGGCTCGCCCGACCTGCTGCCAGAAGGCGGCCCGGGTGCCGGGGAACCCGGCCACCAGCACGGCGTCGAGGCCGCTCACGTCGATCCCGAGCTCGAGCGCGTTGGTCGCCGCCAGCCCCAGCAGCTCGCCCGAGCGGAGTCGCTGCTCGATCTCACGCCGCTCCTCGGGGAGGTAGCCGCCGCGGTAGGCCGCCACGCGTCCCGCCAGCGACGGGTCGACCTCCTCGAGCAGGCCCGCGGAGGTCATCGCCACCTGCTCGGCCCCGCGGCGCGAGCGGATGAACGCCAGGCTGCGCACGCCCTCGACCACCAGGTCGGTCAACAGGTCGGCGGTCTCGGAGGAGGCCGCGCGACGCACCGGGGCGTCGTTCTCGCCGAGGTGCTCGGTCAGCGGCGGCTCCCACAGCCCCACGGTGACCCGGCCGCGCGGCGAGGCGTCCTCGTCCACCGCGAGCACGTCGAGGCCGGTGAGCCGGTGCGCGGCCGCGGCCGGGTCGGCCACCGTGGCGGAGGCCAGCACGAACGTCGGCTCGGCGGCGTACGACGCGCAGACGCGCCGCAACCGGCGCAGCACGTGGGCGACGTGCGCCCCGAAGACGCCGCAGCAGGCTGCGGTGCAGCATGTCGGGGTTGGTCAGGACGTACTCCCCGTGGTCGCGGGTCCACTCGCGCTGCTCGCGGCTGCTGTCGCCGTCGTGGGTGGCGAGCCGGACACCGGTGCCGAGGTCGTGCAGCGAGGAGAGCTGGTCCTGGGCGAGCGCCTTGGTCGGCGAGAGGTAGAGCACCGACGCGCCGCGCTGCCCCCGCGCGCCCCGTGACTCCAGCACCCGTGACAGGGCCGGCACCTGGAAGGCCAGCGACTTGCCCGACGCCGTGCCGGTCGACAGCACGACGTGCTGCCCGCGCCACGCGGCGTCCGCGGCGGCCACCTGGTGGGCCCACGGCTCCACCACGCCCCTCGTCTCGTACGCCGCTCGCACCTGCTCCGGGACCCAGGCCGGCCACGGGGCACCCACCGCCGCGCGGGGCGCGAGCTCCTCGACGTGGGTCAGCCGCTCTGCCCGACCCGGCACCGCGGCCAACCGCTCCAACAGACCGGTGACGGGACGGACGGCCCCGGAGGTGGTCGTGCTGGAGGCCGTCATGACCCGGATCCTCGCAAACCCCACCGACACCACCTGAACAGGTGAGCGGGCCCCGGCCGGGTGTGGCGCACAGGCGGGCACGCCTTTACCTTTCTGTGCGCGCCTCGGGGCGTCGTGGTTTCATATCCTGTGGTCGAGCAGGGCGGGGGGCGTGCCTGCGCGCCGCACGACCTGGAGTACCTTCGACCTACCCCCAGCCGACAGGGAGCAACACGTGGACCTCACCCTCGCCACGCGCGACGTCGACGGCACGACCGTTGTCACCGTCGGCGGTGAGATCGATGTCTACACAGCGCCGAAGCTGCGCGACAAGATCACCGAGCTCGTCGCCGCCGGCGTCTACGACCTCGTGATCGACATGGAGGCCGTCGAGTTCCTCGACTCCACCGGCCTCGGCGTCCTCGTCGGCGGACTGAAGAAGGTCCGCGCCCACGACGGGTCGCTGCAGCTGGTCTGCACCCAGGACCGTCTGCTCAAGATCTTCCGGATCACCGGCCTGGCGAAGGTCTTCGTCATCCACGACAGCGCCGAAGCCGCGCTGGCCGCCTCCTGATCCACTCCCGTCGCTGACGGGACCCGCCCCCTCGACACCGACCGGGCGGCGTACGAGCGCGCCGTCCGCACCCGCACCCGGGCGCACCGACCGGGTGACTCGTTGTGGCGCGCGTCACACAGTGCTGCGACCAGAGCCTTTGCCGTGCGTAGACTCCGGCTCGTTCCAGTGAGACGTGGCTCACACTCCCGCTGCTGCGTCCGCACCGAGCTGCACAGCTCCGACCCAGGAGGAAGCGCATGACGGGGACCGTTCCCATCGTCGTGGACGTCTCCGGTGGCAACCTCGTGCTCGTCGTCGTCGTCGCCCTCATCGCACTCGGTGCGTTGGCGATGGCCGCGATGTTCCGCGCCGAGGTGATGTCCGCCGCCGAGGGCACCGACAACATGAAGTCCATCGCCCAAGCCGTGCAGGAGGGGGCCAACGCCTACCTCACGCGGCAGTTCCGCACGCTCGCGATCTTCGCCGGCATCGCGTTCTTCGCGCTGCTCGCGCTGCCCGCCGACGACGCGGTGGTGCGGATCTTCCGCTCCGTCGCCTTCCTCGGGGGTGCCGGGTTCTCCGCCGCCGTCGGCTACTTCGGCATGTCTCTGGCCGTCCAGGCCAACCTCCGCGTGGCCGCGGCCGCGCAGACCCAGGGCCGCGACCCGGCCATGCACATCGGCTTCCGCACCGGCGCCACCGTCGGCATGCTCACCGTCGGACTGGGCCTGCTCGGCGCCAGCGTCGTGGTGCTGTGCTTCCAGGACGACGCGCCGGAGGTGCTGGAGGGCTTCGGCTTCGGTGCGGCACTGCTGGCGATGTTCATGCGTGTCGGCGGCGGCATCTTCACCAAGGCCGCCGACGTGGGTGCCGACCTGGTCGGCAAGGTCGAGAACAACATCCCCGAGGACGACCCCCGCAACGCCGCGACCATCGCCGACAACGTCGGCGACAACGTGGGCGACTGCGCGGGCATGGCCGCGGACCTCTTCGAGTCCTACGCCGTGACGCTGGTGGCCGCGCTGATCCTGGGCTCGCAGGCCTTCGGCGACAAGGGCCTGGTCTTCCCGCTGCTGATCCCCGCGATCGGTGCGCTGACCGCCGTGGCCGGCATCTACCTCTGCCAGCCGCGTGCCGGCGAGAACGGCCTGACCACGATCAACCGGGCCTTCTACATCTCCGCCGGCATCGGCGCCGTCGCCAGCGTGCTGCTGGCCTTCGTCTACCTGCCCGGCGACTTCTCCGAGCTCAGCGGCCTCGAGGGCGGCAGCCCGCTCGACTCGGCCTTCGGCTTCGACGCGGCCAGCGGCAGCCCCGCGGTCATCGCGGCCCTCGCGGTGCTCATCGGCATCGTGCTCGCCGCCGCGATCCTCGCGCTCACCGGCTACTTCACCGGCACGGAGTTCCGTCCGGTCAAGGACGTCGGGCGTACGTCGTTGACGGGCGCGGCCACGGTCATCCTGTCCGGCCTGTCGGTCGGCTTCGAGTCGGCCGTCTACACGACGCTGGTGATCGGGGCCGCCGTGTTCGGTGCGTTCCTGCTCGGCGCCGGGTCGCTCTCGATCGCGCTGTTCGCGGTCGCGCTGGCCGGCTGCGGCCTGCTGACGACCGTCGGCGTGATCGTCGCGATGGACACCTTCGGCCCGGTCTCCGACAACGCCCAGGGCATCGCGGAGATGTCCGGCGACGTCAGCGACGAGGGCGCGCAGATCCTCACCGAGCTCGACGCGGTCGGCAACACCACCAAGGCGATCACCAAGGGCATCGCGATCGCCACGGCGGTGCTCGCGGCGAGTGCGCTCTTCGGCTCCTACATCGGCACCGCCATCGAGCGGATCGCCGACCTGGACGGGGTCACCGAGGGCGACGCGATCGACTTCGTGGGCAGCTTCTTCGTGTTCAGTCCCGACGTCCTGGTCGGCCTGCTGATCGGCGTCGCGGTCGTCTTCCTGTTCTCGGGCCTGGCGATCAACGCCGTCGGCCGCGCCGCGGGCGCCGTGGTGATGGAGGTGCGGCGCCAGTTCCGCGACATCCCCGGGATCATGGAGGGCACCGGCCGCCCCGAGTACGGCAAGGTCGTCGACATCGTCACCCGCGACTCCCTGCGCGAGCTGGCCACCCCGGGCATCCTCGCGATCCTGGCGCCGATCGCGGTCGGCTTCGGTCTCGGCGTCGGTGCGCTGGCCGGTTTCCTCGCCGGTGCGATCGGCTCCGGCACGCTGATGGCGGTCTTCCTCGCCAACGCCGGTGGGGCCTGGGACAACGCCAAGAAGCTCGTCGAGGACGGCCACCACGGCGGCAAGGGCTCCGAGGCCCACGCCGCGACCGTCATCGGCGACACCGTCGGCGACCCGTTCAAGGACACGGCCGGTCCGGCGATCAACCCGCTGCTGAAGGTGATGAACCTCGTCTCCCTGCTCATCGTGGGCGCGGTCATCTCCCTCACCGTCGGCGAGGACGCCAACCGTCCGATGTCGGTCGTCATCGCCCTCGTGGCGACGATCGGCATCGCGGCCGCGGTCTACGTGTCCAAGCGCCGTTCGGCGGTCATCTCCGACGAGGAGCCCGCCGCGGTCGGCTGAGGCCACCCGTCACACGCACAGCGCCCCCACCCGGCACCTGGGTGGGGGCGCTGTGCGCGTCAGGGGGCTGTGCCGGCGGGCTCAGCGGCGGGGCCGCACCTTCAGCTTCAGCGGCTTCGAGCGCGACTCCTCGGTCGCGGCGGAGCCGGCGTACACCGCGGTGATGACGTGCTTGCCCTTCGACAGCTTCGGCAGCTTGACCTTCTTGGTGCCCCGCGCGATGCGCAGCCGCTTGAGGGTCTTGGTGCCGTCGAGGAGGCTCACCACGCCGTCGGGGGCGAACCCGTCGACCAGCACGCCGACCTTCACCCGGACCGGCTTGCCGACGCGGGCCTTCTTCTTGCCCTTGAGCGTGGTCGCGGAGGCGAGCTTGGCCACCGGCAGCGCCGAGGTCGTGAACAGCCCGGGTGCGTACGCCGCCCGCGTGGCCGTGACCGTGACGGCCAGGGTGGAGCCAAGGTCGTCGGTGCTGACGACGTACGTCGAGGACGTGGCGCCCGTGATCACCTGGCCGCCCCGACGCCACTGGTAGGTGAAGGTGGGGGTGTCCCCGGAGCCCCAGTCGCCGGGGAGCGCGGTGAGGGTGCGGCCCAGGGCGACCGTGCCCGAGACGGACGGCTGCGAGGTGAACGTGAGGGCGTCGCCGAGGGCCGGCGAGACCTCCTGGCTGTCCACGGTGCTGTCGGTCCAGCCCTCCTTGGAGCCGGTCACCTTGACCAGGATCCGGCGGCCGTAGTCCTCGGGGGTCAGTGTGTAGGTCCTGGCTGTGGCGCCCGCGATCGGGGAGCCGTCGCGCAGCCACTGGTAGGTGTGCTTGACACCCCCCTCGTTCCACGTCGGGTCCTCGACGCTGACGACCTTGCCGACCTTCGCCGTCCCGGTGATGGTCGCGGCCGAGGTGGCCGCGAGCGGCTCCTCGGTGGCGGCCGGGATCGGCAGGTAGTTGGTCAGCGCGCTGATGATCGGCAGGCCGGCGAGGGTCCCCGTGACCAGCGCGTGCACCTGCTTGCCGGCGTCCTCGACCCCGGGCACGAACGTCGGGCCGGTCGCGCCGGGGACCGGCACGTTGTCGACGAACCACTGGTAGGTGGTCGTCACGCCGGGGAGGCTCCAGATCGGGTTGAGGATCTGCAGCAGCGAGCCGACGCCCGGGATGCCGGTGATGCTGGGGTCCTGAAG
>LULK01001063.1_pt1 | contig 11055 bp, 12 predicted proteins | sample 728181 | NCBI WGS metagenome assembly LULK01 (sample SAMN03860291, study PRJNA289734) | marine metagenome | biome: seawater column; feature: ocean; material: water; isolation source: Red Sea water column Station 169 - depth 10m | place: Saudi Arabia: Red Sea | collected 2011-10-15 | depth 10 m | reverse complement strand
GATGGATCTTGACTTTTAAAAATACCAGAACCAACAAAAACTGTTTCAGCACCAAGTTGCATCATTAAAGAAGCATCTGCAGGAGTAGCAATTCCTCCAGCAGCAAAATTAGGAACCGTTAGTTTTTGATTTTTAGCTACCTCTTCTACTAAATCTAATGGAACTCTAAATTCTTCTGCTTTTTTTGATAAATCAGCATCTTTTAGTTCAATAATTTGTGAAGTAATCATTTTCATATGCCTTACAGCTTCAACAATATTTCCACTACCAGCTTCACCTTTAGTTCTAATCAACGCAGCACCTTCATTTATTCTTCTTAGGGCTTCACCTAAGTCTCTTGCACCACATACAAATGGAACCTTAAAAGGATGTTTATCTACATGGGCATGCTCATCAGCCGTTGTAAGTACTTCACTTTCATCAATGAAGTCAACTTCTAAGGCTTCTAAAATTTGTGCTTCTGCAAAATGACCAATTCTACATTTTGCCATCACTGGTATTGAAACATTGTCCTGTATTTCTTTTATCATATGAGGGTTGCTCATTCTTGCAACACCACCATCTTTTCTAATATCAGATGGAATTCTCTCTAAAGCCATAACAGAAACTGCTCCTGCATCTTCTGCAATTTTAGCTTGTTCTAAATTAGTAACGTCCATAATTACCCCACCTTTTAGCATTTCTGCTAAACCGACTTTAACTTTGAAAGACTCTTTACTCATGAATTATTTCCTTTTCTTGTGTATTTGTTATTTCTTTGACTTTTTTAATTACTGATTCGATTATCCAGTCTGGAGTTGAAGCTCCGGCGGATATTCCTACAGAATTTACATCATCTTTAAACCAAGATGAATCAATTTCTGCAGCACAAGTCACCTGAAATGTATTTTCATTCCTTTCTGAGCTCAATTCAGCTAGACGTTTGGAATTAGCGCTTGTAAATGATCCAATAATAATCATTAAGTCAGTTACTTCAGACAACTCTTTAATTTGTTCTTGATTTCTTTTAGTTGGAAAGCAAATCGTATTAACAAATCTTAAATCAAATACTTTTGTCATTAAAACGTTTATAATATCTTGCACGTTTTCGATTGTTTGGGTTGATTGAGTTACAACTCCAGCTTTCTTTGTTTTTCTCAGTGCTTCAGCTTCTTCTACTGAAGCAACAATCACTGGATCTGGTATTTGACTAGCAATTCCAATCACCTCATCGTGACCATGGTCTCCAATAATAATAATTTTTCTACCTTCTTTATGTAATGCTTTTACTTCATGATGTATTTCATGAACTAAAGGGCATGTAGCATCGATAATATTCATTTTTTTATCTTCAGCTTTTTTCCAAACCTCTTTTGCAGTACCGTGAGCTCTAAAAAGAACAGGTTTGTCTTTTGGAATCTGATCAAGTTTTTCAACAACCTTTACACCTTCTTTTTCTAAGTCACTTACGACACTTTCATTATGAACAATATCTCCCAACATATAGACTTCTCCATATTTTTTGCTCATTTCGTAAGCGCTATTTACAGCATCTCTTACTCCAAAACAATATCCAGCATCTTTAGCTAAGATTATCTTCATTGAACTTGCTTATATATGTTGACATTAAATTTAAAACTGTTGATTTGACATCTGAAAATTCACCTTCTACTAGCGCTGCAGCTGCAAAAGGATGTCCTCCTCCACCCATTTTCTTAGCGATTTCACTAACTTTATACTTTCCCTTTGATCTAAAGCTTAATCTAACTTTTCCTCCAAGGTCATAAAGCATTAAGGAAACTTCAACTCCCTTAATTCCTCGGAAAAAATCTGTAAACCCGTCAAAATCTTGATTTGAGCCATTGACCTCTTTAATCATGTCATGATTTAAAGAAAACCAGACAAGCTCACCATCACAATCATAATTTAATTTTTGAAGCACGTTTCCTAAAAGCTTCATTCTGCTAATCGAAGAGTTTTCATAAATGTTTTGATAAACTTTAGAGATATCTAACCCCATTTGAATGGCATCTACGGCAACTTGATGACAAAGATCAGTTGTATTACTATGTCTGAATGAACCAGTGTCTGTTATAACAATATTTCTTTGCTTAATAATGAAATCATAATAGCAGGAAGTGCCGTAACTGATAAATCATTATCAGATTTTGCGTGATGATCAATACTTAATGTTTCAATATTATTTTCCTCTAACAAAAATGCTACATCTCCCAATCTATAAAAATCTCCAATATCTAATATCAATCCTAAATCTGCTTTTTTAATAAATGATGCTGAATCTCCATCCAGCTCTTGAAAAATATTATCCTCATTCAAAAAATTATATACTTCTGGTATTGGAGAGTGATTAACGATAATGCAATCTTTGCCAATTGAATCTAAATATTTGTACAAAGCGTAAGCAGAACCTAGGCTATCTCCATCTGGATTTATGTGAGATGAAATAAAGATTTTATCGTGTTTATCGATAATGGATTTTATTTGATGAAAATCCATATTTTACCTCTGCCAAGTATTTTCAGGAATATTATTTTGTTTATTATGATATCTTGAAAGAACAAAGAAATAATCTGATAAACGATTTAAATACATTATTACGGGATTATTATCCAAAGAATTATTGTATAATGTTACAGCCGATCTTTCAGCTCTTCTAGTAATTGCTCTAGCAACATGTAAATTTGATGAAAATTGATCTCCGCTTGGTAAAATAAATTCTTTTAAAGGTTCTAAGTCCTGGTTAAGATAATTTATTTGATCGTCTAAATCTGAAATCATGTTTTCATTTATGATAGAATTATCTTCAAGATTCATTGAAATATGTCCACCTATATCGAATAAATTATTCTGAATTTTTTTTAAGAACTCTGTTATATCTGAGTTTTGGCTAAAGGACAAACAAACTCCAATAACGCTACTTAATTCATCTACCTCTCCAAGACAATGAATGATATTATCAGACTTAAGGACAGATTCTCCTTTGGCTAGGCTTGTTTTACCACCATCTCCATTTCTTGTAGTAACTTTTGTAATTCTCATTACATCATACCTGACAGCCATAGATGGGTTAGAATACTGAATACATATCCAATGAAAATTACTCCAGTCCATCTAAGATGGCTTGAAAATGTATAAATTCCCTTTGCTTGACCCATCAAAGCAACACCAGGTGCAGAACCTATTGAAAGCAAACTTCCGCCAACTCCTGCAGTAAGAGTAATTAAAAGCCACTGATTTAAGTCCATAGTAGTAGTATCATGCATTTGAATCACAGAAAACATAACAGGTATGTTATCAATTAAAGCAGATATAATTCCCATCGTATTTATCAGTGCCAAATAACCAATTTTTGAAAGTCCAGCTACACAAAGTATTACTCCATAGAAAAATAATAAGGTATCCCACTCAGCTTGAGCAATTTGCTTAAATACTCCAAAAGGTTGATCTGAGCCATCACGAGAAATTTTGCTCTCTGCAGAATAAGTTCTTTTTAAATAATAACCAAAAAGTTGCAAAAGACTCAATCCAAACATCATACCAAATACAGGAGGAAGCTTAAGGAATTGTTTAAAGGAAATTGCCATCATAATTGTAACAAGGAATAAACAGCTTATAACCACAGCACCTTGTTTTAACAACACAGGAGGATTTTCAACTTCATCCGCAGAACCATCAATGAAAAAACTCATAATAAATGCCGGAATAATAAAATTTACTAATGAAGGTAAGAAGAGTTTGAAAAATTGCACAAATTCAACGTAACCAGCCTGCCAAACCATTAGTGTTGTTATATCTCCAAAAGGACTAAAAGCACCACCAGCATTAGCAGCTACAACAATATTGACACAACTTATACTTGTAAAATTTTTATTACCTTTTCCAACAGCTAATACCACTGCACACATTGTAAGTGCAGTTGTTAAGTTATCCGCTATGGGTGATAAGAAAAATGAAATAAACCCAGTAATCCAAAATAATTTTTTATAACTAAAATTTTGATTTAGAAGAATAGAACGCAATTTTTCGAAAACATTTCTCTCAGTCATTGAATTTATAAAAGTCATCGCCACTAAAAGGAAGAGCATCAACTGATTAAATTCATCGAAAGCATGCATCAGTTCTTTTTTGACAGCATAAGAATCTCCAGTTTGCACTCCTACCCAAGCGATCATTGCCCAAATAATTCCTGCAGCAAAAAGTACGGGCTTAGACTTCCTAAGGTGCGTAACCTCCTCTGTCATCACAAAAGCATATGCAATGATAAATATGACAATAGATATAATTCCAACTGGATGATTCAATAAATCCATAGGCGGTAATTTAAATAAAAAGAAATGAAAAAATTATTAAAATCGTATTAATTATTTTATATTTTAAAATGGAAAATTTATTACCTGTTTTACTCATTATTGGGGTATCAATGTTAGCGATGAATTTGGGACTGATTTTTAAAAATAAACCACTCAGAAAGGCTTGTGGTGATTCACCTGACGGATGTGAAATTTGTGGTGGCGATCAAGATAAATGTGATAGCAACGCTTAATTCTTTGGAAATCCAGTTGAAAAAACCTTTGTAAAAGATTTATCCTCATTTAAAAGTATTGAAAAAGATTCAACTCCCTTTAAATTTTCTACTATGTCAAAATTATCGATTGTATAAAACATTGTAGATAGTGCATCGGCATCTAAGCATGATTTGTCAGAAATAATCGAAACTGAACCCAATTTAGAAGAAATTGGGTACCCAGTTTTTGGATTTATTTCATGATGATAAAATTTGTCATCAATTATATAAAAATTTCGGTAATTACCTGAAGTTGCAATTGAAAGATTATTAAGGGAAATAACTAGCTCAATATCATTTTCAAAATTTGTAATTGATGGAGTATTAATTCCTATTTTCCAATCTTTACTTTTTGATCTGGTCCTAATTTCACCTCCTATTTCAATAAAAAGATCTTCATATTCAATTAAAGAATTAAAAATTTTATCAACTGCATAACCTTTCGCAATTGAGCTTAAGTCAATTTGAACTCTAGAATCTTTCTTACGTATTTTTTCTTTATCAACTTCAATTAGATTTTGGCCAATAAAAGCTTTAACACTGTCAATCATTGTTTCTGAAGGTGGAGATTCAAAAACATCAGGACCGAATCCCCATAAATTGACTAAAGGCATGATTGTTATATCATATTGACCGTTTGATAAATCATAATATTTAAATGAACGTTCTAAAACCTTATAAAAATCTTCAGATATAAAAAACCAATCAGTTGATTCAGATTGATTGAAAGTTGAAATTTCACTTGTTGGTATATAGGTTGACATTTGTTGATTAATATCTTTTAATATTTTTTCAATAAGTATATAATTTTCTTCAATTTCTTCTGGGTTATTTGTTTTTGGAAAAAACTTTACTGTATATGTTGTTCCCATAGTATTACCATTGATAGTAACAAGATTTTTTTCAGGAGGACTACAACTTAGTAATAAAAGAATTATTAATGAAGCTAGTCTATTAGCCAAAGTCATCATAAGCGATCATATCTTCTTCAACGCCTAAGTCCCAGAGCATTTTTTGAACAGCACTAATCATCATTGGAGGACCACATAAATAATACTCACATTCAGTAGGATCTTCATGATCTCTCAATAACATGTCATGTGCAACCTGATGAATGAATCCTGTTGGACCTTCCCAGTTATCTTCCGGTAGTGGATCAGATAGAGCGACATGATAACTAAAATTATCAAATTCTTCTGCTAAGGCTTTGAATTCATCATCATAAAACATTTCTTTTTCTGATCTAGCACCATACCAAAATGAAATTTTTCGTTTAGATTTTTCAGTTTTAAGTAAATGAAAAATATGAGATCTTAATGGAGCCATTCCAGCACCACCTCCGATGTAAACCATTTCACGGTCGGTGTCTTTGATGAAGAATTCACCGTAAGGTCCGGATACAGTTACCTTATCTCCTTCTTTGAGATCAAAAACATATGAAGAAGCTATTCCTGGAGGTGCAGATGGGTTATCTGGTGGAGGACTAGCAATTCTAATATTTAACATAATCATGTTACCCTCTGCAGGATGATTTGCCATTGAATAAGCTCTGAAAACTGGCTCTTTATTTTCTGCAACATATTGCCAAATATCGAATTTATCCCAGTCACTAGTATACAAGTCTTGAATTTCGAAATCTTTATATTCTAATCCTTTATATTCAGGTACATCAATTTGAATATAACCACCAGATTCAAACTGGATTGGATCGTCTTCTGGTAGCTCTAAAATTAATTCTTTAATAAAAGTAGCTACATTATCATTTGATTTAACAACAGCATCCCATTTTCTAATACTGAATATTTCATCAGGTACTTTTATTTTCATATCATTTCTAATCTTTACTTGACAGCCTAATCTCCAATTATCTTTTTGGTCTGTACGAGAAATATATGCTTCTTCAGTAGGTAAAATATCTCCTCCACCTTCGGTGACCTGGCATTTACATTGTGCACAAGTTCCTTGTCCTCCACAAGCGGATGGCAAATAAACGTTTTGTGCTGCTAAAGCTGAAAGGACTGTACCTCCAGTTTGAACATTAATAGATTTATCTACATCATCATTAATTAATAATGTGACTTCTCCTTGTGGAAGAAGAATATCTCCTAAAACATTAAGAATTATAACTAACAAAAGTATTACTGATGAAAAAACAATTACTCCTAATAAAATATCACTCATTATAAATCGATCCCCGAAAATGCCATAAAGGCCATTGATAATAATCCAGTTAACAACATAGCCATTCCCACTCCTCTTAACCTAGGAGGAATATTAGAATACCTTATTCTATATCTGATTGATGCTAAAGCTACAATTGCTAAAAAGAAACCAACACCTGAACCAAAACCATAAACGACTGTTTCTGAAATAGTGTATTCTCTTTCTACCATAAATAATGATCCACCTAAAATTGAACAATTAACAGCAATCAATGGAAGAAAAATTCCAAGACTATTATACAAAGATTGTGAGAATCTTTCCATAAACATTTCAACCAATTGAACCATTGCAGCTATAACAGATATGAAAACTATTAATTTTAAAAAACCTAAATCTGTATCTTTAAAATCTTGACTAATCCATACAAGAGCACCTTTATCAAGTAAGAATTCCCAAAGAAACCAGTTAATAGGAGCTGTAATTGTAAGAACAACAATCACAGCTAGTCCGATTCCAACGGACGCATCAATCTTCTTTGAAATAGCTAAAAATGAACACAAACCTAAAAAATAGGCTAAAACGATATTTTCAATGAATACTGCTTTAGTAAAGATACTTAGATAGTGTTCAACACCTGTCATTATGCGTCCTCCTCAACACCAGCAAACTCCCTTTGAATCCATATTACTAAACCCAAAATAATAAATGCTCCAGGAGATAAAACTAACAAACCAATATTTTCATATCCTGCTGCATACCACGATTCAGGAATTCTCCATAAAACATAACCTGCTCCACCATCCGGAAGCGTAATAGTTCCTGCCCCAAAAAGCTCTCTAAAAAAAGAAACAATTATAATTATTAATCCATAACCCATGCTATTTCCCAAACCATCTAAAAATGCTTTAGATGGTCCATGTTTTAAAGCAAATGCCTCAGCACGACCCATAATGATACAATTTGTAATAATTAATCCAACAAAAACTGAAAGTTGTTTACTCATATCATATAAATATGCTTTTAATAATTCATCAACTACTGATACAAGAGATGCAATGACAGATAGCATTATAACAATTCTAACACGAGTAGGAATGTAATTTCTAATTAGAGAAAGTATAACATTAGATGAGCATAAAACAAAAACAACAGCTAGCGTCATAATTATAGCTTGATCTAGTCTAATTGTAACAGCTAAAGCTGAGCAAATTCCTAGAACCTGTAATGATATTGGATTATTAACATTTATAGGATCACTAACAATTTTTTTTGATTCAGAATTAAATAGTTCCATAATCTCTTATTTTATCTAAAGTTTTCTCATATCTTAATAAATCTTCTAGTAAAAAGTCAGTAACACCATCCGCAGTAACTGTAGCACCAGAAATACCATCTACCTGATGAATTGAAGAAGTATTTGATTCAGAATAATCAACTCCACCCTTAACAACTTTAATGCTAATGATTTTTCCAGATTTATCGCGGATTTTTTTTGGTACATATTGTATTTGTCCGCCTGGTTGCTTTATAGGGTGATTGACAAAATTATCAGTAAACCATTTTTTTTCAACTTCACCACCTAAGCCAGGAGTCTCACCATGTTTATAAAATTGAATACCTAAAACAGAATCTGTATCAGGATTTAAGGCAATGTATCCAAAAATTGTGGACCAAAGGCCCTTTCCAGCTATTGGAAGAGCAATTCCTTGGACTTCATCATTATCCATTCTTATGTAAATTGGTAAAGTATCCTCATTTTTTTCAATATCAACCTCTTCAATATTGCACTCTACAATCTCACCTTCAACATTTACACATTTAGCATCAATAGAGCTCTTGAATGTTTGCTCAATACTTTCATTGGTTAATAATAAACTTTCATCAAAGTTTAATGATTTTAAAATAGTTTTTTGGACATCAGCTTTAAGATTTTGATCTTGCAAATCTTTAACACTGTCCTTTGTAAATGAGAGCATTGTTCCCAAAACAACAGTTACAATAAAAACGAAAAAAAGAGTGTAATTATTACTATACATTTCTTGCTAACCTCATTTTTATGTTTGCTTGAACTACATAATAATCTATTAATGGAGCAAACATATTCATAATTAATATTGCTAAAAATACACCTTCAGGATATGCTGGATTTATTGAACGAATTATGACAGTTAATACTCCAATCAAAAAGCCGTAAATCCATCTTCCAGTGTTAGTATGAGATGAAGTGACAGGCTCAGTGGCCATAAAAACAGTACCAAATAAGAAACTACCAATCAAAATGTGCTGTAAAGGAGTAATCGTTAACATTGCATTTGGAAAACCACCAGCTTGCAGGATGCCATCAACAGTTAAATAGTTTAATAAATTAAAAAGCAGTGCAGTAAAGACTAAGCCCAAAACAGAAGAAACCATAATTCTCCATGATGCTATACCGCAATAAATAAGGAAGAAGGCACCTAATAATATTAATAGCTTATTTGTCTCTCCAATAGATCCTGGAATTAAACCCCAAAACATATTTAAAATCGAGTAATCAAATTGTGTATTGGCTGCAAAAAGATTTGAAGCAGTATCGTATTCTACTGGATTTGCTGGAATTGCTAATGCAGTAGCTCCACTATATCCATCAGGACCTACAGCCCATACTTTATCCCCAGATATCTTTGTAGGAAAAGCAAAATACATAAATGCTCTTGATGTCAAAGCCGGATTAAAAATGTTTGTTCCTACTCCACCAAAAATTTCCTTACCAATAATTATTCCAAAACTTGTTCCAATAAATACTTGCCATAAAGGAACATCTGGTGGCATAGTGAGAGGTATTAATGCACAACTAACTAAGAAACCTTCATTGACTTCGTGCTTCCTAATTATTGCAAATGTTAACTCGCATATTGCACCTGCAACAAAAGTTGCAATTAAAATTGGAATGACATAGGTGAATCCAAAAATAGTATTTCCAACAATACCTCTTTCAATTTCCATGGCAAGAGCATTTAAGTAGCCAATATTATAAGCTCCAAATATATAACAAGGAATGAGAGCTATCACAACAAAGAACATAGTTCTTTTGATATCCATATTATCCCTAATATGAGGACCTTTGCTTGTTTGTTTATTAGTTGAAAAGAAAATAGTATCTGCAGCTTCCCAAACAGGATAAGCCCAAGATAGAGGCTTACCTTTTTCTACAAATTTTCCAGTTTCTTCAAATATTTTTCTTAAAAAATCCATAATTACTTATCAAAATAAATTGTATCTAAACCTTTCCTAATAATTGCACCTACATCAGATTTACTCGGGCATACAAAAGAACATAATGCAACATCTTCTTCATCGCATTCATAAATACCAAGCTGCTCCATTTCATCAATATCATTTGCTTCAATACTTCTGGCTAATGCATTTATATATATGTCCATTGGAAAAACTTTCTCCCATGCATCAACAGGAACAAATGCTCTATTACTTCCATTTTGTAATGTGGTAAAATCAAAACTTTTCTTATTTGATCCTAGGTAAGTATTGAAAACACTATATTTTGATTTTCCACCTGGATGTAACCAACCGATAAAAGGTCTTTCAAATGATTCTTCAATGACAGAAAAAGATGAATGATAAAATCCTAAGAAGCCTTCAAAATCAACTTGTTTCCCTGTCAATACATTACCAGATATAATTCTAACATTTTCCATCAATAAAGAATCTTTATATAAATCAAATCTAGCGCCAATTCGAGATTTGATATACGAAGGCTTTACAGCAGGTCCTCCAACACAAATATTCAAAGAAAAATCGATAATACCTTTGGAAAATAGCTTTCCTAAAACTGGTAAGTGACTTCCTTGTACGGTCCAAACAACTTCATTCTGGTTCAAAGGATTTACTCTATTTAAAATAACACCAACATTTCCAGATGGATGCGGTCCCTCAACTTGAATCAAATTGATAAAATCATAATCGGACAAAAATGAAAAGTTATCGCCCCTAACAGCAACATAAAGTTGTCCATCAGTAAGTTTCTTAAGATTAGACAATGCAGAAATGATGTATTCTTTGTTTTCAGCTAATGAAAAAGATAAATCATTTGCTAATGGCGAAGAATCAGCAAGACTTACTACAATACATTTAGGACTATCGCTAGGATTAACAACTTTATTAAAAGGTCTTTGTGTAAAAAAGGGCCAAAAATTATGTTTTTGAATGAACTCCTTTACATTATCTTTTGATGAAAGATTGATTTGTTTATCAGATTCAATATTTTTTTCTTTTTCTTCGTCTACTTCAATAATAATATCAAGAACTGCTCTTCTTTCTCCATAAACAAT
>LULK01000930.1_pt1 | contig 11056 bp, 10 predicted proteins | sample 728181 | NCBI WGS metagenome assembly LULK01 (sample SAMN03860291, study PRJNA289734) | marine metagenome | biome: seawater column; feature: ocean; material: water; isolation source: Red Sea water column Station 169 - depth 10m | place: Saudi Arabia: Red Sea | collected 2011-10-15 | depth 10 m | reverse complement strand
CCAAAATTAGATAAAAATATAATTGTTTCAGCTCATGGAAATTCAATTAGATCATTGTGTAAATACCTATTTGATTTAGATAACAAAAAAATTTCAAGTTTAGAAATACCAACAGGTAATCCTTTATTAATAGAAATTGAAGAAGGAAAAATTAAAAATGCTAGTTATTTAGATAAAGACAGAGCAAAAGACCTTTTAGTTTTCTAAATAAATAATTTTTCATATATTTCATAATCAGTTAAGTGCTTAAATTCTCCTTTATGTTCATAACCATAAAGTTTGCTGTCTCTTAAAAGAGTATCCCATATTTCAGATACAGGAAAATAATTCAGTTGCTTATGAGAAATTATATCTTTGTTGAATATTTGACATCCTGTATATTTAAAATTATTAACTTTTTCCTTATATAAAATATTATTTTTAATTTCGAAATCTCCATTAAATCTTCTATCAAAACACGATGAATTATTTACAACCAATAAAATATTTTTAATTTTTTTTTCGAAATAGATATTTTCCATATCAATAACTGAGGTTATGAAACTGTCATCCCAAATTGTATCTGGATTGATAACTAATACATCCTCTTCATCAGATTTATTAATGAGGCTTAAAATTCCACCACCTGTACCTAAAATTGTTTCACCGTCATCAACAATTTCTATGTTAATTGGAAAATTTTTATTTTCAATAAAACTTATTATTTTTTCTTTTAAATAAAATACGTTTATTTTAATTTTGCTTATTTTTAGTTTTATTAAAAATTTAATAGTATTTTCTAATAAGGTTTCATCTTTATAATTAATTAAAGGTTTGGGTATTGTATCTGTTATTGGTTGAACCCTCTTACCAAACCCAGCACAAAGAATTAAAGCAGTTTTAACTTTCATATCAATTTTCTTTTTTTTTTATCAAAATTTTTAATTAAAAGATAATTTAAGTCATTAAATATGGGGTTTCTGCTTGTTCTAAGTTCAATTAATTTCCAAGCATAAGGTATAAGTTTGAGATATTTATTTTTTTTATCTCTCATGGATAAACGAGCAAATATACCAATTATTTTCAAGTTTCTAAGTACAGATAAAATCTCAAAATCGTTTTTGAATTTTTCATAATCTAAATTTTTGTTTTTTTTTAAGAATTCATGAAAAATAAAATCCTTTATTTTTGTATTTGTTTTAAGCCTTACATCATCAATTAAAGAAGCTAAATCGTATGCAATATTACCATATACTGCATCCTGACTATCAAGCAGTCCTAAGCCCTTTTTAGTTATCATTATATTAGATACATGAAAATCTCTGTGTACAAAAACTTTCTTATGGTATGAAATATTTCTTAATAATTTCTTAAATATTTTTTTTAACTCTTTTTCTAAAAATTGTTTTTTTTTACCTTTAAAATATTTTTGTAAATACCAGTCTATAAATAAGTTGGACTCATCTAATAACATTTTTGAGGTATAGTTTGGAACTTTGAAGTTTGTTTTCAAAAATGTTTTTTGTTTTTTAATTTTTATTTTTTTTATTTTTGACAGTAGATCTAAAATTTTTTTATAGTAATTTTTTTTGTTAGTTTTATTATTTTTAAATTTTTCAAAAACTGTTAAATCTCCGAAATCTTCTATTTCTATATAATTTTCTTTATAATTTTGAGATATTAAAGATGGGGCTATCACCTTTTTTTTAATTAAAATTTTGTTAATTGCATCATAATCTAATAAATTACTTTTTTTGTTTTTATCACAAAAAATAACAATACCATTTCTGCTTCTATAGAAATATCTGAATGATGCATCTCCAGATAATTTTTTTAATCTATTTAAATTCATTTAAAAATTTTTTATTTTCAGAAATGATTGAAAGATAGCGCTCGGTATAATTTTTTTTATATTCAAATATTAAATTTATACTATTTTTAATTTTTATTTTTTTTACTATTTCTGGCCATTCAACTAATGTAATTTGATCTTTTAAATTTTCATCAATACCTAAATTGTTTAATTCTTTTTTATTTTTAATTCTATAAAGATCATAGTGTTTTATTAATTTTTTTTTTATTTGATATTCATTAATAACCGTAAATGTAGGGCTTGTTACTTCTGATATATTTTGTTTATTAGCTTTTTGAAGAGAATTTATTATGTATTTGACAAAAGTTGTTTTTCCAACACCTAAATTCCCACTCAATAATATAAAATCACCTTGTTTTATTAACTTAGAAAATTTTTCTGCTACAGATTTGGTATCTTTTTCCTCAGAGATGTTAATTTTACCACCTTTAGTAGCGGTAAGCATCTGGCTTATATGGTCCTTCGGTTTTAACACTAATATAGTCAGCTTGGTCCTTAGATAAAGGTGTTAGTTTAGCTCCAACTTTTTCTAAATGTAATCTTGCTACTTTTTCATCCAAATGTTTAGGAAGTACATATACTTTATTCTCGTATTTATCTGAGTTATTCCACAGTTCTATTTGGGCTGTTACTTGATTTGTAAATGAGGCACTCATAACAAAACTTGGGTGTCCTGTTGCACAACCTAGATTTACAAGTCTTCCTTCTGCTAATAAAATAAGTCTCTTATTATCTGGAAAAGTAATTTCATGAACTTGTGGTTTAATTTCATCCCATTTATAATTTTTTAATGCGTCAACTTGAATCTCATTATCAAAATGTCCAATATTACAAAGTATTGATCTATCTTTCATTGCTCTCATATGATCTGCAGTAACAATATCTTTATTACCTGTTGCTGTAACAACAATGTCAGCTTGACCTATCATCTCGTCCATTAATACAACTTCATAACCCTCCATCGCAGCCTGAAGTGCACAAATAGGATCTGTTTCTGTTACCATTACTCTTGCACCACTTTGCCGTAATGATGCTGCACTTCCTTTTCCTACATCACCAAATCCAGCAACAATGGCAACTTTTCCTGACATCATTACATCTGTTGCTCTTTTGATTCCGTCAACTAAACTTTCTCTGCATCCATATAGATTATCAAATTTTGATTTTGTAACTGAGTCATTAACATTTATCGCAGGAACTAAAAGTGTTCCTTGCTCTTCCATCTTTTTAAGAGCTAATACACCTGTAGTTGTTTCTTCACTCAACCCTTTTATATCTTTCATCAAATCTTTGTAATCTTTATGCATAAGTGCAGTAAGATCTCCACCATCATCTAATATCATATTTGGCTTCCAATCTTTTTTACCTTCGATAGTTTGTCTTACGCACCACCAATATTCTTCCTCGGTTTCACCTTTCCATGCAAACACTGGGATGCCAGCTTTTGCGATTGCAGCTGCTGCATGGTCTTGAGTGGAAAAAATGTTACATGAAGACCATCTTACCTCAGCTCCTAGGTCAACTAAAGTTTCGATTAAAACTGCTGTTTGGATTGTCATGTGCAAACAACCTAAAATTTTTGCACCTTTTAAAGGATGTTTTCCTTTATATTCTTTTCTTAATGCCATTAAACCTGGCATTTCTGTTTCTGCTAATGAAATTTCTTTTCTTCCAAATTCAGCTTCTTTAATATCTTTTACTTTATAATCTGTCATAAGCTTCGGCTTGTAACAACTTTATTTGTATTAATCAACTTTTCATTGGGTCGCCGGAAAAATAATTTCAACTTTTGCACCTTTGTTTGCGTTATTTTCAGCTTTTATTTGACCATTATGTAATTCTACCAAGTTTTTCACTATATTTAGACCTAGTCCAGAGTGTTCGCCGAAATTTTTTGGTCTATTGCTATAAAATCTATTAAATATTTTATTAGTATCCTTTTCAATAAAACCGGTACCTTCGTCAATTACAGCAATTGTGGGCTTTCCATCTTTACTATTAAAAACATCAACTACTATTTCTTGGTTTGGGCTACTGAATGAAATTGAGTTATCTAACAAATTTGCAATTATTTGCTCTATTCTATTACTAATTCCATAAATGAAATAGTTTTCAGATCCATTGGATTTAAATTTTATATTTATATTTTTCTTTGAATTATAAATATTGTTAAAATCATCAACAACTGAACTTGCTATATCTTTAATATCAATTTTTTGCATTTTTTCAGTTGAAATAACAACTTCGTCTTTTAACATTTGAGAATAATCAGTAATAAGCCTCTCAATTCTTTCTACATCATGAGAAACAATATTAATTAATTTATTTCTTTTTTCTTTATCATCAGTTTCAGAAATTACCTCGGAGGCACTCTTAAGGGAAGCTAACGGATTTCTTATTTCATGAAGTAAATCAGTAGAGTAATTTTCAGCTGCAGTAATTCTTTTATTTAGTTCATTTGTCATCTCATCTAGAGATTTTGAAAGTATGCCTAATTCATCATTTCTTTTTTTTACACTTTCTATATCTGATTTTTCTTTACTTTTATTCTTAATAATTTTTGTATAATTAACGAGATTTTTAATTGGTTTAAGAAAATATCTATTTAAAACATATGAAAATATTAAAATGACGAGAAAAACAGCTATAGCCGTTCTAATAATGAAATTTTCTCTCTCAGCAATTTTTTGAATTATTTTGTCAGCATTTTCAGAAATAAGAATAAAACCATTTGTCTTTTTATATTTCACATTTTGTATGCTGTAGACAAAATGCTGTCCATCAACCTCTTTAACTTTAGTAATTGAAATTTCAGACTTGGAAATATCGTAATCCTTAATATCCTCATCGAATACTGTAATAATACTTTTGTTATTTTTTGAAATGTTTTTTTTGTTGTCAGTATTTTCTAATAAGTCTTCAATAATCAGTTCTGAGGAAGGTATTGATCTAGTATCTCCCACTAAATTTAATTTATCATCAAAAAATATTACTCTATCTAATTTCTCAAAGTAGGGAAATCTTGATTTTTTTGAGAAAAGAAATTCATTAATACCATTTCTGGTAAATTTAATATCTGATTTATCTAAATTAAAAATTGTCTGGTTAATAATTTCAATGTGACTTTTCTCTTTTTCTGAAATTAAATTTTTCTGAATTGATCCGAGATAAAAAAAAGTAAATATTCCTAAAACAACAAATACTAGTAAATTAATAAATAAAAATTTTTGTAATATGGACAGATTTTTTAATATTTTTCCCATAATAGTTATTTAACATTCCATCTATATCCACTTCCATATCTTGTTTCAATTGCTGAAAAATCGCTATCTATTTTTTTAAATTTTTTTCTTATTCTTTTAACATGACTATCAATTGTCCTATCCTCTATGTCGGTGTCTTCTCGGTAGGCAACATCCATTAGTAAGGCCCTTTCCTTAATCATTCCTGGTCTCTTTGCTAACTCCTCAACTATTTTAAACTCAGTTGTAGTAAGTTTATCTGGCAATTGCTTTCCATCCCACTCACACTCAAGTTGAGAAGGATCTAATTTTAACTTTCCATGAGATATTATATTTTTGTTTTCCTCAATATTTGTATCTTTATCTTTTTTTCTTAATTGAACTTTTATTCTCTCAACTAAAACTTTAGTTGAGAATCCACCAGTTTTACCTACAAAATCATCTGCACCTAGTTTTAAGCTACTAACCTCGTCAGTTACTTGGTCTTTTGAAGTTAAAAATATTACTGGCATAGAAGTTTTCTTTCTAAGTTTTCTTAAAAGCTCTTCTCCATCCATTCTTGGCATTTTTATATCTATAACAGCAAGATCAGGGGGTGTTCTTGTTAATCCAACAAGTGCATTTTCACCATCTATATACGTTTGTACTTTAAACCCCTCTTCCTCTAAAGCCATCTGGACCGATGTTAAAAGATTTCGATCATCATCTACTAATGCAATAGTTTGTGACATAATTTAAACTAAAAATACTAAATTGTTCATAATAGGGCAATTGTTTGTTTACTAATGGAGTTCCCCCCAATTTTCTCCAATGTTTACATCTACCAAAAGAGGTATTGAAAATGAGTGAAGTTCACTATCTTTAACACTCAACATTAAATCCTTTATTAATTTAGTGCTTTTTTTTATCTCTTTTGAGTTTTCTTCGAAAATTAATTCATCATGGATTTGTAATAACATTTTAAGACTATTTTTTTTATTATTAGAAATTTCTTTATTTATTCTAATCATAGCTAATCTCATTATTTCTGAGGCTGAACCCTGAATAGGGGCATTTATCGCGGCCCTTTCCTGAAAATTTCTAACATTAAAGTTTTTATCATTTATTCCAGTCAGGTGAGTTTTTCTTCCAAAAATATTACTAACATAACCACTTTTTCTACAAAAATTTATTGTAGTTTTCATATAATCTTTAATTTCAGGAAACTTTTTAAAATATGAATTTAAAAATTCTTCTGCTTCAATGTTTGAAACATTAATTTGTTTTGCTAAGCCATATTGTGATATGCCATAAATAATACCAAAATTAATTGCTTTTGCTTTTCTTCTTGTCTCAGAATCAATTTTATTAATCTCTTTTCCAAATACCTGACTTGCTGTCAAAGTATGTATATCTTCATTATTTAAAAATGCTTTTTTAAGTTGCTTAACATCTGCAAGGTCAGCCAATATTCGCATCTCAACTTGATTATAGTCTGCAGAAATTAATTTATTATTTTTTTCTGATACAAAAGCTTTTCTAATATCTTTTCCATCATCTGATTTTATTGGAATGTTTTGTAAATTTGGATCACTAGAAGCCAGCCTACCTGTAGAAGTTGCTGCTAGCAAAAATGATGTATGCACTCTATTAGTTTTTTGATTTATATGCTCTGGTAATGTGTCCGAATAAGTATTTTTAAGCTTACTTATTTGTCTCCATTCTAAGATTAGTTTAGGAAACTCATAACCTTTAAAAGCTAAATCCTCTAAAACAGATGCACTGGTAGCAAAGCTACCTTTTTTTGTTTTTTTAAGTGCTGCAATTTTTAAATCATTATACATAATCTCACCAAGTTGTTTGGTTGAACCTATATTGAATTTTTGTTTTGATATTTTAAAAATTGCTTTTTCTAATTTTTCAATTTTTGACGAAAATTTTGAAGACAATTTACTAAGTGAAGATTTATCAAGTCTAATCCCCTTTATCTCCATATCTGCAAGTATTTTAATAAGAGGCTTTTCAAATAACTCATAAATATTTAATAATTTTTCCGCTTTTAAAGATTTTAAAAAAATTTTGTATAATCGAAATGTTATATCTGAGTCCTCTGCCGCATAATCTTTAGCTTGCGCTATATCAACTTCAGAAAAGTTAAGTTGTTTCTTGCCGGTTCCAACCAAATCTTTATATTTGATAGTTTTATGACCAAGATGAATTTCTGAGAGAGTATCCATGTTATGTCTATTTTTTCCTGCATCTAATGTGTAAGACATGAGCATAGTATCTTCCATAGACTCTAAAGTTATTCCACGATGATAAAAAACAATGAAGTCAAACTTAATGTTTTGACCTATCTTTTTTATACTCCCGTCCTCCAAATATTTCTTTAAAATGCTTAAAACTTTTTTTTCATCCAGATTATCTGCATTAACATGATTAAGTGGTATGTAGCAGGCTTTTCCAATTCTGTTTGATATTGAAATACCTACTAATTTTGCTGTGTGAGGATCTAAAGAGGTTGTTTCAGTATCTATTGCAAATTCACCAATTTCTTCAGATTGTCTCATCCAATCCTTTATTTCATTCTCATGCTTTATTAATTGATAGTTGCTTTTTTTAATTTCTGATAAATTTTCTAAGTTTTTTTCAATATTTTTAGTTTCCTGATCATTTTTACCTCCATATTTTGAAATAGCGGAACTTAACAACCTATTAAATTCCATTTCTCTAAGAAAAGAATAGAGTTTATCTTTATCAACATTTTTTAATATAAATTCCTCAATTTTATTTTTTACTGGCACATCTTTTTTTAATGTGACTAATTTTTTACTAATAATTGCGCCTTCCTTATTATTAATTAGGGTCTCCCTTCTTTTATTTTGTTTTATTTTTGATGCATTTTTCAATAAATTTTCTAAAGTTCCATATTCATTAATTAATTCAGCTGCAGTCTTTACTCCAATACCTGGTACACCAGGCACATTATCTGTACTGTCACCAGCTAATGATTGAACATCTATTACTTTATCTGCTGTGACCCCAAATTTATTTAAAACATCATCTTTATTTATAAATTTATTCTTCATAGGATCGTAAATTCTGACACCTTTTTTGTATAGCTGCATCAATATTCAAACTGAGGGATCAAATCATCAGGAGCATCAGATCTATTTCCTTTATATTCAGAGTAAATTTCATTTCTAAAGTTTTTTCTTGCTGAATCAAATATTACTGCAAAGTGTGTGGGTTTTTCTAAGTTATCATTTGATTTACTGTCTTCCAATAATTTAAAGAGCATGTTGCAAAATCCACTTACTGCACCAACTGGCAATCCATCACTTTTCCTAGTTAAAGGTGGTAAAGCGTAATATGCTCTAAAAATGTAACCTGAGCCATCAATTAGGTAAAAATGGTCACTTTTTTTAATTTTCTTCATAATGTAATGATATCTTAATTTCTTCAAATGTAATAAATGTATGCCCTCTTATGAATAAAAAAAACGTTTTAACTGTTAAAAAACTAAACAAAGTTTATTCAAAAAATGGCTCTAAACAAACAAAAGCACTAAATAATTTAAATTTAGAGGTGAAAGAAGGTGAAATTTTTGGGTTATTGGGGCCTAATGGAGCTGGAAAGAGCACATTTATAAATATTTTAGGTGGGTCAGTAATTAAAACTGACGGTGAAGTAAATGTTTGGGGATTTAATTTAGATAATAATCCAAGACAAGTAAAAGCATCTATTGGAATTGTTCCACAAGAAGTAAATTTTGATCCATTTTTTAGTCCAAGAAAACTTTTAGAACTTCAGGCAGGGCTGTATGGAATTAAAACAAAAGATAGAATTACCGATACAATATTAAAACTTGTGTCACTAGAGGATCAAGCTGATAGTTACGCTAGAAGTTTATCAGGAGGTATGAAAAGAAGATTATTAGTAGCTAAAGCAATGGTTCACCAACCTCCAATAATAATTTTAGATGAACCTACAGCAGGTGTAGACGTTGAGCTTAGATCAACATTATGGGAAAACGTTAGATCACTTAATAAAAGAGGCGTCACAACAATACTTACTACTCATTATCTTGAAGAAGCAGAAAAAATGTGTGACAGGATAGGTATTTTAAGTGAAGGAAATTTAGTTGCTTTAGATAAAAATAATATCAAATGAAGAAAAAAAATTAGTTTTGTCCTATGAGAAAAGTAAATTAAGTATTGATAAAATTATTGCAGAAATCAAAAAACAAGGTGCGTTAATTCATGATATTTCAACTGACGACGGTGATCTTGAAGATGTATTTTTAAGGCTTACTAAAAGTTGACTATCTAGGGGATCTTTTAGATAAAATTCTTTGAAGTGTTCTTCTGTGCATTTTTAGTCTTCTAGCCGTCTCAGAGACGTTTCTATTGCATAATTCAAACACTCTATGTATATGCTCCCATTTTACTCTGTCTGCTGACATTGGGTTTTCAGGTGGAGCTGGTTTTTGATTTGGATCAGCTAATAGTGCTTTTTCAACGTCATCTGCATCTGCTGGTTTAGCTATATAATCTATTGCTCCCTCTTTAATGGCAGCAACTGCTGTTGGAATGTTTCCATATCCAGTTAACATTATGATTCTACTTTTTAGATTTTCTTTTTGAATTTCTTTTACAACCTCTAGTCCATTTCCATCGTTTAATCGAAGATCTACAACGGCAAATGCTGGACTTTTAGATTTAACAGTCTCTATTCCGACTTTTACACTCTCAGCTTGTGTAACAGTAAAGCCTTTTTTTTCCATGGCTCTAGCCAATCTTTGTCTGAATGGATTATCGTCGTCGACTATTAAAAGTGATTTATCCTCGAAATCACTTAGTTTTTGGAGCGTAGGTTGATTTATCATGGTTCATATATGGAAATAAAATTTAATATTTCAATAGCATTATTTACTTTACATTAACAATTTTTCATCATAAATGCTGCACTTATGAAACTTGCATACGTGATATGCAGGTTTTTTTTGTAAATTTTTTTTAGAGGTGCAGATATGCAAAAATTTAAGTCAGTTGAAGAGTTAGTTAATCAACTGAGACCAACAAAACCTGTTTATTGTATTAGAAAAGAGTCGATAAAGTTGGCCTCTAAATACTTTCAAAAAAACTTTCCAGGCAAAGTTCTTTATGCTTTAAAAACTAATCCTCATCAAATAGTTTTAAAAACTATCCTTGAGAGTGGAATAAATAGTTTTGACGTAGCCTCTATTAAGGAGATAGAAACTATTAGAAAATTAAGTCCAAAAGCTGATTGCTCTTATATGCATACAGTAAAGAGTAGAGAAAGTATAAAAGATGCATATTTTAAATATAACGTCAAAACTTTCTCTTTAGATACCAAAGATGAATTAATAAAAATTCTTGAAAGTACAAATTATGCAAAAGACTTAGATTTATTTGTAAGGGTTTCTGTATCTAATGAACATGCAGAGATAGATTTATCAAAAAAATTTGGAGCAATTTATAATGAAGCTGTAGGACTTCTAAGATTAACTAGACAATATGCAAAAAAGGTTGGGCTAAGTTTTCATGTTGGCTCACAGTGTATGCATCCAATTTCATATTCTAAAGGAATTTTTGAAATTGGAAATATTATAAAAAAAACAAAAATAATACCTGATGTAATTAATGTTGGGGGTGGGTTTCCAACTGTATATCCTGATTTAATACCTCAATCCTTAGATAATTACTTCGATGAAATCAAAAAAAGCTTAGAGAATTTGAAAATAGAAAAACTTCCAGAAATTATATGTGAACCTGGTAGAGCAATTGTTGCAGAGAGTGGTTCAACAATAGTTAGAGTAGATTTAAGAAAAAAACAAAAACTTTATATAAATGATGGAACGTATGGAACTTTATTTGATGCTGGTGTTCCAAATATTGTATACCCTTCAAAAATGATAACTGACGGTAGAGTTATTTCAAAAAAATTAACATCATTTGAT
>LULK01001201.1_pt1 | contig 11072 bp, 14 predicted proteins | sample 728181 | NCBI WGS metagenome assembly LULK01 (sample SAMN03860291, study PRJNA289734) | marine metagenome | biome: seawater column; feature: ocean; material: water; isolation source: Red Sea water column Station 169 - depth 10m | place: Saudi Arabia: Red Sea | collected 2011-10-15 | depth 10 m | reverse complement strand
ATTTTGATTTATGTTTTTTGGTCATTTTTCTAAGAATTTTGTTAAGTTTTTTTTTAAGAGAATTTGAGGAATGTTTATTATTAAATCTTATGTTGAATGTTGCTTCGGCTGTCGCCGGAATAATATTATCTGCAGTATTATTTATATTTATCCTAGTAACCTCCAAGTTTGTAGGTTGAAAATCTTTGGATCCTTTATCAAACTGAATTTCCTTCAATTCTTTTAAAATATTAACAATTATGGTTGAGGGATTATTTGCTCTAGAAGGATATGCAACATGACCTTGTAAACCGAATATAATTAATTTACCAGTTAAACTGCCTCTCCGACCAATTTTAATCATTTCACCTAAAACATTTGGGTTAGTTGGTTCACCCACTAAGCAAAAATTAATCTTTTCTCTTTTTTTTCTTAAAAACTCTACAACTTTTTTTGTGCCATTAACTGCATCACCTTCCTCATCACCTGTTATTAACAGACTAATTGATCCATTAAATTTTTTATTTTTTGACAAAAATGTGCTTACAGCAGAAACGAAAGCTGCAATAGAACTTTTCATATCATTTGCACCTCTTCCAATTAAGTGACCCTTTTTAACAGATGGTTTGAATGGATTAGTTGTCCAATCTTTTATATTTCCTGGAGGCACAACATCTAGGTGACCTGCATAACAGAAGTTTGGACTTTTATTTCCGAATCTTGCATATAAATTTTTAACAGGCTTAAAGCCCCTTTCTTTAAATTCGAGTGTTTTTGTTTTGAAACCGAGTCTTTTCAATTTTTTTTCTAAAAATTTCATTATACCTGCATCTACAGGGGTAATTGAAGGAAATCTAATTAGCTCTTTAGCTAATTGTAACTGATTTAAAGTTTTCATTTCAGTCTCGTAACAGGTCGTTTATAGAAGTTTTTGACCTTGTTTTTTCATCAACTTGCTTGATTATCACAGCACTGTACAACGATGGTGCAGCCGAATTATTTTTGTCTGGCAATGAACCTGGGACAACAACTGAGTACGGCGGAATTTTACCATAAGTGATATTACCGGTTTTTCGATCGACTATTTTAGTTGATTGACCTATATACATACCCATACTTAAAACTGAACCTTCCCCAACAATCACCCCCTCAACAACTTCTGACATAGCTCCAAGGAAAACATTATCTTCGATTATCGTAGGTAAAGCTTGTGCAGGTTCTAAAACTCCTCCAACACCTGATCCTGCTGATATATGACAATTTTTTCCGATTTGACAACAGCTACCTGCTCTTGCAAATGTATCTATCATCGTTCCCTCATCGATATAAGCTCCGATATTTACATAGCATGGCATCAAAACAGCATTTTTTCCAACAAATGATCCTTTTCTAACTGGAGAATTAGGAACCATTCTAAACCCAGCTCTTTCATGATCTTCTTTTGACCAACCTGCAGTTTTACCTTTTAACAAGTGAGATTTATCGTACCAACTACTGTAAGGACCATTTAAGTTTTCCATTGGATAAATTCTAAAGCTTAACATAATTGCTTTCTTTAAATGCTGGTGTGTAACCCATTCACCATTTATTTTTTCAGCAACTCTTGATTTTCCACTGTCTTAAGAAATAAAGACAGATTTTCAATTTTATGAGAAATATAATCTTTATCAGAATCTATCTTGCCAAAATGTTCATCATTAATTAACCAAACAGTTGCACAGCCCCGCTCATAACCAATACTCAGGTTTTTTGCGATATCTTCTATATAAATGGTTTCTTTTGGATTCAGTCCAAATTTTTTAACCATTAAATCAAAAGTTTTAGCCTCAGGTTTTGGCACATACCCAGCATCTTTAATATCAAAAACTTTATCTCTTCCAAAAAGATCATAAACACCTAAATGAGTTAAAATATTTTTAGCATGCTCTGCGCTCCCATTAGTAAAAATAAACTTTTCCATGTCTAATTTTTCAAGTTCATTCCTCATTATTTTGTCCTCTTTCATAAATGAAAGATCTATTGTGTGGACATATTTTAGGAATTCTTCCGGAGGTATATCATGATGTATCATTAAACCATTTAAGCTCGTGTTATATTTGTAGAAATAATTTGTCTGTAATTTTTTTGCTTCCTCCATATTTATTTTTAGTCTTTCAGATATAAACATTGTCATTCTTTTGGAAACTTGACCAAATACTCTCTCAAGAGAATAGTTGTTGTGTTTTCCGTAACAAACTCCATCAAGATCCAACAGAAGGTATTTCATTTCTTTAAAATTTTTCATTTTCTTATCAAGGTCCCAGAGCCCTTGTCAGAAAAAATTTCAAATAATATAGAGTGTTGCTTTCTTCCATCAATTATACCAACTGCTGTAACCCCATTTTTAACTGCATCTAAACAAGTATTTATTTTAGGTATCATTCCCTCTGTAATAATATTATTTTCAACCATTTTTAAAACTTCTGTTGAGGTAATTTCATTAATCAGTTTTTTGTCTTTATCTAGAACTCCTTCAACATTGGTCATTAATAGTAATCTTCTGGATTTTAATGACTTTGCGATTGCGCCAGCAGCTGTATCACCATTAATATTATATGGATGATTATCATTTCCTAAACCTAATGGTGAAATTATTGGAACTTGTTTTTTATTAAGAATTTTTTCAACAAGATCATTATTAATTTTCTTAGGTATTCCTACAAAACCAAGTTCTTTTGCTTCTGGTGTTACCTCAATTATATTGTTTTTTTTCGTATGAATTGAGATTGCATCGGTACCAAATCTTTTTAAAGAATCGACGATATCATTATTAAAATCAATCAACACTGACTCAACAATGTTTATTATCTTTTTATCTGTTACTCTTAAACCTCTAATAAATTTTGATTGAATATTTGATTTATCTAGCTCTCTTTTTATTCTTGGGCCTCCTCCATGAACGACTATAAATGAAATACCTAGCTTACTGAGTATATTTATATCTGTTATAAAATTGTCAAAGATATTTCTATCTATAAAAACATTTCCTCCGTATTTTATTACTATGAGGTCATTTTTATATTTTTCTATGTATTTTGATACCTCGTTAATTGGTGGTCCATTTTTTGGAAGTATTTTTTTTAAATTCATTTTTGTTATTATTTAATAATTTGATTTTTAAGTGACAGTTTTAACTGTAGTCCTTTTCATAATGAATACTTGTTGGGCCATAGTTAAAATATTATTCACAGTCCAATAAATTACTAGGCCGCTTGGAAAGGGTGCTAATATTACGGTCAAAAAGAGAGGAAAGAACATAAATATTTTAGCTTGCATAGGATCAGTAGGAGCAGGATTTAATTTCTGTTGTACCCACATAGAAACTCCCATTGCAACAGGCCAAGCACCAATCATCAAAAATGATGGCACATCATAAGGTAGCAGCCCAAATAAATTGAATATAAGACATCCAGACATTGGGTTGACTTTTTCTTTTTTATAAAGTGCCATCATTTCTTGTTGTAATTTCATTTTATCATTTTTATGAAGCTCCTTTAATCTAACCATTTCTGGAGTTAGAGCTTTCATTTTTGCCATGCTTCTAAAAGAAAAATTTGCCAATGGAAAGAAAACAAGACGAATACAAATTGTTATAGCTATGATAGCTAATCCATAGTTACCAAGTAGTTTGAAAAAATAATCAATACCAAAAAACAAGGGTTTTGTTATGAAATATAAGAAACCCCAATCAATAACTAGATCAAATTTATCGATAGCTAAACTTTTTGCATATCCATCAATTACATCCACTCTTTTAGCAGCAACTATTATTTGTAAATTTTCTTCAATAGAATTATTTGGACCCAATTCAAGCGGTTCAGTTGCAATAAAATTCGCTCTAAATTTATCTTTATAATCAAATGTTGTTTTAAACTCTTTATTTTGTGGAGGTATCAGTGATGTAATCCAATATTTATCACTTATACCAAGCCAACCTTTTTGAGCAGTTTTTGTAAACTTTTTCTCTTGAATATCGTCATAATCTTCCTCAATTAATTCATCATCTAAAGTTGCAATTAATCCCTCATGAAGAATTAAAAAGTCTATTATGTCTGGAATCTCATTTCTTATAATTTGACCATAAGAATAAAAGTCATATTTTCCATTTGTTTTGTTAATAACTCTTTGTTTGATAGAAAATAAATATTTATCATCTAAAGAAATTTCTTTTTCAAAGGTAATTCCTTGATCATTAGTCCAAGATAATTTAATTGGGGAATTTTCAGTTAGTTTTTTATTTCCTTCTATAGACCAGGTAGTCTCTGATGTTGGAATATCTATATTTTTATCAGAAGTTACAAATCCACTTTCAATTAAATAACCTTCTTTAATATTTCTAGGCCCTAATAGTATTATTTTTTCATCACCCTCAAGTTCAACATTATAATTTTTAAAAGTTAAATCATCTATTGCTGCGCCTTTTAAAGCTATTGTGCCGATTATATTAGAGTTTTCAAACTCAACTCTTTCACTTTCAATTAAAGCATCATTTCTTGAAATCTCAACAAGAGTTTCTTTTTGTTCTAAGCTTGGTGTATCTGTGCTTTGTTCAATTTTTTCTTTTTCAACAAGATTCTGACTTGTTGATGACTTTTCCGGGACAAAAAATAATGAATATAAAACTATTACTGCTGAGGATAATGCTATAGCTGCTATTGTATTTTTTGAGTCCATTATTTTTTGACCTTAACTTTTCTAACTGGATCAAAGCCTCCATTACTCCAAGGATGGCATGATAAAATTCTTTTAATAGTTAATGAAAGACCTTTAAAAAAACCATATGTTTTTAAGGCCTCAATACTATATTCTGAACAGGTTGGAAAATATCTGCATGAATGACCAATCAAAGGACTTACTAAATATTTATAAAGAGTAATCAGTTTTACTAGTATGTAAGTTCCAAAATTCATTATTTTATTCTTTCAAATTCTAAAAATAACGTTTCTTTTATTTTTTTAAATTCACTATTTAGCATAGTTGGCTTAGCAATAACAAGATACGAATAATTTAAATTAATTGATATTTTTTTACATGCATCGTTCATTATATTTCTTAGTCGTCTTTTGATTTTATTTCTCTTAACGGCATTACCAATTTTTTTTTTTGCTACAAATGAGATGTTTAAACTATTTTTATTTTTATTAGTAAGATTTCCAAAAAAAATAGTGACGTATTTGTTGGAAGTTTTTTTACTATTAATTAAAGTTCTAAATTCCTCATTTTTTGAAAGAGCAAGTATTTTGCTTTTCATTAACTAACCTGAGACTGTTAATGATTTTCTACCCCTAGCCCTTCTTCTTGCTAAAAGTTTCTTTCCACCTTTTGTCTTCATTTTAGATCTAAAACCATGTTTTCTAGCTCTTTTTATTTTTGAAGGTTGGTATGTTCTTTTCATAAAGTGATTTTAATTAAATAAAATTTCGATCTTTATAGTAATTAAATATATAAATAGCAAATATTAGATTTATAAATGCGATAATTAACAATGGAAAAAACTAAAAAAGTTAAATTATTTATTGGAATATCATATTTAAGTTTGGTCTTAATATTTTTATTATTGTTTTTTTCAAAATTTACTCTCCAAGAAATAACATCATATGAATTTATAAAAGAGAATAGGTTATATTTTCTTGAATTGAAAAGTTCTAACTTATTTCTAATATCTTTGGTATTTTTATTTTTAACTGTCTTATGGGTATTTCCTTTTTTAGGATTTGGATCACCGATCGCTCTTCTCGGCGGTTTTATTTTAGGAAAATGGATTGGAACTATTATTGTGGTTTTAGGTCTAAGTATTGGTGCAACATTTCTTTATATTTTTGGAAACTATTTTTTAAAAGATATAGTTAGAGAAAAGTTTTTAAATAGGTTCAAAACGCTCGAAATAAAATTTAAAAACTCAGAATTTATCTACCTATTAATATATCGATTTATAGGAGGAGTCCCATGGCAATTAAGTTGTCTTTTGCCAACTCTTTTTAATGTAAAAATACGTAATTTTTTCTTTGCGACATGTATAGGAATTATTCCTCAAATTTTTTTAACTGTTTCAATTGGAAATGGATTAGAAAAAATTATAGAGGAAAACGCAGAGGTTCCCAAATTAAGTGATATTCTATTTTCTTCTGAAATATATATACCTATTTTTGCATTTATTTTTTTAGTATTCATTACAATTCTCCTCAGAAAATTGTTTTACAAAAATTAGTGGTGCTCCCGCCCTGTACTGACCAGGGAATTAGTCCTTACCAAGGACTTGTTATGCCATTTAACTACAAGAGCAATAATCATAAATTGTATTTAAGGAATAATAGAGCATTTTTTCAAATTATTGCCTTAATTTTTTGTGTAATATGATTAATATCTAATAAAGAAATTTTTATGGGCATTCATTACGATTATAAGTCAACCAAAAGTGCTAAACTTATGGAAAAGCAAGCTAAGAGAGAAAAAAAACTTGCTGAAAAAAAAGCAAAGCGTTTAGCAAAAGAAGGTGCCAAAAAAGATGATAATAAAGAAAAAGTTTTAGATACATCTAAACCGATTACTCTAGATTTTCTTACAAATCCAAATAAAGAATGATTGTAAAAGATAAAAATGAGCGTTTAAGTTTAGCTCTCAAAAAGAATTTAAAAAAAAGAAAACTCTTTCAAAAAAAAAATAAGAAGAAAAATAAATAATGTCAATTCAGCCTGACTCTTGGATAAAAAAAATGTGTAAGGAGCATAATATGATTGAACCGTTTTTAGATCATCAAGTTTCTGAGGGAAAAATATCTTATGGTCTTAGTAGTATGGGTTATGATGTAAGAATCTCCGATGAGTACAGAATATTTACGAATGTTAACAGCTCTTTGGTGGATCCTAAAAATTTTTCTGATGATAATTTTATAGAGAGAAAAGGACCATACTGCATTATTCCTCCAAATTCATTTGTTTTAGCGAAAACAGTTGAGTATTTTAGAATACCAAAAGATGTTTTATGCATTTGTGTTGGAAAGAGCACTTATGCTCGAACAGGCATTATTTGTAATGTAACACCAATAGAAAATGAATTTGAAGGAAATATAGTAATTGAGCTAAGTAACACCACACCCAATCCGGCAAAAATATATTCTAATGAGGGCATTGCTCAATTCTTATTTTTTAAATCAGATACCCAACCAGAGACAACATATAAGTCCAAAAATGGCAAATATCAGGGGCAAACTACAATTCAGGTAGCAAAAATTAAGAAATAATTTATGGATAAGTTTTCTATTGAAGGCCCAAGCAGGATAAGGGGAGAAGTTAAAATTTCTGGATCCAAAAATTCCTCACTTCCGATTTTAGCAGCAACTTTATTATTTAATCAGCCAGTTGTGTTAAAAAATTTACCAAAGGTAAATGATATCAATACAATGATAAGTTTACTAAGATCCTTAGGATCGAAAATTATTTTATCTAAAGATAAAAGTGTCGCCAGAATACACAATAAAAAAAATCTTAAAACATTCGCAAGTTATTCTCTTGTTAAAACAATGAGAGGTTCGATTTTGGTCCTAGGTCCTTTAATTGCAAGATATTATAAATCAAAAATTTCTTTACCTGGTGGATGTTTAATTGGAGCAAGACCAATAAATTATCATTTAGAGTCTTTGAAAAAACTTGGGATGAGCTATGTTTTAAAAGATGGCTATATCCTAGCTAAATCAAATGGTAAACTAAAAGGTACAACTATAAAGTTTCCTAGACTAACTGTAGGAGCTACAGAAAATTCTATAATTGCAGCTTGTCTAGCAAAAGGTACTACTATTTTAAAAAATTGTGCAATTGAACCTGAAATAAAAGATTTAACGAAGTTTTTAAACTCAGCAGGAGCAAAGATTTCTTGGATTGGGAGAAAATGTAAGATTGTTGGAGTAAAAACTTTAAATCCAACCGAATACTCAGTGATGGCTGATAGGATAGAGGCTGGTACCTTTTGTGTAGCAGCAACATTGGCAAAAGGAAACTTGAAGATATCGAATTTTGATGCAAAAATTATCAAAACCGAATTAGAATTACTAAAAAGGTTTGGTGCAAAAATAAAAGTACATAAAGAAAAAATTTTTATCAAAGGTCCAGAGAAAATTAAATCTATTAAAAATATTAAAACTAAAGAGTATCCAGGTGTAGCAACCGATCTACAATCACAACTTATGGTTTTGATGTGTAAAGCTAATGGAAAAAGCTCTATCACTGAAAATATATTTGAAAATAGATTCATGCATGTAGCTGAACTGCGCAGACTTGGTGCAAAAATAAATGTAAAGAATAATAAAGCTTACATTTATGGAAATACTAAATTTATTGGTGCTGAATTAATGTCTAGCGATTTAAGAGCATCCGTTTCATTAGTATTAGCAGCAATGGTTTCTAAAGGTAAATCAATAATTAACAGAATTTATCATTTGGACCGTGGATATGAAAGTATTGAGCATAAATTGAAAAAAATTGGCGTTAAAATAAAAAGATTAAAATAGTGAGCAAATACCTACCTAAAATTATTGCGAGTGATCAAGAGGGATTGCAAATGATCTCAGCATGTGTTTCAGGCTCAAAAACAAAAGTTGATAATATTAAGTTTTTAGCATCAAGCAAAGTTTTTCTATTATCGATTGAAAGAACAAAAATTGAGTCTGATCAAATGAAAAAAAAAATAAACAGTATTTGCAGGTTTGATTTTGTTGATAAGGTTAAATCTAAAAATATCAATCAAGGAAATAAAGATGAAATATTAATGTTAATTGGCATCGATTATTTGAAAAATAAAGACGATTATGAAATAAATCTAATTTTTGATAAGAATAGTCACATTGTTTTGACTACAGAGACGATTGAAGTAAGGTTAGAGGATCAAAATGAGATTAAATAAATATGAAAATATTAGATAGTAAATTAAGAAATTTTAATAAAAAGTTAGATGATTTATTATTAAGAAGAAAAGCTAAAGTTCAAACGAGCTCTATCTCTGTTATTAAAATAATTAATGACGTAAAAAAAAATGGTGACAAAGCGTTGTTAAATTATGAGAAGAAGTTTAATCAGAACAGAATAATTAAACCTAGTTATAGTAAAATTAAACAATCTATTAATTCTCTAGATCCTAAAGTAAAAAATGCTATCGATCTAGCTTATTCAAGAATTTACAAGTTTCACTCATTACAAAAATTTAAAAATATTTCTTACATAGATAAATTAAAAAATAAATTAGAATACAAATATCTACCAATCGATTCTGTTGCAATTTACGTGCCAGGATCATCAGCATCTTATCCTTCAAGTGTCTTAATGAATGCTATCCCCGCGATAGTTGCAGGAGTAAAAAGAATAATTATGATTAATCCAGGATACAAAGGAAAACAAAATGCTGCAGTATTATATGCAGCAAAAAAATGTAAAATTAAAGAAATATATTCTATTGGTGGTCCATCAGCGATTGCAGCAGTTGCTTATGGAACAAAAAAAATTAATAGAGTGAATAAGATTGTGGGTCCTGGTAATAAGTATGTAGCAGCTGCTAAAAAGGAAGTTTTTGGAGATGTTGGTGTTGAGGGAATGATAGCTGGACCATCAGAAGTAACCGTTGTTGGTGATAGATTTTCAAATCCAAGCTGGATAGCAAGCGATCTTATTGGCCAAGCAGAACATGATGAACTTGCTCAATGTATTTTAATTTCTAAAAGTAAAGACTTAATAAGTCAAACTAAGGGTGAAATTTCTAAACAATTAAAAAAAATTCCAAGAACAGCTATAGCAAGAAAAAGTTTATCAAATAACGGAATTTTAATTCAAGTAAAATCAGATAAACAAATTAGTGATATTGTAAATAAAATCGCTCCTGAGCATTTAGAATTAAATGTAAAAAATTACAAATCTTTTATTTCAAAAATTAAAAATGCTGGTTCTATTTGTTTAGGAAAATATGCTGTGATGGCAATGACTGATTATAATGCTGGCTCAAACCATATATTACCAACTAATGGCTCGGCTAAATTTTCAAGCGGTATAAGTGTTAATGAATTTTACAAAAGAATTTCTTATATAAACTTATCAAAAAAGGGTATTGAAAAGCTTGGACCATCAGTTATAACTCTTGCAAATTATGAAGGGTTGGCCGCACACGCTCAATCTGTGAAAAAACGAATTAGGAGAAAATAAAATTTGTCAAAACAAGATTTACTTGAATTTAAGGGTAAAGTAACTGACCTGTTACCTAATGCTATGTTTAGAGTTCAATTGGAAAACGGCCACGTAGTGACAGCACATACCGCAGGTAAGTTAAGAAAAAACAGAATTCGAGTATTACAAGGTGATAATGTGACTGTGGAAATGACACCTTATGACCTTACTAAAGTGCCTCGGTAGCTCAGGAGTAGAGCAGAGCCCTGAAAAGGCTTGTGTCGGAGGTGCGAATCCTTCCCGAGGCACCACCAAAACATCTTGAAATTAATATACAAAGAAATTAACTTCTATCCTAAATAAATAACAAAAGGACGAGTAAAAAGATGAGTACAATTCAAGGAAAAGTAAAATGGTTTAATGGCAAAAAAGGTTATGGTTTCATAGAAAGAGACGATAAAGAAAAAGATGCCTTTGTTCACGCCAGCGCAGTAAAAGCTGCAGGAATGAGATTTCTAAATGAAGGAGATAAATTAGAATTTACTTTAGAGGATGGTCCAAAGGGCCCTTCAGCAGTAAATTTAAAAAAATTAGATTAATTTAAATATTTTACAAGGACGTTTTCTTGTTTCTAAGAAAACGTCCTTTTCTTTTTAGGGTTGAAAAATTTTAATTTTTGTCTAAAACGCTGCCCATGAATAAAAATGAGATCAATTACAAAATAAACTCAGGTACTCAAAGACTTGCTCTAAGAGGAACTAATAGAGGTGTGCACGCTCATTTCCATGCTGGCTAAAGCTAGCGAATAATCACTTATATTATAATTTTAAATAACAACAAAATAAGATAAAACAAAAAAGGATATGCCTTGATGGTGAAATAGTATCACGTCGGTTTGTGGATCCGAAGTCG
>LULK01000613.1_pt1 | contig 11086 bp, 10 predicted proteins | sample 728181 | NCBI WGS metagenome assembly LULK01 (sample SAMN03860291, study PRJNA289734) | marine metagenome | biome: seawater column; feature: ocean; material: water; isolation source: Red Sea water column Station 169 - depth 10m | place: Saudi Arabia: Red Sea | collected 2011-10-15 | depth 10 m | reverse complement strand
AAATCATACTTACTCATCATCTTTTTCCTTATCATCAATATTATCTATCGAAGAATCTTTTTTTTGATCTTCATTAGAGCTTTCATTGTCTTCTGACTTCTGACTATCTTTATTTGATTCTTCCTCGTCATCTTGTTTTATTTGTGAATCTTTAGACTTAGAGGTTGTTTCATTATCATCCTCTATTTCATGTTTATTATTTTTTGAGTCTAAAAATAATTGTGAATCTCCTTCACTATGCTCTTTAACACTCATAAAGAGATGTCTTATGATTGATTCATCATATTTAATTTTATTTTCAACATCGATTAATTTAGTTGGATCTCCCTCAATATTAAAAATTAAATAATGACCTTTATTATGATTATTTATTGAATATGAAAGCTGTCTTCTGCCTATATCTTCGCACTTCTTTATAGAAAATGAATTCTCGCTCAATGTTTTTTCAAACTTTTTTGTAAATTCTCCAACCTTAGATGAAAGATTGGGATTAAGTATGATAACTGCTTCGTATTTTTTCATTATTGTCCTTATGGTTATAGATTTTTACTTTATATAAAAACCAAGGAAATCGAATTCTAAATCAATTGAAGGGTATTATCAATACTCACTTTTTACAATTCTTAAAAGCTTTGAAAAGAATCCTTGATTTTGTTCTGATAACATTTCTTCGTTAATTTGTTTAAAACCATAATCGATCAATCCAATTGAGGTTGCATAGATTGGATTTTGCAATATTGTCTCCATACCTTTAAAAGATGAAGGTACTCCCAATCTCACTGAGGTTTGGAAAACTGATTCTGCAAGTTCTACAACACCTTCCATTTTAGATGTTCCCCCAGTTAAAACAATTCCAGCTGTAATTTTTTCTTGATAATCATTCCTATTGATTTCTGCTTTAACAAGTTCAAAGAATTCTGTATACCTAGGTTGAATAATGTCTGCCAATGCAGCTCTCGATAAATCTACCGGTGGCCTGCCTCCAACACCCTGAACCTCAATGGTTTCATCTTTTCTTGTAAATTGAGATAGAGCACATCCATGTTTTTGTTTAATTTCCTCAGCCTGTGGTGTTGGCGTTCTTAAAGCTTGAGCTATATCGCTTGTGACTTGATCACCAGCAATTGGTAGTACGCCTGTAAACTGAATGGCACCAGATTTAAAGATTGCAATATCAGTTGTTCCACCACCAATATCTACCAAACAAACGCCAAGATCTTTTTCATCTTCTGATAAAATTGAATAGGAACTAGCTAACTGCTCTAAAACAAATCGCTCAACGGTTAGTCCACAATTTCTGACACATTTTTCAATGTTTTTCATTGCACTTTCTGCACATGTGACAAGATGTACTTTTGACTCGAGTCTTACACCTGACATTCCCAAAGGATCTAGGCTAACTTCTTGTCCGTCAATAACATATTTTTGAGGTATTACATGCAAAACTCGTTGATCAGATGGAATTGCCATAGCTTGAGCAGATTCGTTAACTTTTTCTAAATCCCAATTAGAGACTTCATTATCTTTAATGCCATGAGTCCCATGAGAATTTAAACTTTTGACATGATTACCCGCAATACCTACAAACACGTTTTTAATTTTTTCATCTATCATAGATTGTGCTTGATCTACTGCTTTCTTAATAGCATCAGTTGTGGCATCAATATTGACGACTATTCCTCTTTTTAATCCACTAGAGGGATACGAACCCAAGGCAACTATTTCTAGGTGATTTGATTCATTGTATTTTCCAACTATACAAACCACCTTAGAAGTTCCAATATCTAGTCCGACTATCAAATTTGAATTTTTTACATTACTTGCCATACTTAATTGCAGCTCCATCTGTGTATCTAATGTCTATGATACTAGGATTTTTTCCAATCTCGAACAAATAATTCACAGTATCCTCAAAATTTTGAAACTTTTTTTCTGTTAAATGCTTGCCAAACCTTATTAAGAATTTATCTGTTTTAACATCCCATCCAGTTACATGGCTATATTTGATAGTTTTAATTTTGATACTAGCTTCACAACGAGAAATTATTTGAAGAGCATCTTCAGCCAAATCTTCTGGAGCAGATACAAAAATTATATCTTTTTTAGATTTATCATATTCAAATCTAAATAAATCTTTATCATAAAAAAATTTATTATTAAGAACTAATATTGGTTCTCTATTTTTAATTCTAATAAAAATTTTTTTCTGGAAAGGCTTTTGCATGATGGAATAATTTTCAATCCAATCTTCTGAAATTAAAGCTTTTTCAATTTTTCTTTTTGAATTTGTTTTTCTTAAGGTTTCAATAAGTAATTGTTGATTCTTAAACTCAAAACCCGACTCAAAATTAATCTCAATTTCGTATTCTGCAAATAAATTTGTTGAAATTAAGAAAAATATTATTAGGAATGATTTTTTATAGAGAAGCATCTATGATTTTTTGCACAACCTCATTATAAGTTAAGCCCAATAAACTGCCTGACTTGGGAACGTTACTGTGGCTTGTCATTCCAGGAACAGTATTAATTTCTATTACATAAAATTTACCTTTTTTATCTTGAATGATGTCAACTCTTGCCCATGCTTTACAATCTAATACTTCAAACGCATTCATAGCTATTGATTTAATCTCATCTAGTTCTTTTTGAGTTAATTCTGCCTCAACATGCATAGTATCATCTGATATATATTTTGCATCATAGTCATAAAACTCATTTTTTGTGATTATTTCTATAGGCGGGTAACATTCTTTGTCAATTATAGTTACTGTTATCTCTCTTCCATGAATATATTCTTCAAACAAAAAACGTCTGTTAGGATTTGTGCATTTTTTATATGCAGCTCTTAAGCTATCTTCATCAGTAATTTTAAAAATATCTACGCTTGAGCCATCTTCCTCTGGTTTAAGAAATAAATACTCAAAAGGTCTGAACCTGTCATAAGGTGACACACGAAGCCCATTATTAACAATTGTTTTGCCGAATGTAACTTCAAGCCAAACTGGCGTTCTAATATTATTTTTTTTTAATATTTCTTTTGCTAATCTTTTATTCCAAGTATTTCTACATGCCACTGAGTTTGATCCAGAATACAGGATATTTAAGTCGTCTAAATCTTTTTGAAGTTTTCCACCTTCACCCTCAAAACCATGAAGTGCAATAAATACAAAATCATAAATTTTTAGTTCATGTAAATTGTTTAGATTCTTAAAGTCTATTAAATCTGATTCATACCCAAGATCACATATTGCTTTATGAACGCCCATACCACTTTTCAATGATATTTCTCTTTCTGAGGATAATCCTCCATAAAGAACTGCTATTTTTTTGATTTTGTCCATTTGTTTTTTATTGATTCACATACCTTTGAAACACTGCCTGCGCCTTGAGTTACTAAAATGTCAAAATCTTCTATCTTATCCATAATTAAATCATTAACATAATCATGGCTCTGAAGATAAGTCACATTTTTGTGACCTTCTTGTTCTATCGTTTCCAAAATTGCTCTTGAATGAATTCCTCTTATAGGTTCTTCACTTGCAGAATATATATCAAGCAATATTAATAAATCTGTTTTGCTGAGAACCCTTACAAAATCATCAAATAATTGTGCAGTTCTTGTAAATCTATGAGGTTGAAAAATCATACAAACTTTCTTATTTGGATATTCTTCTTTGTAAGCATTAATGTTTGACTCAATTTCAAGAGGATGATGGCCATAATCATCTATTAAAGTAATGTTTTTTTCATTAATAATTAGATCGTGTTTTTCATAACGTCTTCCAACTCCTGAAAACTCTTTAATTCCACTTTTAATTGCTCTTAATGGAATTCCTTCCTCCATTGAAACTGCAATTGCTGCTGCAGCATTAAAGACATTATGTTTACCAGGTAAATTAATTTTAAATTTATGCACTTTGCTGTTTTTCCTATCAAAAATTTCAAAACTTTGCTTGCCTTTGCTTGATGATAATTTAGTTATCTGATAATCACAGCCCTTTGATTGTCCAAATTTTACTTGAGCTCTTGATATTTTTTTTGATATTTTTTTAATATTTATATCATCTCCATTAATTACTAAGTATCCGTAAAATGGAACATTTTCTACAAACATTACAAATGAATCTAATAAGTTATCAAAAATATTGTTGTAATGAACTAAATGATCATCATCAATATTGGTTAATACGGCTACATCAGGTTGTAAATGTGTAAATGTTCCATCACTTTCATCTGCTTCAACAACAATATACTTACCCTCTCCTAAATCTGAATTTTCATCAGTACTTAAAACTTTTCCTCCTACAACATAAGTAGGACTGAGTCCCGCCTTACTTATTATTTTTGCAATCATGCTTGTTGTAGTGGTCTTGCCGTGACTACCTGCTATAGCTATACTCTCATAACCTATCATTATGCTAGCAAGCATTTCAGCTCTTGGAATTGTTGTAATTGATTTTTTATTGGCTTGAAGTAATTCAGGATTATTTTTATCAATAGCAGAAGAAATAACCAATAAATCTGCATGCTTTATATTATCTTTATTATGTCCAATAAAAACTTTAGCTCCTTCCTTCCTTAGTTTTTTTAAATCATTTGAATTTACAACATCTGAGCCTGAAATCTTATATCCTTTTTTGAGTAAAACTCTAGCAATACCAATCATTCCAGCCCCACCAATGCCAACAAAATGAATTTTTTTTACTTTTTTAAATTGCTTCACTTAAATTCATAATCCTCAATAATATCTAAAATCATTTTAGATGCATTTATATGAATATCTAAACCTAATTTTTTCCATGACATGTATGTTTTATTATCAATAATACTCTTCAATCGAGTAACTAATTTTTCAAGGCTTTCTTCCTGATAATGCGTAATACCTAAATTCATTCTTTGAATACTTTCTGCATTTAAAACTTGATGGTTATCAATTGATGAAGGAAGCGGAATGATCAAAGCTCCTCTTTTTAGAGAAATTATTTCAGATAACGTTAATGCGCCCGCTCTAGATATGACAAAATCAGACCATAATATTTCTTTAAACGGATTTTCATAAAATTCTTTTACTTCAAAATCAAAATCTGCAGATTTGTACAGCCTATCTACTAAATTTAAGTTACTTTTACCACACTGATGTTTTATTTTTATATTGTTTGAAAGTTTTAAAAGCACTTTAGGAATAGTTTCGTTAATAAATTCTGATCCTTGACTGCCTCCTGTAACATAAATTTTTACCTGATTATCACTTTCATGAATGCTACCAAATTTTTTTGGATTAATTTTTCTAATCGGATTTCCAGTCAATATTGTTTTTATATCTTTATCTGAATTTTCTAATGGGAAACCAATAAAAGTCTTTTTTGAAATTTTTGATAGTATCTTATTAGCAGAACCTATGACTGCATTTTGCTCATGTATAAATATTGGTTTCCCTCTTAACCATGATGCTATTCCTGCAGGTAAGGTGATAAAGCCTCCGAAACCGATCATTACATCTATATTTTCTTTTTTTATTATTCCCAAAACTTTAAAAACGTTTATAACAACCTGTCCAAGAACTTTTAGTTTTTTTAAAGTGGTTTGGCCTCGAAATCCTTCTATCTTCAATTTATAGATTTTTGAATTTAGATCCTTAAAGGCATTTTCTTCAATTTGATTTCCAATGCCTAATAAAAGAATCTCATGGCCCCTCTCTATGAGTTCTTGACTTATAACCTTGGCAGGATAAATATGTCCACCAGTTTTTGCAGCAACAATCAAAAACTTCATTTAGATTATTTTATTTTCATTGTTGATGCGAAGAACAATTCCAATTAAAGCCAGCATTATAATAATACTTGTTCCTCCATAGCTTATAAATGGAAGAGTTAGGCCTTTTGTAGGAAGCAATCCTATATTAACTGCAATATTGAAAATAACTTGGATTGAAATTAATAGAAAAATTCCAAATACAGTATAAGACTGAAAATATCTTTTCTTTTTGAACGAATCAAAAGATATAGATATCAATCCAATAAACATAATTATAAAAATAAAAATTAACATTATCCCACCGATTATTCCTAGCTCTTCAACTAAGATAGCAAAAATAAAGTCAGTATGCGCTTCTGGTAAAAAAAAGCTTTTTTGAAAACTATTACCAAGACCAACTCCAAGCCATCCGCCTTGTCCAATACTAATTAAAGAATTTGATAACTGCCAGCCAGCATCTCTCACAACTTCAACCGCAAAAGGATCTGTAAAAGCTATAACCCTTGCCATTCTATATGCTGAGCTAGTTATTCCAAGATAACCCACCGCGGTAATTAATAATATAAGCAATAAAAGCTGGGAAAAAGAAATACCTGCATAAAATAAAATTCCAACTACTAAAAGGCAGATGATTGCAACAGAACCTAAATCTGGTTGGATTAATATCAAACATGATATTACAAACAATAAAAATAATGGTTTTAAAAAACTTCTTAAAGAATTTATTTCAGTCATTCTTCTTACTGAATAACCTGAAATATAAAGAATTAAACTAAATTTACATATTTCAGAGGGTTGAATGTTAATTGGACCCATTTTTATCCACCTCAGACTACCGTTAACTCTAGTACCAACCTCAGGTATAAATAGTGCTATTAAAAATAATATGCTGATTAAAAGAAAAATCCAGTCAGATTTATAAAGAAATTCTGAGGGTATTACCAAAAAGAATAATAGAGCCATCAAACCAATAGCCATAAAAATAAATTGTCTTTCAGCAAAATAAAAAGGATCTGATTTCATGTCATCTGCAATATAAATACTCGATGATGTAACCATTATTAATCCCAATGCCAATAAAAAAATTAAAGGCAAAAGTATTAGTAAATCGTTATTATTTGTATTCATTTATATAATTTTGGGCATAACGATTAAAAGCTTCTCCTCTTTCATTGAAATCCTTATAGTCCCTTCCACTCGGATATCCTGGTGAAAATAAAATGTTCTGAGAAAATTTATTTTTCTGAATGCATTCAAATACATCTTCTAGATTTTTGAAACAGTATTTATTTTTATGAGAAATGCACTTGTTAATTTCATGTGCATGATATCCAAAAATATATATAGCTTTAGGTCCATCAATGATAATCTCTCTATTTTGCTCTTTTGCAGGATCGCCGCATACTATTAAAATATATTCTGAATGAAAAATATGTTTTGTTTCGTCTAGTGCATAAGATAAGGAATGGAAGTTAGTTGATTTTGAATCGTTGATAATATTTTCTGAGATCATTTCAAATCTAAATGGAAGATTTTTAAAATTGATTTTTTTTGCAGCGTGGTTAGTAATCCACTCAAATAACTCATATGGACATGTTATGTTTGAGATACTTTTTTTTGCTAATAAAATTTTTTCTTTAGCAGCTTTATAGGATTCAAAATTTCCATGATGATCCAGATGATCAATATCAATATTAAGCAATACTCCATAATCAAGGCAGTTAACTTTCATCTTATCTAATTGAAAGCTAGACAATTCAATTATTGAGTAATCCTTATTGTTATTAATAAAGTCTAAAACTGGTTTTCCAATATTCCCTATTAAATTCGAGCTTCTGTAGTCTTCAAATAGCTGGTGTAGATGAAATGCTGTTGTGCTTTTTCTATTAGTTCCAGTGATACCAATTTTTGTTGATTTATCATCATTAAAGAATATATCGATGTCTGTAAGTACATTATTATTTTCTTTGATTATCTCCTCGAAAGTAGACTTAGGTATTCCAGGACTGCATAAAATTTGATCAAAGTCATTTAAATTAAATTTTTTGTTGTAATTAGAAATATTTTCATCAAAAATCTCAAATTCTAAATTTTTATTAGTTAAGCATCTCTCAAAAGATTTTCCAGTTTCTCCATAACCATAAATTAAAGATTTCATTAAGTTATCTAAGCTTTAGAGTTGCCAAAGCAATTAAAATTAAAACTAAAGTTACTATCCAGAATCTTACTATTATTTTAGGCTCTGCCCAGCCTTTTAATTCATAATGATGGTGAATTGGGGCCATCAAAAATACTCTTTTGCCTCTTGTCTTGTATGAAATTACCTGAATCGCAACGCTAAGTGTTTCTACAACAAAAACGCCAGCCATAATAGCGAAGACCAATTCATGTCGCAATATTATTGCAATTATCCCTAGAATTGCTCCAAGAGTTAAGGAACCAATATCACCCATAAAAACTTGGGCTGGATATGTGTTGTACCATAGAAAGCCTATTCCCGATCCAATTAAAGCACCACAAAAAACTATTAACTCTCCAGACAGAGGAAGATGAGGTAGATATAAATAATCAGCAATAAGTTGATTACCCATAGCATAAGCAATTAATCCCAAGGCGCCGCCAATTAAAACTGTTGGAAGAATGGCAAGCCCATCCAATCCATCAGTCAAGTTGACCGCATTAGAAGATCCTATTAATACAAACATCCCAGTAAAAATAAAAATAAATGGCGACATTGGTAATATTAAATCTTTAAAAAAAGGAACAATAAATGAAGTCTCAGGCATTATTTCTGCTGAATAATATAGATACGTCATTGATACTAATGCAACTATTGATTGAAAAATAATCTTTTGTATTGAAGTTAGTCCATCAGAGCTTTTTTTTCTTATTTTTAGATAATCATCAAAAAAACCAATCGAAGCAAAGCCTATTGTTACGCCCAGGACTACCCAGATATATCGATTTCCAAGATCTGCCCATAATAGAGTTGAAATAGTCAAAGATGACAATATTAAAAGGCCTCCCATTGTTGGTGTTCCTGTTTTTTTATAATGAGATTTTGGACCATCTTCTCTTACAAATTGCTCAAATTGCATTGATTTTAAAAAATTTATAATTGCAGGGCCTAATAAAATCGAAATTACTAGTGCAGTCAAAGTGCCCCCAATGGTCCTAACTGTTAAGTATCTTAATACATCAAAACCTGGGTCAAATGCCGTAAGAACTGTTCCTAAATATTCAAACATTTTTAAATCTCTCCATTTTCATTCCTCTGGAACCTTTCATTAAGATAACATCTTTTGAGGTTATGTTTTCTTTTAAATAAAACTTTAGGTTCTTTTCATCTTTAAAAAATCTAGCTCCCTTTCCAAAGCCCTCAATAGTATATTTTGTCAAATCTCCATATCCTAAAATAGCATTGATTCCTTTTTTTTTGGCATAAATGCCAATCTCTGTGTGAAGCTTCTTTTTGTATCTACCAAGCTCTAACATATCGCCTAATACTAAGACAGTATTTTTTTTATAATTACTTAATAAGTCTATAGATTTTTTTGTAGAATCTGGATTTGCATTATATGTATCGTCAATTAAAGTGGACCCATTAATCCATTTTGATTTTATTTGTCTTAATTCATTAAAGTTATTTGTCTTAACAGCATTAGCAAAGTTTTCTAAATCCTCATTCAAGCAAAAATGAACTGCAAAACTTGCAAGAATATTTTTAATATTATGCTCACCTTCGATCGAAGTCTTTATCAAAATAGATTTTTTGATTAACTTTGATGAAATGACAAATGATAATCCGCTTTCTTCTATTTTAATTTTAGAAGCATAAAAGTCAGCATCACTGCTTAATCCAAATGAGATGACTTTTATGTCACTTCTTAACTTTTTCCATTTTTTTAGATGGTATTGATTGTCATTTGGTACGATTAAGAAACCATCTTTTTGAATGTTGTTTACTAATTCTGACTTAACTTTAAATACGCCTTCAATATTTCCTAATTTCTCAAGATGCGAATGACCTATATTAGTTATAACTCCAACATTAGGCTTTAGAATTTTACTTAAATAGTTAATATCTCTAAATTTTGATGCACCTATTTCTAAAACAAGATTATTTGATTTACAAGACGCGTTCATAATGCTTAAAGGCATTCCTATTTCATTATTAAAGTTTTTAAGAGTTTTGGAGCTATTTTTTAAAGTTTTATATACAAGATTTGTTGTGGTTGTTTTGCCATTGCTACCAGTAATTGCAATTACATTTCCTTTAAACTCCTTAATAATGTTTTCAGAGATTTTTTTAAGAGCAGAAATTGTATTTTCAACATAGATAATTTTTTTGTTTTTCTTTTCCTGATATCTTTTGTGATCGGCAAGAATAATAACTGCTCCCTTCTCTAGTGCTTCATCAACAAAATCATTACCATCAAAATTTTTGCCTCTAATAGCAATGAACATTGAATCTTTTTTAATAGATCTTGTATCTGTCGAAATAGATTTAATGACTGAGTTCTCCTTGAATGGAATAGAAAGATATTTACTCAAGTCAGATGTATTAGTTATAAATTTCATTAACTACCTCATGATCACTGAAATAACTTATTTGATTATTTTCTTCCTGTGTTTCTTCATGTCCTTTCCCTAGAATCACCAAACAATCATTATTAGAAATCTCCTTTGTCCCAAATATAATTGCTTGTTTTCTATCTTTTATCTTAACTACATTTTCAATATTGTTATTTTTTACTGCATCCTTAAAAATATCCTCAAAATCTTCACTTCTTGAATTATCAGATGTAAAAATTACTTTTGATGAATCTCTTATAGCAGCTGAAAGCATCTTTGATCGTTTTGACTTATCTCTACCACCTCCGCAACCTATGATCACAATAAGATTGTCATATTGATTTTTTATTGATGATAAAAATAACCTTACAGCCTCGTGGTTGTGAGCATAGTCGATTATTATATTTGAAGGAATATCTCTAATTATTTCAGCTCTTCCCTTTGGTAATCTCAAATAATTAAGGTCATTAATTTTATTTTCTAAAAACCCATCAAATCCTATCGAACAAATTGCGAAAACAAGATTGTGTACATTGAAGTCGGGAAAAACATTACAGCAAAATTTAAATTTCTTTCTTTCTTTAAAATTATACTCTTTTGATGGTTTATTAATGCTTATTTCAAAAGTTGTTTCTTTAATAGATATTTCTTTAATCTCATAGTAAATATCAGAAAAATTATTATCTTTGCTAATAACTAATATTTTATTTTCATCATTAACAATAAAATCATACTTGTGATGAAATTTATATGATTT
>LULK01001330.1_pt1 | contig 11100 bp, 9 predicted proteins | sample 728181 | NCBI WGS metagenome assembly LULK01 (sample SAMN03860291, study PRJNA289734) | marine metagenome | biome: seawater column; feature: ocean; material: water; isolation source: Red Sea water column Station 169 - depth 10m | place: Saudi Arabia: Red Sea | collected 2011-10-15 | depth 10 m | reverse complement strand
GGGTTAAGGCATTATGATTGCCAATTATTAGGTGGAATTATTCTTAATGAGGGGAAAATCGCTGAAATGGCAACCGGCGAAGGTAAGCCTCTAGTAGCCACCCTTCCCTGCTATTTGAATGCCTTAACTGAAAAAAGCACTTTAGTAATAACTGCAAATGAATATCTTGCTAAGAGAGATGCTTTGTGGATGAGTCCAATTTATAAAAAATTAAATATGACTGTAGGTTACGTCACATCTGATTTAGATCAAATTTCCAGGAAAGATGCTTACTCAAATGATGTTGTATACGTAACAAATAACGAAATTGGTTTTGATTATCTAAGAGATAACATGATTTTAAAAAAAGAACATCAAGTTATGAGAGATCCTTACTTTGCAGTGGTTGACGAAGTTGATTCTATTTTAATTGATGAAGCTAGGACTCCATTGATCATTAGTGGTGTTGCCGAAGATAACTCTTCTTTATATAAAGAGCTGAAAAAAATCGTTCCTTCTCTAGAAGAAGAAATCCTAGACCCAGAAACTGGAGAAATTCAAAAGAAAGGTGATTATCAGATTGACCTTACTTCGAATTCAATAGAATTTTCCAACCAAGGTCATGAAAAAATTGAAAAAAATCTTAAAAAAAATGGAATCATTGCTGATACAGATACTCTTTATGCCACTGAAAATTTAAAACATTTGGATATGCTCACTTCAATCTTAAGAGCAAACCTTCTTTTTCAAAAGAATATAGACTATTTAGTAGAAAATAAAAAAATTGTTCTTATTGATACTAATACTGGTAGAGCAATGCCAGGAAGGAGATTATCTGGAGGAGTTCACCAGGCATTAGAAATGAAAGAAGGTCTTCAAATTCAAGTTGAAAGCCAAACTCTTGCTTCAACAACTTTTCAGAATTTTTTTAGATCGTTCGAGGTGCTTTCTGGAATGACAGGAACTGCAAAGACTGAAGCAGCTGAATTTGAAGAAATTTATGGTCTAGAAACTCTTGGAGTTCCTACTAATCTTCCTATGATTAGAGTTGATGGAGAAGACAAAATCTTTCTGACTCTTGAAGAAAAATACAATGCAATTGTTGAAAATATAATTGAAGTTAATAAACAAGGTAATCCTATCTTGGTCGGAACAATTTCAGTAGAAACCTCTGAATTAATTTCGAAAAGATTAGAAGAAAAAAAAATAGAACATAGAGTACTGAATGCGCGTCAAAATGAACAAGAAGCAGACATAATTGCTCAAGCAGGCAGGCCAGGATCTGTAACTATTGCAACAAACATGGCTGGTAGAGGAACGGACATCGTATTAGGTGGACTTCCTGAAGATTTGGAGAATAAAAACCAAGTCTTAGATGCAGGGGGCTTGCATGTTATTGGAACTGAAAGACACGAATCAAGAAGAATTGATAATCAATTAAGAGGAAGATGTGCGCGTCAAGGAGATCCTGGTTCAACTCAATTTTTCCTATCTCTAGAAGATCCTTTGATGCAAATTTTCGCTCCCGATAGAATGAAAAATTTAATGAAATCCATTGGTGGAATGCAACCAGGTGAGGCTATAGAGCATCGAATGCTTACAAATGCCATAGAAAGAGCCCAAAGAAGAGTTGAAGGAAGAAATTTTGATATCAGAAAAAGGATTCTTGAATTCGATGATGTATTAAACGAACAAAGAAAAGTAATTTATGAGCAAAGAAGAGAAATATTGCATGAGGATGACATATTTGAACTTGTTAGAACTATGAGAGTAGATGTTCTGTCTAATCAGTTTCAAAAATTTATACCAGAGTATGAAATTGAATCCAATTGGAAGATAAAAGATTTCGAAGAGGTTTTAGAAAACGAATATGATCTAAAAATTGATGTTAAGAAGATTTTAGATAAAAAAGAGTTAGATTTAGAAAAATCAAATGAAGAAATCATAATAGCTTTGCAGAAGAAATACGATGAAAAATCAGACTTGCACAAAGATATTTTTAGTGAAGTAGAAAAGCAAATAGTATTACAAGTCATAGATCAATCTTGGAAAAATCATATCAATGCTTTGGAGCAGTTAAGACAAAATATTGGGTTTAGAAGTTATGCAGGTAAAGATCCTAGATTAGAGTACAAACGAGAGTCTTTCGAAATGTTTCAAGAGTTATTAGAAAATATTAAATTTGAATCAATAAGATACTTATCAAAAATAACGATATCTTCTGATGAAAATAGCTTGTCTCAACCAGAATCAAAAAAAATAATTACTCAACGCCCTGACGCCCCATCATTGTTTGATAAAAAGGAATTAGAAAGCCAAAAAGTCATTGAAAAGCCAAGAATTTCAGAAGGAAATAGAAAATTAAGAAGAATGCAAGCCAAGGCAAATCGAAAAAAAAGAAAGTGATAGATCAAATAAAAATAGGTTGCGCTTCAACAAAAACAATTTACGGGGAGCGTTTAGATACTGTATTAATTGAATTGAACCCTGAAGCAAAGATTTCTGGTCTATTCACTTCAAATAAATTTAAATCTGCACCTGTTCAAATTTGCCTAAAACAACTAAAAAAGAAAATGAAAGGCAAAAAGATGCTAGCAATAAATGCAGGGAATGCGAACGCAGCGACTGGGAAAAAAGGAGTTTCAGATGCAAAAAAACTTATTCGAGAAATTTCTAGTTTAACTGATATTTCAACTACTCAAATATTACCTTTTTCAACAGGTGTTGTGGGACAACTTTTAAATGTGAAATCCCTCTCTGCAGCTTTTAGCAAATGCTTTACAAACTTAAATAAAAATTCATGGGAAGATTTTGCAAAAGCTATTATGACTACAGATACGAAGAGTAAGATAGTTAAACTTTCCTTGCAGGTGGGTTCTAAAAAATATCATATAGTTGGTATCGCAAAAGGTGTTGGAATGATAGAACCAAACATGGCTACTACACTTAGTTATATTTTTACAGATTTAAGAATTCCAGAGCTTACTTTAAGAAAATTACATAAAAAGATTTGTGATAAAACTTTCAACGCTATTTCCATTGATGGCGATCAATCGCCCAGTGATTCTAGTATTCTTGTAGCAACTGGCTCGAGCGAAATTGACTTTAAAAAACATTATAAAAAAATAGAAAAGGATATTTTTACAGTTTTTAGCAAATTGTCTGAAAAACTGGTTTTAGATGGAGAAGGATCAACAAAATTGCTAAACATAAAAGTTACAGGGTTATCTACCGAGGCTAATTGTAAAAAAATTGCAATGAAAATAGCTAACTCACCTTTGGTAAAAACTGCGGCTTATGGCGAGGATCCTAATTGGGGAAGAATTATTGCAGCTGCTGGGAATGCAGACGTTGATGAATTTAAAATTGAAAATTTATCGTTAAAAATTGGAAAACATTTTGTCCTAAAAAATGGAAATTTATCCAAAAAATATAAGGAAAGTTTTGGGCAAAAAGAATTTAAAAAAAGAAAAATTAATTTGGAATTATCGATAGGAAAGTCAAAAAATTCATTTACTGTTATCAGCTCTGATCTTTCCAAAGAATATATATCAATAAATAGTGATTACAGAAGTTAAGCACATTGCTATAACGCCTATGTATCCAGAAGAGGATTTTCTGAGAAAAGTTGAAAATTTTTTTGAAGGCGTAAAAAAAGCTCTAATTATTAGGCTAGATGAAGCCTTTTATACTCAAGATTTAGTTGAAGAAATAGAGAATCTTTCTAAGAAGAGTAATTCAATTGTTATCTATAATTCTAGAAACGATATTAGTAGCAAAAAAAACATACATTTAACTTCGACAGATCTAATGAATTATAAAGATAGGCGTGAATATAATTTTTTATTAGGCGCCTCATGTCACAATCAAAATGAAATAGAAAAAGCTAACCAATTAAAATGTGATTACATATTGATCTCACCAATCCTTAAGGACAAGAGTGGAAATAAAAAAATTGGCTGGGAAAAATTTGAAGAACTTGCTAAACATTTTAATGGAATTAGTTTTGCGTTGGGCGGAGTCAAAAAAAAAGACTTGAATGCGTCTATCAGTCATGGAGGAGCAGGGATTTCTGGAATAAGTTGTTTTTTTTAGAGTTTATCCTGTTCTTGAACTTCCGAACTAGAAATCTTATTAACTTCAGATAACCAATTTGATAAATCTAAGGATTTGCATCTAGAAGAGCAAAACGGTAAATATTTTTTATCCTTAACTTGAAATTTCTTTTTACAATGCTGACATTTCACTTTTTATCGCTCAATTTTAAATAATTATTATGTAAAGAAATTATCTCTTTTCTTAAATCTTCCAAGGTACCATTATTAGTTACTATATCGTTTGCAAGAGTTATTTTTTCCGACCTTGGCATTTGGGCTTCGATAATGCTCTTGATTTGCTCCTCTGAAACATTATCTCTTTTACAAGCTCTAGCAATTTGTAATTTTTCCTCAACATCAACTAAAAGGGTTCTAGAACATAATTTATATTGTCCGGTTTCAAATAGTAAGGGAGAAACAAGAATTGTATATGACGTTCTTGATTCAGCTAGTTCGCTATTTATAATTTTTAAAATTTGAGGATGTAATAACTTCTCTAACCAATCTTTTTCTTCCTCTTTATCAAATATGACTTCTCGAAGTTTTTGCCTATCTAAGTTACCGTCGTTTAAAATTATTTCAGATCCAAAATGATCTTCTATTTCTTTTAAGCTAGAAGATCCCTTTTCTACTGCTTTCCTCGAAGCGATATCGGCATCTATAACGTCTATATTTAATTCAGAAAAAATATCTGTAACAGCAGTTTTGCCTGAGCCTATGCCACCCGTTATACCCAAAACAAACATTCTAGTTAAGTATTAACTAGATGAGGAAACAATGGTTGATTTAACTGATTTCTTGTTAAATTTCCAATACATTTGAGCTAATTTAATTAGAACCAGCCTAACTGTTCTATCAAATAAAGACACTCTAGATATTTCAGATTTGACTTCACACGTTTGCTTTCCTCTAATTAAATTTCCTGGAAGAGATCCGGTTGCTTTACCATTTTTACTCACTATTTGACCTCTCTTTATTGTGGCAATATATCCTGTAGCATCCTGCACCAAACGCTTTCCTCCGAGAGGCAAATCATGAATCATTTTTGGGTGGCTGACATTTAATTTTTTAAAATCAATGACATTAATGTCTGCCAACATTCCTGACTTAATTTCTCCGCGATCAAATAATCCAAAAGTTTCAGCGGTATCTTTAGTTTGTTTTCTCACCAACTTTTCAAGAGGGACTTTTTTTCCAGCTTCGCGATCTCTAGCCCAATGAGATAAATTAGTCGTTGGCATACTTGCGTCACATATCAATCCACAATGGGCGCCCCCATCACTTCCACCAGCAACAGAAGATTTTAATCCATAAGCTCGTTCTACAAAATTAAGCTTGTAATCATCATAAGGAGTAAAAGCAGCATAAATTAAATTTGTTCCATTATTCTTCATCATTTCATCAAACATAACTTCAAGCTCAGAAATACCTTTGTTTGAAGAAATCGCGGCAATACTATCCTCTTCTTTTGGTTCGTAATTTGGAGGCGTTCCTAAAATGAATTGAGTTTTATAATTTGTAGTTAGACTTGATAAAAGTTCAGCATCTTTTTCAATCTCCTCTCTAGTTTTAGTATTATCAGGTTCAGCAAGTCTTTTATCTATTTCTGATTTAAGATCGGGCTTTTGATTTAATAATTTAATTTTGAAATCAGGATCTTTCATGATTTCATATTTTTGCTCATGGGGTAAATGAGCTATTTCTCTATAAGCTGGATATTGCATAAAAGGGTTAAGGGAACTTTCAAAACCAAACATTAAACCCACGTTTCTTCCTGGAAATTGAGGTCGAATATTTTTGCCTCTCAAATAATGCTCTTCTGAAAATAAAATGGTTTTTACTGCATCACCATTTGTTTGTAAGAAGGTCAATCCACAATTACTTTTTTTTACATACTCTTTCATCCAAGACATTTCAATTTCTTCATCTAGCCAATCAGATGTAATTTCTAAAGTTCCTTCGCCAGCCTTATCCACACCAAATGCAAGTGCTCTCATCTCCTCAGAGCTAGCCTCAGTTCCAGGAACATATTTTCCATAAATATCTCTATGTAAAATAGTTCTGGAGGTACTAAATCCTAGAGCGCCAGCATTGATGGCCTCAGTAACAAGTTCGGACATCTTATTTATTTCTGAATCAGTAGCATCGACTTGATTCTGACATCTATCATGCCCCATCACATAACTTCTTAAAGGGCCATGTCCAATCATAAAGCCGAGATCCATGACGAATTCTTTTTTATCAATAGCGTCTAAGAATTCTGGAAAAGATTCCCATCCCCACTCTATTCCTTCATGCAAGGCAGAACCTGGAATATCTTCAACTCCTTCCATTAATTGAATTAAAAAGTTTTCTTCCCCTGGTCTAACTGGGGCAAAGCCTACTCCACAATTTCCCATGACAGCAGTAGTAACTCCATGCCAGCTCGATGGTGTTAAATAAGGATCCCAACAAACTTGTCCGTCGTAGTGTATCAACCCATCCTGGCGTTACTAACTTACCTTCAGCATCAATCTCCTCTTTACCTTTATCTAGTATAGAGTTGGAGACTAATGATATGTTTTCGTTATCAATGGCAATGTCGCCAATAAATGGTTTTTTTCCTGAGCCATCAACAATAAGGCCATTTCTAATAACAAGATCATGCATCTTTAAAATCTCCCTTCAATTGATCTATTTAATAGATAATTTTAAGAAATATCAAATCTGTCAAGATTCATGACTTTATTCCAAGCACTTATGAAGTCCTTGGTAAACTTATCTTTGTTATCATCTTGTGCATACACCTCAACTAAAGCCCTCAACTGAGAATTAGAACCAAAAACTAAATCAGCTCTTGAGGCGGTTCTTTTTTTATCGCCAGTTACCCTGTCAAAAGCCTCATAAGAATTCCCAGTTCCGTTAGGTTTCCACTGCACTCTCATATCTAGCAGTGTTTTGAAGTAATCATTGGTGAGTTCATCTGGACTGTCAGAAAGTAATCCATAATCGCTTGAAGTTATACCAAGAGAACGCATACCTCCTAACAATACAGTCATTTCTGGAGCGGTAAGTCCTAAAAGCTGAGATTTATCAAGCATAATTTCTTCAGCGCTAACGGACAATCCAGTTCTATGATAGTTTCTAAAAGCATCTGACATTGGCTCAAGGTACTCGAAAGATTCTGGATCTGTTTGTTCTTGAGTGGCGTCTCCCCTTCCAGGAGTAAAAGGAACTTCAGAACCACAAGCTTTCTCAATTCCCAAATTACCTCCCAAAACAATAAGGTCCGCAATTGATGCATTTGTATCTTTCGAAATAGATTCGTAAATATCAAGCACTTTAGAAAGTTGTTCGGGTTTATTGACCTCCCAATCTTTTTGCGGAGCTAAACGAATTCTTGCACCATTTGCACCACCTCTCATATCAGAACCTCTATATGTAAAAGCACTAGCCCAGGCAGTTTCTACCAATTCTTGAATGGTTAACTTGCTTGATAGAATCTTTTCCTTAGCGGAATCGATATCAAAATCTGCATTTCCTGCAGGGACAGGATCCATCCAAATCAATTCTTCTTTAGGAACCTCAGGGCCCATGTATCTTGTTTTTGGACCCATATCTCTATGCAGAAGCTTGAACCATGCCTTTGCAAATGCATCGGCAAATTCTTCTGGGTTTTCGTGAAACCTTTTAGATATTTTTTTATATTCAGGATCTTCTCTCAAGGCTATATCAGTTGTAGCCATTATTGTAGGAACCTTTTTTGAGGGGTCGTGAGCATCTGGTGCCATATCTTCCTCTTTTTGATCTACTGCATACCACTGATGAGCTCCGGCAGGGCTTTTGCCTAATTTCCATTCATACTTGAATAAAAGGTCAAAGTAACCGTTATCCCATTTGATAGGATTAGTAGTCCATGCTCCTTCCAAGCCGCTAGTGATGGTGTCTGAGCCTTGTCCCAAACCAAATTTGTTGGCCCAACCGAAACCCATCTGTTCTATTGGAGCTCCTTCTGGCTCAACTTGAACAAGATCTGCATCTCCTGCGCCATGACATTTCCCAAAAGTATGTCCTCCAGCTACTAATGCTACAGTTTCATAATCATTCATAGCCATTCGACCGAAGGTTTCTCTTATATCATGAGCACTTGCTAAAGGATCTGGATTAGCGTCGGGTCCTTGAGGATTTACGTAAATCAGCCCCATTTGAACTGCGGCTAGTGGATTATCCAACTCTCTTTCTCCTTGATAACGTCTATTTTCAAGCCATTCGTCCTCTACACCCCATAAAATGTCTTCTTCAGGTGCCCAAATATCAGGTCTACCACCACTAAAACCAAAAGTCTTGCCGCCCATAGACTCTATTGCTACGTTACCCGCTAAAATTAAGAGGTCAGCCCAACTAATTTTATTTCCATATTTTTCTTTAATGGGCCAAAGCAATCTTCTTGCTTTATCAAGATTACCGTTATCGGGCCAGCTATTTAAAGGAGCAAATCTTTGTGCACCTGTTCCTCCACCGCCTCTTCCATCAGTGCTTCTGTAAGTACCAGCTGCATGCCAGGTAAGTCTGATAAAAAAAGGTCCGTAATGTCCATAATCCGCGGGCCACCAATCCTGAGAATCAGTCATGAGATCATTTAAGTCTTTCTTTAAAGCTGAGTAATCTATCTTTTCAAATTCAGCTCTGTAATCAAAATCCTCTCCCATTGGATTTGATTTTTTATCGTGTTGATGAAGTATGTTTAAATTTAATTGATCGGGCCACCAGTCCTGGTTAGCAGTACCAGAAGTACTATTTCTTGTCATTGCACCATGCATGACGGGACATTTTCTTTCAGTTTTATCTTCCATTTGTATCTCCGAATTTTTTAATTAAGTTAACATAATTTTTATGTTTACTAAATATACTTAAAATGAATTTTATATTCGATTATAATGAACATAATATGATTACTCTTAAACAAATAAATTATGCCTTAAGCGTTCAAAAGAATCTTCATTTTAAAAAGGCTGCTGATGAGTGTTTTGTTTCACCATCTACTTTAAGTAATGCAATCAACGAAATGGAAGCACAACTGGGAACTCAAATTTTCGAGAGAGATAACAAAAAAGTAATAGTTACAAAATCCGGTGAAAAAATTTTAAAAAAAGCAAAAGAAGTTAAAATTCAAATGCAAGATATTTACAATCTCGGAGAAGGCAATTCAATTGCAAACTCATCTATTTCTCTGGGGATAATTCCTACTGTTGGTCCTTATTTTCTTCCCTTAATACTACCCGAGTTAAATAAAAAATTTCCTAATTTAAATTTGAAAATTATAGAAGGTCAGTCAAATCAATTGGTAAATAAAGTTAAGGAAGGTGAAATAGATATGGCTATTTTAGCATTGCCTTTTGATATAAAAGGTTTGCTAGCTTTAAAGTTTTGGGAAGAAAATCTGTATTTGATTTCTCATAAAGACGAACTTCCTGATAATAAAAGAAAGATTAAAGCTAAAAATATTGATGCTTCAGACTTGCTTCTTCTTGAAGACGGGCATTGTTTAAAAAAACATATTCTTTCTGCTTGTAAAATATCTCCAAAAAAAGGATTTGCCATGGAATCTTCCTCGATGAGTACATTGATTCAATTGGTTGCAGGAAAAATGGGAAAAACATTGGTGCCTAAATTAGCAATTAAACAAGTTGTAGATACAATTCCTGATTTGGTAAAAACTGAGCTGGACGAACCAGGTCCTCATAGGGAATTAGCAGTTATCATAAGGCCAACCTATACTGGATTAAAAAAAGTAGAAGAATTAATTACAATTTTTAAAAAAAGACTATCTAAGATCTAAATTTTTTTTTATAAATTTAAATAATAATTTAATAATTAATAAATACGCACCTTTTTTGATCTTGTATCTTTTTTGCAAAATGTTTAAATAATTGTATGAAAAGTTTTTTCATAAAGCTTAGTAAAGTAAATACTTTAATCCATTCTTTAAGCAGTTTCGGTTTGTCAATTGTTTATACAATTGGGCACATAATCATTGCCTGGGCTTGTGCAACAGTTATATTTCAAACAAATTTTTTCTTAGCTTCTGCAGACGCAATAATTGAACCAATAATTAATGGTTTTTGGTTTTTCCTGCTTCACATGTATGCACACGATAAGCTTAAACCTGCCCTTCTAGCAGTTATTTACACTATTGGACATTTTTCAATTGCTACTTCATGGAGCTTTTTTATAATTGGAGTTGATCTGAGTTTGGCTGCTATCGATGCAATTATAGAGCCTTTGATAAATGGTTTTTGGTTTTACGCTCTAATTTATAGTTGGAACTCTCAGCCAAGAGTTACTGCTTAATTACCCAACTTATAAATCTAAATTTTAGTTTCAATTTGTGCTAATAAATTTTTTAATTCGGGCTTATTTTCTTTTATCTCTTCTAAGGTAAGCCCTTCGAGTTCGTGAGGAAAAATAAGCCATAGATCTGTTTCATGAATAAAAAAGTCTGGCTGTCTATCCGTTTGGTTTTTAATAGGTTTGAAATAAGGCGTAGCAACCTTAATTTCTGGAGTATTTTTTTTACAAGCCTCTCTAAGGTCCAAGATAATTTGGTTAATCGAATTGCCAGTATCATGTACATCGTCAACAACAAGAAGTTTATCCTCTGCCTTTACTTTATTTATAATGTAATTCAAACCGTAAACTTGAACTTTATTTTTACGCTCATCGATTCCAGAGTAGTAAGAGGTTCTAATTGCTATATGATCTGATTTAACGCCTAATACATTTAAGAATTCTTGAACAGCAATTCCAACCGGAGCCCCTCCTCTCCAAACACCAACAATATAGTTTGGCCTGTATCCACTTTCATAAATTTTCCAAGCGAGTTTGAAGGAATCTTCCAGTAATTCATTGGCTTTAATAAATAGCTTTTTCATAATTTATTGAAACATTTATGAAAAAGACTATTTATTTAAAGAACTGATATCTGAATATTTAATTAGAAATCGTAACTTATTTTTGTCATCAACTGTCTTGGTGGGATGTATTC
>LULK01000683.1_pt1 | contig 11117 bp, 9 predicted proteins | sample 728181 | NCBI WGS metagenome assembly LULK01 (sample SAMN03860291, study PRJNA289734) | marine metagenome | biome: seawater column; feature: ocean; material: water; isolation source: Red Sea water column Station 169 - depth 10m | place: Saudi Arabia: Red Sea | collected 2011-10-15 | depth 10 m | reverse complement strand
GGTTATTTTTGTTTGGTCTCTGCATATGCTTTTGACAAAGTTAGTATTGCAGTAGTCATTTCTTCAGGTTTTGGTCTTGTAACAGTTTTATTGGCTAGACTAGTCTTAAAAGAAAAAATATCTAAAATTCAAACTTTAGGTATCTCTTTAACTTTCATAGGTGTTGTTGGTCTTACTATCTAATTAAATTTTGAAGTCTCTTTTTATCAAAACGATATGAATTCATTGCTATGGCTAAGCAAATAACTATACCTCCTATAATTGTATTTACATCTGGAGTTTCATTGATACCCAAAATCGGTAGCCACGCCCAAAAAATTCCTCCAACTACTTCTAATAAAGACAGCATTGTTAGCTCTCCCGAAAGTAATTGTTTTGAACCAATGCTAAACAGGATAAGCCCTGTTGCAACGATGAAACCGTGAGTCATACTCAACAAAATATTTTTTAAAGGTAAATAGATTTCTTGATTATTAAAAAACATCAAAAAGATGGAAATAACTGCGCAAAAAATTCCTGCATAAATCAAAATATAAAATTTTTTAAAGTTACTTTTGCTTCTCAAAGCAACGGTGAATGCTGCAAAGCCAAGACTTGATATAAAGCCCATAATTAATCCATACAACGACCCACTAAAGGCACTGGCATATATCATTATTAAAGCACCAAAAAACGCAATAATCATGGTTATAAAATTTTGTTTTGAGATTTTCTCATTAATAAACACTAGGGCAATTAATGATGATAAAAAAGGCATTAACGCCAACATAAATAGAGTAACTGCAGCAGTTGTATTGCTAATTGAATAAATAAAACCAACCATGGCTGTTGTTAAACTAAGACCACCAATTACAGAAACTTTATCTATTTTAATTACATTCATAAAAAAGTTTTTTTGTTCATTAACAATAAGATATAAGGATATGATAGTTGCAACTGTAAGCCCTCTTATAACAAGGTAGGGGAGTTGATAGATTTGAGGGTCTATCATATTTTTAACTACCAGCGGTCCAAAACTCCATATTAACCCACTTAAAACAACTATAATTACTGCCTTGATGTGGTCGCTCATTTTAAGAAATTAACTTATTTTATAAATTAACTTTTTAATAGTTAATTACTGATAAAGAAATCTGAGAGAGTTTTAATATCATCAAAAGAAGTATTCTTACCCTCATTACTTCTTAGAGTAAATGAGTCTGACTCAATCTCTTTCTCACCCATTACTAGAGAATAGGGTATCTTTTTAGAAACAGAATTTCTTATTTTATAACCCAATTTGTTATCAGATCCATCAACAATTACTCTTACACCCAGTTTTTGAAGTTCCCCTTTAATTCGGTTACTATGATCAACAAATTTTTCGGACACAGGGAGAATTGCAAGTTGTATGGGCGTAACAAATAAAGGAAGCCAGCCATTAGTGTTTTCAAGAATAATTGCTATAAACCTTTCTAGAGATCCGACAACTGCTCGGTGTATCATTATTGGAACTTGATTTTTGTCATCTTTGTCTTTGTATTTTGCACCCAATCTATCAGGGAGATTGAAGTCAATTTGTATCGTTCCACATTGCCATTCTCGACCCAGTGAGTCCTCTAATGTAAATTCTATTTTTGGGCCATAGAATGCCCCTTCACCCTCTAAAATATTAAATTCTTTATTGTTGTCTTTTAAAACTTTTTTTAACTGATTTTCAGCATTGTCCCAGTTTTCTTGCGTACCAATACTTTTTTCTGGGCGAGTAGAAATATTATATTTTATTTTTTCAAATCCGAACTTTTTATACACTCTCTCAATTAATAGGGTTGTCTCATTACAAACATCATATATTTGTTCAGCAGAACAAAATATGTGGGCATCATCTTGAGTAAAACCTCTGACCCTAAATAATCCATTTAGAGCTCCAGAGGGTTCGTATCTATGACACTTACCAAACTCCGAGTATCTAAGTGGTAAATCTTTGTAAGTTATTAGTTGAGAGTTAAATAAAACAATATGACATGGACAATTCATAGGTTTTAGTGCAAATGTCTTATTGTCAGTTTCTGATGTAAACATATTTTCTTTAAAATTGTCCCAATGACCAGACTTTATCCAAAGCTCATTTGAAACTAGCTCAGGTGTTTTTACTTCAAAATAGTTAAGTTTTTGTTGCTCAGAGCGAATATATTTTTCAATATTTTGATACAATGTTAAGCCTTTATCTTTCCAAAATACATTCCCTGCTGATAAATCAGTTAGAAGGAACAAACCCATATCAGTGCCTAATCTTCTATGATTTCTTTCTTTAGCCTCTTCTAAATTTTTTAAATAAACTCGAAGTTCTTTTTCAGAATACCAAGCAGTTGCATAAATTCTTTGAAGCATTTTGTTAGTGCTAATACCTCTCCAATAAGCCCCTGATACATTTGTTATTTTAAAGCTGGCATTATAATCTTTTGTGCTTTTATGATGAGGGCCTTTACAAAGGTCAGTAAAATTTTTTTGCTCGTAAAGTGTTATTTCATCGGAATTATCTAAATTATTAATAAGTTCCAATTTATATTTATTATCCTTAAATATTTCTGATGCTTCTTTTTTAGTTACAGCCCTCTTTAAAAAGTCTCTTCCCTCTGAGAGAATTTCTTTCATTTTTTTTTCTATATTAGCTAAGTCATCATCTGATAGAGTGCTTTCCATATCAAAGTCATAATAAAAACCGTTCTTTATAAAAGGACCAATAGTTGGTTTAGCATTTGGAAAAAGAGTAATTACAGCTTCAGCCAAAATATGAGCCATATCGTGGCGCATTATATTTAATGCATCATCAGATTTAGGTTTAATGGGAGTGCTATTTTCAACTTCAGTATCCCAATAATTATTATTCGAGTCTTTATATGCTATTATATCGCTCATAATTCTAATTTTTTATAAAAACAACTTTTTTTACCCGTATGACAAGCGCCAATTCCTTCAAGCTCAACTTCATAAATTAAAGCGTCACTGTCACAATCAGTATAAATATTAATAATATTAAGTTTATTGCCAGAAGTTTCGCCTTTTAACCATAATTTTTTTTTACTTCTACTCCAAAAGTGAGCTTTTTTTGTTTTTACTGTCATTTCAATAGAATTTTTATTTGAATAGGCCATCATAAGAATTTCATTAGTTGACTTCTCTTGAGCAATTGTAGGTATTAGCCCATCAGAATTAAAAACTAGTTGATTTATGTTGAAATTTTCCAATGTCTTGATTTTTAATGATTTTTACTTTTATTAAAGTATTTTTCAATTATTAAAAGAATTTTTTCGATGAATTATTATTTAGCACCAATGATGGGTTACACAGACTGCTATTTTAGAAGTTTAGTGGAAAACATTTATGGAAATAGTGTAACTACCTTTTCTGAAATGATAGTGGATAAAGCAATCATCCACAATGAGACTAAAACAATAACCAAGCATTTTTTAAAAAATAATAAAAGCGCCATTCAAATTGCAGGCTCAGATCCTGAAGAAATTAAAAGAGCAATAAATATTTTAAATAAAGTAGATATTATTAAACATGTAAATTTTAATTTAGGGTGCCCAAGTTCTAGAGTCCAAGAAAATATGCTTGGTTTAGCTTTAACTCAAAAGTATGACTTAGTAAAAAAATGTTTATATGAATTGATCAAATATAATAAAGATGTATCGGTAAAATGTAGACTTGGTTTAGGCATGAATGAGGATAAGAGTTATATTTTTGATTATCTTAAATTGTTTAATGAAATAGGAATTAAAAAAGTATTTATACATTGTAGAAATGGTGTTTTGAACTTAGATACCAAAAAAAATAGAACAATTCCAAAAATTAATTACAATTTATTTTTAGAGTGTTGTGATCAATTTCCTGAAATGGAACTTATTCCTAATGGTGAGGTTAATGATTTAGAAACCTTTAAATTTTTTCAGTCAAAAAATATTACTCAATTTATGATTGGTAGGCAATTTGCGAAAGACGCTTTTTTTTTAGAAAAATTAGATCTTGAGAATGTCAAAAAGAAGACAGCTTCAATAATTAATACAATAAATGAATTAGAGCATTACAAATATTTAAATATTAATTTATTAAAAAAAAGTATATTCACTGCACTTAGTAACATATCAAATTCCAAAAAAGTAAAAAAAGAAATCTCAGTTATTAATAACTATAGTGGCTTACTAAATTATTTTGAGAGGAATGCCATTTGGAGTTAGAGAGATTATATAAATCCTCCACTTTCTTATCAAAATATGAATATCTTAATAATTCTTATGATGTTTCAAAGGTTGATGCTCAATTAATACTTAACCACTACAAAAGTAATATAAAAAAATATTCTAATTCCTCTACAACTAACTTTCTCAATATAAATACACTTAAAAATGAGCTTATTTATTTAATTTTTATATCAATTCATCAAAATTTAATTTCTCAGTCTAATGGATCAAGATTGTGGTCTGTTTTATGCAAAAATATTTTAAGTAAAATCATTAATATCAATCTATACAGATCATTTAATAATAGTTTAAAAAAATATTATTTTATTCTAGGTATGGGTAAAATTGGCGTAAGAGATTTAAATTTTGCCTCTGATATCGATATAATCATATTCTATGACTCCAAAAATAGTCCTATTTCCCTCCAAGATTTTAATAAATCTATAAAGAAAACCATTAGTGAAATATCGAATATTTCTGAGACTTTTTTTCATAAAATAGATTTAAGGTTACGACCAGATTTTGGTGATTCATTAATTATATCTGATATGGATCAAGCAATTAATTATTATACTTCAGTTGGCAGAAATTGGGAGAGATTAGCATTTCATAGATCAAGTTTTTTGTGTGGCGATATTCAAAAATATTTCTCATTTAAGGAAGCAATAAAAAGTTTTTTATTTAGAAGAACATTTGACTATTACGCTATAGATGAAATTAAAAAGCTTTTTGCCTCCAGTAATACTGAACAAAAGCTAGATATAAAAAATTCTTATGGCTTTATTCGATCTTGTGAAAATATAATACATTTTAACCAACTTCTTTGGTCTGGAAAAATAAATTCTCTTAAAGAGAGTAATATTCATAAATTACTTATAAATTTAAAAAAACATGAAAATATAATTCCAAAAAATGACTTAAAAAATATAACAGAGGCATATTATTACTTCCGTAAAATTGAGAATTATTTACATATAAAAAAGAATACTTTTCAGAATTTAATTGACTCTAATGAAACCTATTTAAATGCAGTATTAGATAACTTTTCAAACAAATTAGAGAAGCATAAATCTGAAATTCAAACAATATATCAGCGTTTATTTTTTCCTAAAATAAATAGAGAAAGTTTACGACGTGAAAAATTTAATGAGTCTAGCCAAAAAATTATTAATAGTCTTTTAAAACGAGCTGAGAACATCAATAGTTCAGAAACAGTAAAAAATGATTATTTAGAGTCTATTTCAAGTCTCATAAATATTTTATCAACACATAATAAACGAGATGATCTAATTATAAAATTTGACTATTTAATTAACTATTATAAGTCTGGTGTCCATTTAACTGCTTTATACAAATACAATAATAAAATTTTTTTAGAGTTAGCTTTCATATTTGAGAATTCTTCAAAATTAACAAATCTTATTTACAAAAATCATTTTTTAATAGAGTCACTAGTCTATTTTTTTAATTATGGCATACCTACTTTTAAGCTGAGAGAATTTTCTGATAATTTTGATTTAGATTTAAAAAAATCAATTCAGGATATTTATGAAATTTTATTCCTTTTAGATTATTTGTTACTTTCAAAAAAAATAACAAATACTGACTTCCTCAAAAAACGAAATACCGCTGTAAGAAAGTTTATTTTTTATATTTTTGAACTAGTTAAAAATGAATACATTGTCAATAGAAGCAATATTTTCTCTGACTTAACACCGATTTTATTTGGAAGTTACGGTGTCAAAATGGCTACGAATTTTTCCGATTTAGATATTTTTTTTATATATCAATCAAACAAAAATAATCACATAGATAATATTAAAATTGTAAGGAGATTTTACTCGATAATGAAACAATATATTGATCCAAATATCCTAATAATTGATGATAGAAATAAACCTTTTGATAGAGACTCTGATCAAGTCATTAATATTGAAAATTTCTTTTCATTTTATTCAAAGACTAGTGAACCATTTCATAAATTGTCTTTTATGAAGGTATGTCTTTTAACAAATAATATAAAATTAGTTAAGTATTTTACAAAAATGAAAAATCAAATTATTTCAAACTTTTCTAAAATTGATAATGAATACTTTTTAAAAATAGTAGATATAAAAAATCCTTTAAAAAATAATAAGGATCTTTTTCAACTCTTTAAAATTAAAGAAGACATCAACCACATAAATAATAAAGAGTTTTCATATAGTGACGATATTGATTATTTAAGAGAGTTGCTTATGTTTGAAAATCTAACTAGCAACCCGTCCAAAGTAGATAATAAAAAATATTTAGACAGGTTGCTTTTAATTTAGTTTAGTAATCGTAATACATGTCGAACTCTGCAGGTGTAACTAGCAGTTTATTTGGTTCGATTTCTTCTTCTCTTTTGTATTCGATATATGACTCGATTAAATCTTTAGTAAACACATTACCCTCTAAAAGATAATCATGATTTGACTCAAGATTATTAATCGCTTCCTCAAGAGTACCAGGTACTTCCTTTACTTTAGATTGCTCTTCAGGAGGTAAATCATAAAGATTTTTATCCATTGGTTCACCAGGATCAATTCTATTCTTAATTCCATCTAAACCTGCCATAAGCATAGCTGAAAATGCTAAATAACCATTTGCAGTTGCATCTGGACATCTAAACTCAACTCTTTTTGCCTTAGGAGATGGTGAGTATGCGGGTATTCTACATATAGCACTTCTATTTCTATTTGAGTATGCAAGCTTAACTGGAGCCTCATAACCTGGAACTAATCTCTTGTAAGAGTTAATAGTTGGATTTGTAAAAGCTAATAAAGATGGTGCGTGCTTAAGCAAACCACCAATATAAAATTTTGCTTCATCACTAAGATTAGCGTATCCACCTTCACCATAAAATACTGGTTTACCGTTTGACCAAATACTTTGATGACAATGCATTCCTGAACCATTGTCGTTTGAAAGAGGTTTTGGCATAAAAGTAGCACTTAAACCATTACTTTTTGCTGTATTTCTTACAACGTATTTATATTTTTGAAGATCATCGGCCATCTTAACCAATGTGTCGAATTTTAAATCAATTTCACATTGACCAGCAGTAGCAACTTCGTGGTGTTGCGCTTCAACACTCATACCAATCGCAACCATGTGATTTACCATTTCTGATCTAACATCCTGCATAGTGTCATGAGGTGGGCATGGGAAGTATCCACCTTTATTTCTAACTTTATAACCTAGATTTGGACCTTCGGCTGTGCCTGTATTCCAAACGGCTTCACCGGAGTCAACAGAAAAAGAGGAGTGATGAGGGTGCGTGTTAATTTGAACGTTGTTGAAAAGAAAAAATTCAGCTTCTGGTCCAAAGAAAATACTATCACCAACTCCTGAGGTTTTAACGTATTCTTCTGCTTTTTTTGCAACGTATCTTGGATCTTTATCGTACTTTTGCCCGGTAATTGGATCTTGAATATCACATATTAGAACTAGAGTAGGATCTGTAAAAAAAGGATCTACAAATGCAGTCTCAATATCTGGAATTAATATCATGTCACTAGCTTCAATTGACTGAAAACATCTAATTGAAGAGCCGTCGAAACCAATACCTTCCTCAAATACATCCATTTCAAATGTATTAATATGGTTTGAAAAGTGCTGCCATGTTCCTAAAGGATCAGTAAATCTAAAATCAATATACTTAATACCATTTTCATCGATCATTTTTTGTAATGATTTTTTGTCCATCTAATAACCTCCTGAGTTGTTAACTTGGTTTGTGTAAAAACTAAATTGCGTCTTTACCTTTTTCGCCTGTGCGAATTCTAATAGCCTCTGAAACTTCGTATACAAAAATTTTACCGTCGCCGATTTTACCTGTATTAGAATGCTTGATAATAACATCGATTGCTTCTTTGTATTTCTTGTCATCAACTACTAATTCAATTTTAACCTTTGGCAGAAAGTCTACTACATACTCAGCTCCTCTATAAAGCTCAGTATGACCTTTTTGTCTACCAAACCCTTTTACTTCAGATACGGTTAATCCACTTAGGCCTATTTCGCCAAGGGCATCTTTAACATCCTCTAATTTAAAAGGTTTAATTATTGCCTCAATTTTTTTCATATTTAGCGATCCAAATATAATGTTTAATTTGCATAATATCTATACTATAAATTAATTCAATTTTTGGCGGGTGTAGCTCAGTTGGTTAGAGCGCCGGTTTGTGGTACCGGAGGTCGGGGGTTCAAGTCCCCTTACTCGCCCCAATTTGTGCGCCAGTGGCGGAATGGTAGACGCGCTGGTCTTAGGAACCAGTGGGCAACCGTGGGGGTTCGAGTCCCTCCTGGCGCACCAGAATACAAGTAATATGGATTATAAAAACATAGAAAAAAAAAGTTACAAATCATCTTTTGAGGTATCTTTAGATCAAAGCGCTATTGCTAAAATTATCGATGAAAAAATATCAGAAAAGCAACCCACTTTTGAAATTGCAGGTTTTAGAAAGGGCAAAGTACCGGTAAGCATCATAAAGTCTAAAATTGGTCTTCAAATTGAAAACGAGGTATTAAATGAAGAGGTATCAAAAAATATAAATAAAATCAGTGAGGATGAAAAAATACAATCCCTTATACAACCTGATGTTAATTTTAAAGATAATTATAATTTTACCTTGGCTTTTTATTTAAAACCCGAAATTAAAATGGATGAGTTAAAAACAAGTGAAATAGAGAAAGTTACATCAGAGGTAACAAAAAAAGATATTGATGATTTTAGAGAAAAAGTAAGAAAAGAGTACTATTCATTAGAGAGTATAGATATATCAGATGAAAATTCTGTTATAGATTTTGAAATATTAAATTATGAAGATGAACAAAAAAAATTATTTTCTCAAAAAGAGGTAAGAGTAGACTTAAACACCCAAACTAAAGAAGAAGTATTTTTAGACTTAAAAAAAGCTCTTTTAAAAATTAAAAATAAATCTGACATAAATTTTTCTACAAAAGGAATAAAGATAAACGCTCAAATCAAAGATATAAATAAAAAGATCTATCCCAAGAATGATGACGAGTTGATTAAGATTTTAAAATTAAAATCTACTAAAGAATTAAATGACAAAATTGATAATAAACTCAATGAGGATATGAATTATCTTCAAAAAGAGTTTTTTATTGAAGATCTACTTAAAGTTCTATCACAAAAGAAAAAGATTGACATCAACGAGGAGGTTGTAAATCTTGAACTTAAAAGAAAATATCAAATTGATCTATCTAAAATGAAAGATGAGCACAAAGAAAGAATTGATAGTTTAAAAAAACTCACAAGTGAGAATATTCAAAAAGACGTTCTTTTTTCTGAATTAGTAAAATTTTTAAATGTAAAAGTTGAGCAGAAAGAACTCCAAGAGTATATTCAAAAATATTATGGTGAAAAAATTGATCAAAGAACGGCAGAAGCTGCTTATGGTACTCTTCTTAGAAATAAAATAGCAGATGAGTCTATGAAAACTTTTAAAATTAAAGAAACTAAGTTAAGCTTAGAAGAGCTTATGAAAAAAGGATCTCAAAATCATGAATCTAGTACCCATAGTCATTGAACAATCAGGAAAAGGAGAGAGATCTTTTGATATTTTCTCCAGACTGCTCAGAGAAAGAATTATTTTTTTAACAGGTGCTATCAATGATGAAACTGCCTCTTTGATATGCGCTCAACTTTTATTTTTAGAGTCTGAAAATCCTGAAGAACCAATTAATCTTTATATTAACTCACCTGGTGGTCTGGTCACAGCTGGATTGGCGATGTATGACACTATGCAGTATATTAAATGCCCTGTTCATACTGTTTGTATTGGTCAAGCTGCCTCTGCAGGTTCATTAATACTCGCTGCAGGAAAAGAGGGCAACAGGTATGCCTTACCACACTCTAAAATAATGATTCATCAACCATCTGGACCCTGAAGAGGCGCAAAAATTTGGTTTGATAGATAAAGTAATTACTACTAGAATTGAAAAATAAAAATGTCTGATGAAAAAATAATCTCTGCTAATAGCTCTGATAAAAAAATATCATGCTCCTTTTGTGGTAAAAGCCAAGAAGAGGTTAAAAAATTAATTGCTGGACCAAATGTCTATATTTGTAATGAGTGTGTGGTTTTATGTAAGGATATACTTGTTGAAGATGATAAAATTGACACAAAGAAAAAATTTGAGATACCAAAGCCAAGTGAGATCTATAATTATCTTGATGATCATATAATTGGTCAAGATCATGCAAAAAATGTTGGTGAAGATGTTGAAAATATTATTTTAAGATTACTGCAGCAATGTGATTATGATGTAGCTTTGGCTCAAAAGGGTATCGTATATATTGATGAAATAGATAAAGTGGGCAGAAAAAGTGAAAATCCATCAATTACAAGAGATGTATCTGGTGAGGGAGTTCAACAAGCTTTGCTAAAAATAATTGAGGGAACAACTGCCAGTGTGCCTCCTCAGGGTGGAAGAAAACATCCCCAACAAGAGTTCCTTCAAGTTGATACAAAAAATATATTGTTTGTTTGCGGGGGCGCGTTTGAAGGCATTGATAAAATCATAAAAAATAGAGTTAATAAAAAGTCTATAGGTTTTAATAAATCAATTAATCAGGATCAACCAATGACATCACAACTTGAGAATGACGATTTGATTAAATTCGGATTAATACCTGAACTAGTAGGAAGGCTCCCTGTGAGCGCTAGTCTAAATGAATTATCCCTAGAAGATTTAAAAGAGATTATTACAAGACCAAAAAATGCAATATCAAAACAATACAAAGCTCTTTTTTCTTTTGAAGGGGTTGAATTCGAGATAACTGAAGATGGTAGAGAGCAAATTGCTCAATTAGCTGTTGAAAAAAAAATTGGTGCACGAGGC
>LULK01000611.1_pt1 | contig 11122 bp, 9 predicted proteins | sample 728181 | NCBI WGS metagenome assembly LULK01 (sample SAMN03860291, study PRJNA289734) | marine metagenome | biome: seawater column; feature: ocean; material: water; isolation source: Red Sea water column Station 169 - depth 10m | place: Saudi Arabia: Red Sea | collected 2011-10-15 | depth 10 m | reverse complement strand
AGTTTTCTTGTGTTTTTTTGTTTTTATTTATTACTTACTTAATCTCTCTTTAATTTTGTTTACTATTCTATCCTTGTCTAATTGATAGTCTTTTCTCTGTTCAGATATCCCTCCGATTGATGGAAAATGATCAGAAATTCCAAAATTAATTGTTTTAACTTTAATATTTTCTTCTGCAATAAATTCATTGATGGCTGAGCCGGCGCCCCCAGCAACAACATTATCTTCAAGTGTAACGATCAGCTCAGAATGATTTGCACACTTGATTATGCAAGAAGTATCTAATGGTTTGACGAATCTCATATCAATCAAATTTGCGTCTAAATCTTTACTTATTTCATCTGAGAGAGACAACATAGAACCGAAACTTAAGATAGAAATTTTATTTGTCTCGGAAAATTTAATTTCTTTAGATTTTCCAATCTCAATTTCTTCAAATTCAGTTGGTAGATCTGTTCCTAATCCAAAGCCCTTGGGATATCTAACTGCAGCTGGGCCTTCAAATTTATAACCAGTTTCCAATAACCTCCAACATTCTTCTTCAGAGGAGGGCGTCATAATAATCAAGTTTGGAATACACCTCATGAAAGATAAATCAAATATGCCAGAATGCGTTGCCCCATCCTCACCAACTAATCCAGCTCTGTCTATGGCAATCAAGAGATCAAGGTTTTGAATTGCTACATCATGAATTAATTGATCATATGCTCTTTGTAAGAAGGTAGAGTATATAGCTAGAACAGGCTTTTTCCCTTCGCAGGCAAGTCCGGCAGCAAAAGTCATAGCATGTTGTTCGGCGATTGCTACATCGTAGAAACGTGATGGGAATTTATCCGCAAATTCAACCATCCCTGAACCTTCTTTCATAGCAGGAGTGATTGCAATAAGGGAAGGATCAATATTTGCTTTTGAAGTTAGCCAAGAACCAAAAACATCTGAATATTTCATACCTACATTTTTCTTCTTTGATGCATTTGGATTTTCCATTTTTGTGATCGCATGGAATCCAATTGGATCAATCTCTGCAGGTTTAAATCCTTTTCCTTTTTTAGTAATTAGATGAAGAAGTTTAGGACCTGAGGTATCGTTTAAATTTCTTAAAGTTCTAATTATTTCCTTGACGTTGTGCCCATCCATGGGTCCGACATAATTAAAGCCAAGCTCTTCGAATAAAGTTCCAGGCGCAACCATGCCTTTGATATGCTCTTCCGCTTTACTAGCAAATTTTCTTGCAGAAGGGATCAATCTTAGAGCCATTTTTCCTCCTTCTCTTATTTGTGTATACCATCTACTCGACCAAATTCTTGCCAGGTAATTGGATAACCCGCCAATGTTTTTCGAAATTGACATATTGTTATCATTGAGTATTACCAACAAATCTTTATTGAGATTGCCAGAATGGCTCAAGGCTTCAAATGCCATACCAGCTGTTAATGCTCCGTCACCTATAACTGCTATAGCTTTTTCATTCGAACCTACTGTCATACCCAGAGCTGCGCTTATAGAAGTGCTTGAATGACCTACACCAAAAGTATCAAAGATGCTTTCTTCTCTTGAAGGAAACGGATGTAAACCATCTTTTTGTCTCATAGATGACATTAAGCTTTTTCTACCGGTAATAATTTTATGAGGATAGGTCTGATGACCAACATCCCAAACTATCTTATCCTTAGGTGAATCGAAGACATAATGAAGAGCAACTGTGAGCTCTATGACACCTAAACCAGCCCCGAAATGCCCACCTGTTTGTCCAACAGAGAATAAAAGAAATTCTCTCAGTTCGTCACAGAACTCTTCTAATTGATTTTCTTTTAGCTGTTGTAAGTCTGAAGGTGAATTTACTCTATCTAGTAAAGGAGTTTCAGGACATTTATCTGGAATGGAATCAAATACTTTCACTCTATTTTAATTTGTTCTTTCAACTATGAATTTTGATAATTCAACTAGCTTTTCAGTATTGTAAGGGAGAGATTTTAAACACTGAATAGCTTCGTTACACAAGGATTCGGCTCTTGAACGGGATTTTTCAATTCCAATTAATTTCGGGTAAGTATTTTTTTTTAAATTTTCGTCCGAATGAGCTGGTTTACCCAAGTCTTCAGTTGATGAGGTGCAATCTAAAATATCATCCTTTATTTGAAAAGCTAGACCAATGCATTCTGCAAACCTAATGAATGCTTTCATATCATCTTCAGGCAGATCTTTCTTCAAAAGACAAGTAGCATGGACGCAGGCAGAAATTAATTTGCCTGTCTTTAGAACGTGAATCATATCCAGTTCTTCAAGAGAGATATCAATATTTTCAGATTTAATATCTCTATTTTGGCCTTCTACCATTCCAAAAGGCCCACAAGCCTTCGAAAAAATACTAATAATTTTAATTTTGGTTTCAGCAGATAAATTAGGATCATTGATGTCAGTAATTATTTCCAATGCTAAAGGTTGGATAGCATCACCAGCAAGAATAGCTGATGCCTCACCAAATTTTATGTGACATGAAGGCTTACCTCTTCTCAAATCATCATTATCCATAGCAGGCAGATCATCATGGATCAAAGAGTAACAGTGAATAAGTTCTCCAGATACTGCCATAGCATCAATGGTTTCACTTTTGAGATCTAAATTAAGGGAATCTGCAACAAGATATATTAGTTGGGGCCTTATCCTTTTTCCGCCATCCAGAACAGAATAATGGATTGCTTCTGTAATGTTTGAAAAATCTCTCGCAGGCAAAGCTTTGTTAAGAGCTTTCTCAATTCTTTTTTGATTTCTTTCTAAAAAAGATAAATCATCAATCATTTGATATATCCTCAAAAGAAACATCTTCTCCTTCTTTAGAGGATAATTTTTTAATTTTTAGTTCTGCATCCGAGAGCATCTTTTGACAAGCTTTAGTTAAAGAAATGCCTTTTTCATAAGCTTTTATTGAATCTTCTAAAGATAAGTTTCCTTCTTCTAAGCTCTCGATAATTTTTTCTATTTCATCGAGAGTAGACTCAAAATTAAGTGATTTTTTTTTACTGTTGCTGGACATTTACTTTTTTACTGAATATTTCAAATTTTGAAAAAATTTCCTTTAGTCTCGAAGGCAAAATTAGCCATGCTGGAGTCACAAAGAGAGTTAATATAGTAGCAAAAGATAATCCCCAAACCAGGCCAAATGCAAGGGGTTGCCAGTAAATAGCTACTCTTCCGCCAACACCAATTTCTCTTGAAATAAAATCTATACCAATACTACTAGCTAGAGGCAATAATCCGACTACAGTGGTGAATGAGGTTAAGAAAACAGGTCTTAATCTCTGAGCACAGGTTCTAATAAGGATGTCTTTCTCTTTTAAATTTATAGAGTTTCTTTTTAAAACATTATAAGTATCAACAAGCACAATATTGTTATTAACAACAATTCCAGCTAAAGCCACAACTGATAATCCAGTAAATAATACGCTGGTAAGAGATTGAGTTACTAAGAGGCCTAACTGCACACCTGCAGTTGATAGAACTATGGCAAATACAATGACAAAAGCCTGATAAAAACTATTTAATTGAGTAACAAGAAGCATAGCCATAAGGAAAATTGAGATCATTCCAGCCGTAGCAAAAAAAGCAGCCGCTTCCTCGGTTTCCTCTTGCTCTCCACCAAAATTAAAACTAATTTGGTTAAATTCTATATTTTCATCTATCCAGGCATTAATCTGAGAAATCACGTTTGAAGGAACTGCATTTTCCAAGTAATCAGCTGTTACAGTATAAGCTCTTTCCCCATCAACTCTTCTTATTGAGGGAACATCAAGTTTTGGAACCACCTCAACAAAACTACTAAGAGGCATCAATCCTTCTCGAGTAGGAATATTTAATTCTCCCAGTTGATCTAGTCTTCTTTCAGACTCAGGATATCTAACTCTTATTTCAACTTCATCCTCAACGTCTTCTGGTCTGTATTCTCCAAGTCTGAGGCCATTTGTGACAAATTGAACAGCCGCTCCAATTTCAGAAGTTGAGACCCCAAATAACGAAGCTTTTTCTTTATCAATATCCATTGCCCATTCAATTTTTCTTACTGGAATTGTTGTTTTAACGTTATCTACTCCATCAATTGAAGACTTCATGAATTCTTCAAGAGCTATTGTTGCTTCGTAAACAACTCTGGAATTTTGTCCTGATATATCAATTTCAATTGGAGCATCAATAGGTGGTCCTCCTTCTTCTCTTCTCACATTAAATTTAAGGCCCGGAAATTCTTTGCTTATCTCTCTGATCTGATCAAGCACTTGATAGCCATTAAGACCCCCAATAATTTCATCTTCTTCAAGAAATGCAAGCTCGACCATAAATCCACCGATGCCATCAGACGAGCCTCTACTTCGGGGATCTCCTGCAGAGTTTCCACCCGTAAAGGTTGATAACTTTATAATTTCAGGAATTTGAACAAGCTCATCTTCAATCTGCTCAATAAGTTCTAATTTCTCATTCGCATTTAAATTTCCTCTTGCTTCAACATTTACGCTGACGAAGGTGGGTTCACCCTCTGCAAAAAAAGTTGAGCCGGCACCATGTCTCGCTTGTAGGAGAAAAATTGTATAAACGAGCAGGATTACAAAAAATAAAACTTGAATAGGCCTAGAAAGAATAAAGTCCAATGATCTAGCATAAGCACCGGTTATTCCAGGAAGCTCTGTAGGATCTCCGTTTTCTAACTTTGAGGTGTTTTGAATTGACTCTTGGCTTCTATTTCCAATACTGCCAAACAAAGATCCTATGGCTGGAGTAAATAGAAGAGCGTAGATTAGTGAACCACCCAAAACTGCAAATACTGTGACAATAAGAGTTCTCAGGAAGCTTCCAGAAAGAGAGTCCCAAAAAAGGAGTGGGAAAAAAGCGGCTAAAGTCGTCAGATTAGATGCTATTACTGGCCAGAACATCCTTCTCGCAGCTAGTTTATAAGCTGTTGTTTTATCCAATCCTTCTGCCATTTTTCTATCGGCAAATTCAATTACAACTACAGCTCCATCAATCAACATTCCCAAAGAAATCAGTATTCCAAAACAGACTAAAAAGTTAAATGATGTTCCGTATGCATTTAGAATTATCATTCCAAAGAAGAAACACAGTGGAATTGCAGCGCCGACCATTAATGAAGATCTAATACCCATAGTAGCCAAAGCAACTGCCATTACCAACACTAAAGCAGTAACAACATTACCCATAAGTTCTTCTAACATGACTGTATTCCAGGCAGTTCTATCTTCTGTGATGACTATTTCGAGAGAAGGAGGATAAAGTTCTTTTTTCTGATCCAATAGCTTATTAATGGCCTCGACTGCATCAAGCTCATTGGCATCCGTTCTTTTTACAACTTCTATGGCAACGGTATTCTTGCCATTGACCTTTGCATAAGTTTCTTGATCTTTATATGACCTTCGAATCTCAGCTACATCTTCTATTCTTATTACAGCGTTTCCTCTTTTAATAAGTGGAATTTTTCTTACATCACTGACATCTTCAAAAATCGAAGGAACTTTAACTGCAAATGTGCCGGTGCCTGTTGTTATTAAACCAGCAGGAATTACCCTATTGTTTTGAGAGATTGCATTATAAAAATCTTGCGCTGTTATACCGAAACTCTCTAATCTAGTTCTATCAACTTCTACTACTAGAAGGTCTTCCGGAACCCCAGCCAAATTTGCTTCAAGTACGAGCGGGATACTTTCAACATCTGATCTTAAATCTTTAGCAATATAATTAAGTTCTCTTTTTGATAATTCGTTGGATACAAGATTTATTCGCATTATTGGGAATCTTGAAAAATTAAAGTTACTGACCATTGGCTCTTCAGCATCAGTAGGTAATTTAAAAGCTACTTCATCTACAGCATCTCGGACATTTGTTTTTGCGATGTCTGGGTCAAAATCATTGGGGAACTCAACGATCACAGTGGAGAAATCCAATCTACTATAAGATTGAACTCCTTTAACATCATCTACTGTTAAAAGTCTTTTCTCTAGTGGTCTCGATATGAGTCTTTCTGCATCTTCTGGTGAAACACCTTCGTAAAAGGTGCTGACCATCACAAAGGGAACATCTATATCTGGTTCGGAGGCATTAGGAATTTGGCCATAAGAAAAAATGCCCCACGTTAAAACGAGGAACATCATTGTTAAGGTAGTTCTGTATCGATCTACAAAAAAATCAATTAATCCTTTCATTAGAATCCGTAAATCTGCTATCTAAAGCTATACCTACTTTTTCTCCTTGGGATACGTAATCTTGCCCGACTGTAATGATTGTTGAAATAGTATCAAGACCAGTTATCCATGCTCCAAAGCTGGTGTCTTCAATTAGTTCAATTGATTTGAAGGCAACTAAGCCATCCTCATCAATGGTTCTAATACCTAAATCGCCATTAGCATCTAAACGCAAAACTGAAACTGGTACCAAATGAGCTAATCTTTCTGTTCCCTTAAGAGTTACTTCAGAAGTCATCCCATCTTTTATTTCAGACTCTGGGTTGGGAACTGATATTTCTACTCTAAAAGTTCTAGTGACTGGGTTGGCTGATGAAGAAATGAATTTAACATCCCCTTCAAAAACTTTTCCATTGTTTAATTCAACCTTCGCTTTAGAATCTAGAGAAATTTCTGACATATCGTTTTCAGATATCTCTGCCGAAATAAGAATTGGATTAAGATCTAATACAGTCGCGCAAATACCTTGTCTTGGCAGAAAGTCTCCTACATCCAGATCAATCCTGTCCACTATTCCGTCAAAAGGTGCTTTGACAGATGCAAAGTCTAGATCTTGAAAAGCCCTTTCATATCTGGCTTTTGCAGCTTGCAGCTGGCTATTCGAATAAAGCCCCTCATCAAATAATTTTTTTGCAGTTTCGTAATTCAAAGAAGCTTCCTTAGCTACTTCGTCTTTATCCCCGACAAAAATTTGGCATATTGGACTTCCTTTTTTGACAAATTGTCCTTGGGCAACTGGAAGGCCAATGACTTGACCTGACGTCTCAGCTCTTAATTGAACATTTTTATCTGCCTCCGCAGAACCTTTCAAAATAATATTTCTGGCAAAAGGCTGAGCAGATTGTTTCATCACTCTGACAGTGGTTTCTTCAATGACAACTTGCTTGGTAGGAATTTCTTTTTCCACAAAAAAACCTGAAATCATCCAGATGGATGCAAAAAATAAAAAGATTCCTGCAGATTGTAAGTTTGAAATCGAAAGTATCGATTTTAAGATTGAGCTTAAAAATTTCATGTATTTAATATGGAGACGAAAGGGATTATATCAACTTAGCTATGTATTACATGCTTTTTTATCTTATGACAGTAAGCATGTCAATAATTAACCAGAATGTTTTTCTTTTAATTTTTCAAGAAGGTGAAGTTGTTCTTCTTGAGATAGATTAGTTTTGCTTTCTTTTATTGCATTTAATTCTGGAAGATAAAAGTTGCTGGCATCGCATAGGTAGTCCTTTATTGAATCGGACATAAGAGACTGAAACTTTTCAAAACCTTCTCTTTCTTCGGAGCGCCTTAGATCAGCCCAACCAAAGTTTTTAGCCGTTTCATATATCAAAGGATGTGACCATTTGAAATTTTCAGGCTCATCTGACCCTAAACAGGCCTCTGCAAAAGCCGACTCAATAGACTGAATTCCCTCTTTTTTTAGGTAATGACTTTTAATTTCTTCTAATGTTTGACTCAGCGATGGAAGATATTTTGATTTTGAAGTCAATTCATCAATTGCTTCGAATATCAAATCCAAAGAGAAGATTTCTAATTTTTTGAGCCACAATTGTTTTGCTAAATTTAAACTAACTTCATCCTTAAAAGCTTTATGAAATTGATTGTGATAAGTAATTTCCAATTGAGCAAAAATTAGATTAACCAACTCTATGTGATTATTTGGAATTTTTATTTTTTCGCCCATTCGGTATTAGAAAGCCTTTCCAATATATTAGAACTTTTTTTTGAATCCTTTTCCCAAGAATTCTTTATAAAGTTTATAAATTTATTGTTCCAGTTTGGCGAAATTTCTCCAGCATCAATCCAATAAAGTCTAAATTCAGGTATTTTTGATTCTATGAAATCAACTGGAATATTTGTTACCTCCAAAACCTTTATGCAATCCTCACTGGGTAGCCAATCTTTTGACATAGGTTGATCTTCTTTATCACTATCAAGCTTAAAGTTTTTTCTAGCCCACTGTTTTTTTGCATGATTTAAAAAAGTGGAATTCCAAGAGTTGGATTTAATCCTTTTTTCTTTCCAAAATAAAATAAACTCCGGCAGCAGGCTTTCAATGAAAGAATCACTTATTTCTAAACCTTTAAGAATTGACCTGGCATCCTCTGAGGGCTGCCAGTTCTTATCTATGAGAACTTTCTTCGATTCTTGATATTCAATTTTTTCCTTTTCTCTCCAATTTTTCAAAGCGTATTGAAGAAATTTTGCCTCCTTTAAATGCGGCTTTAAATCTTTTCCTTTCCAAAATAAATTAAAACTTGGAAGCTGATCTCCTAAGAAATCCTGTTCGATTCCTAAATTGCATGCTTGTTTGACTAAATCTTCACTAGGATAAAAATTCATGGACTCATCTGAATTGGAAGCATTGTCCTTGGCAGAAATATTGTTGAAAAGGCCTAAATTATTAAGTTTTTGATAAGAATTTTCTATTTGCGAAACATCCAAGAACCTAAATTCATCCTTCAGAATACTCAAGGAAAAGTTTTCTCGATTGTTTTGGAAAAAGTCTAGGATGATTGCTTCAGTAATTCCAAGAGATTCTGCAATTTCTTTTGAGAAAGTGTATTTTTTCCCTGACATTTATGCTGAAACCTTCATATTCTGTCTTCTATTTTTGACAGCACTTGAAAGCAAATTCAGCATAATTTCTGTATCTTCCCAGCCAACGCAAGCGTCGGTGATACTTTGTCCGTATTCGAGTTTATTTTTATTATCGGAGCTTTGGTTTCCCTCAATTAAATTGCTTTCAATCATGACTCCAATGATATTTCTAGATCCAGATGATATCTGGTTACAAAGGTCTTGATTTACAATCAACTGTTTTTTGAACTGTTTGCTGCTATTCCCATGACTCATATCAACCATGACAGAATCTATTAATCCATTTTCTTTAAGTATTTTTGATGTTTCTTTTATGTCTTTGTCTTTGTAATTAGGCTCGCTTCCTCCTCTAAGGATCACATGACAATCTTGATTACCCGCTGAGTTGAAGATAGCTGACTTACCCTCTTTGGTAATGGATAAGAAGATGTGTGAATGACTAGCAGCCTTTAGTGCATCAACGGCTACCTTTACTGACCCATTAGTGCTGTTTTTAAATCCAACAGGACAAGATAACCCAGAAGCTAATTCTCTATGAATCTGACTCTCAGTGGTTCTAGCTCCAATAGCTCCCCAAGATATTAAATCTGAGATATATTGCGGAGTGATAATATCGAGGTATTCTGTACCTGCAGGCAATCCTAATTCATTTATTTCTAAAAGAAGTTTTCTGGCAGTTTTTAGCCCCTTATTTATGTTGAAGCTGTTATCAATATCTGGATCGTTTATCAAACCTTTCCATCCAATTGTGGTTCTAGGTTTTTCAAAATAAACCCTCATCACTATTTTGAGTTCTTTCGATAAATCATCAGCAAGCGGCTTTAATTTTTTTGCATATTCTATGGCAGCCTTTGGGTCATGAATGGAACAAGGACCTACTACAACTAATAAACGATCATCCTCTTGCTTAAGAATTGAGGATAGTTCATTTCTTGATTCGTAAACCAGCTTTGATGCTTTTGAAGACAGGGGTAACTTGTCAATTAGCTTGATTGGAGGTGTGACCTCCAAAAGCCCTTTAATCCTAGTATTGTCTGTTAAATATTGCATAATTCTTTAAGTGAAAGCATTTTATATATAATCTCTTCAATTTAAAGGTTTTAATCTAAATATACAGTGAAAATTTCTCTAGTACAGGAAAATCCCGTTGTTGGCGATATAGATGGTAATACTTCTATAGCAAAAGATTACATTTTGAAATTTGAATCATCTGGTTCAGATCTCATTGTATTTAGTGAGCTATTTATTACAGGTTATCCTCCTGAAGATTTATTATTGAGAGACGATTTTCTTATTTCTGCACAAAAAAGTGTTGAAAATTTGTCATCATCAATAAAAAAATCAAAAGTTTTAATTGGACTACCAACATGGAAAGAAGGCAAAAGATTCAATTCTGCTGCTTTACTTGATAAGTCTGGAATCATTCAAATCTATGATAAACATGTTCTTCCAAACTATATCGAATTTGATGAAAAGAGATATTTTTCTAATGGCAGCTCCAAGAACTTCTTTCAATTAAATGATCTCAAAGTAGGACTTTCAATTTGCGAAGATATTTGGGATGAAGGATTTATAGATTTGCAAAAAGAAAATAATCTTGACCTTCTCATAAATCTGAGTGCTTCGCCATTCACCACCAGCAAGAAAGAAGAGAGAGGCAATGTTTTTGCCAAGATCTCTGAAAAGTTAAACATTCCTTTGATTTACGTAAATCAAACAGGAGGACAAGATGAACTGGTTTTTGATGGCACTTCCTCAGTAATCAATAAACAAGGTGATGTGACTATTGAACTTAAAAGCTTTGCGACTGATTCTATTCAATTTAATCATGAAGATTTAAATAATAGTTCAATCAAAGAAAAAACATCAAACAGATTGAAAGATCTTTATGATTCATTAGTTCTAGCTACAAAAGACTACGTAGAAAAAAATAACTTCAAAGGAGTGCTAATTGGTTCATCCGGCGGTATTGACTCTGCTTTGACAGCAACGATTGCAACAGATGCTCTTGGTTCAGAAAAAGTTAGAACGATAATGATGCCTTTTAAATATACTGCAGACATTAGCATCAATGATGCTGCGCTTTTGGCAAAGAATTTAGAAATCAATCATCAAGAAATTCCAATAGAGAAGGTTTATGACGCTCACATGAGCAAGCTTTCTGAAATTTTTAACAATAAAAAAATTGATAAAACCGAAGAAAATTTGCAGTCAAGAATCAGAGGAGTGACTCTGATGGCAATTTCAAATAAAGACGGTTTATTAGTTCTCAC
>LULK01000874.1_pt1 | contig 11142 bp, 10 predicted proteins | sample 728181 | NCBI WGS metagenome assembly LULK01 (sample SAMN03860291, study PRJNA289734) | marine metagenome | biome: seawater column; feature: ocean; material: water; isolation source: Red Sea water column Station 169 - depth 10m | place: Saudi Arabia: Red Sea | collected 2011-10-15 | depth 10 m | reverse complement strand
TTGTGGAATAAATGCTCTGAAAAGCTTGAAAATACGCTTTCTCAAGAAGATTTCAATACATGGATCAGACCCTTAAAAGCCTCGCAAGAAAAAAATACATTAGAATTGGTGGCCCCAAATGATTTTATCCTAAATTATATTGAAAAAAATTTTGCAAAAGAAATAAAAACTCTAGTCAAATCAAATTCAAAAAAAAACATTAATCTGGTTTTTAAAACTTTTACTAAAGAGAAATTTGTCGATAAATATCAAAACACATCTAAAAATGCAGAAATAAAACTTGTAGATGGCTACACTTTTGACAATTTTGTTGAAGGTAAATCAAACCACCTTGCACTTGCGGCTGCAAAACAAGTAGCAGCAAACCCTAAGGGAGACTACAATCCTCTATTTATCTATGGCGGTGTTGGTCTTGGTAAGACCCATTTAATGCATGCTGTTGGCAATCAAATATTAAAAAATGAACCAAAGAAAAGAATTGTTTATGTGCACTCTGAGAAATTTGTTTCTGACATGGTTAAGGCCCTTCAACTAGGCGCAATGAATGAGTTTAAGTCTTTTTATAGGAATGCTGACGCCCTTTTAATTGATGATATTCAATTTTTTGCAGGCAAAGAGCAGTCTCAGGAAGAGTTTTTTCATACTTTTAACGCCCTGCTTGATAGAAACAACCAAATGATTTTAACTTGTGACAAATATCCAAAGGAAATTGATGGTCTTGAAGAAAGACTAAAATCAAGGCTTGGATGGGGTTTACCGGTTGTAATAGACCCACCTGAACTTGAAACCAGGGCAGCGGTTTTATTAAATAAAGCCAATACAATGGGTGTTGTTTTACCGAATGACTGTGCGATTTATATAGCGCAAAGAATAAGATCAAACATAAGAGAGCTTGAAGGAGCTCTCAAGAGAGTGGTTGCTAATGCAAGATTTACCAATCAAGAAATTGATTTAGCCTTGGTTAAAGATGCTTTGAAAGACCTTTTTGTTATTTCTGCAAAAATGGTTAGCATTGAGAATATTCAAAAAACTGTTGCTGAGTATTACAATATAAAACTATCTGATTTGCTTTCAAAAAGAAGAAGCAGGTCAATAACAAGACCGCGACAAATGGCAATGGCTCTTACAAAACAACTAACAAACCACAGCTTACCCGAAATTGGCGAGGCCTTTAATGGTCGTGATCACACCACAGTTTTGCATGCTTGTAAAAAAATAACCGATTTAAGAAAAGAAAGCCCCTCACATGAAGAGGATTACAGAAATCTTAATAGGGCGCTTACCAATTAATGGATTTTTATATATTAAAAGAAGAGATTGTTAAATCTCTCAACCTTACCTTGGGTGTTGTTGAAAAAAGACAAACTCTACCCATATTGTCTAATGTTTTAATTGAGGTAGATGAGTCATCCCTGAAACTAACCGCAACCGACCTGGAAAGCGAAATTTCAACAACTTCAACAATTTCGAACTTCAATAGTGGTGGCAAAACTACCGCGCCAGCAAGAAAACTTAGTGATTTATGTAGATTGCTGCCAGATATGGCTGAAATACACTTTTTTCTAGATGGAGATAATTTAAAAATTGAGTCAGGTTCTGGTAAATATAATCTATCAACTCTTCCAAGTGATGACTTCCCAGTGTTTGAGTTTGAGGATTCACAAGGACAGATAAACATTTCTTCAGAAAACTTAAAAACTATAATAATGAAGACATCTTTTGCAATGGGCAACCAAGACTGGCGGCATTATTTAAATGGTTTATTCATATCAATTGATGATAAAAATATTACATCAGTTGCAACAGATGCCCATAGACTGGCTTTAGCTTCTTCTACCCTCAACGAAGCGTCTATGGAAACTACTGATGGAATTGTTCCAAGAAAATCAATTAATGAAATCGGAAAGTTAGTAGGTGACAACTCTGAAAATGTTCTTATAAAAATTTCGCAATCATCTATTTTGGTTGAGGTGGCTGGAACAAAATTTGTAAGTAAATTAATTGAGGGCAAATTCCCAGACTATGAACAAGTTATACCAACTGGTGAAAGCTCACTTCTTGTAATAGATAGAAAAAACTTTTCAGATAGTCTTAGCAGGGTAAGTGTATTGTCAAGTGAAAAATATAAAGGGGTAAGGATAATAACAAAGGAAAATTCACTCAACATTTCTGCCAATAATCCTGAGAAGGAGCAAGGCGAAGAAGTTGTTTCATGTGAATATAGTGGTGAAGAAATTGATATAGCTTTTAATGTCAATTATCTGCAGGAAATTTTATCCACCATAGACTCTGAAAAAATTGAAATTAATTTTTTTGGTTCTGAAAAAAGTTGTTTGATAACAGATCCAAATTCAGCCACTACTAATATAAAGTGCCCATAACAAAAATCTCTTTAAACAACTTTAGATGCTTTAAAAATTTAGAATTGTCTCTATCACCAGGAATAAATTTTTTTTTCGGATCTAATGGTTCTGGTAAAACAAGCATCCTTGAATCGGTATTTATTTTCTCAAGTGGCAAATCATTTAAGAGCTCAAATCTAACATCACTAATAAATTATGATAACGACAAATTTATCCTAAAAGGCTTTGATAATAAAAAAGGATATATTGTTGAAATTGAAAAAAGTAAGAATAAAACAATTTCAATTTCTTTAAATAACAACAAAACTAACACAAGCAAATTAGTAAAAGAGTTTCCGTGTACACCAATCCACAACAACACATTTTCTTTTGCTGACGCATCTCCAGACTTTAGACGCAAACTTGTTGACCGCTCAATTTTTATTGCAGAGGATAACTTCTCCAAGGTATGGTTTTCTTTTTATAGGTCATTGCGACAAAGAAATTTTTTGTTAAAAAATAACCGTATATCAGATATATACAACTGGAATACTAAACTCGCTGATGAAGCAGAGAAGCTAACCAAATACAGGAAAGACTTTTTTGAAAAAACTTTAAATGAGTTTTATCTTTTGATTAATTTACTTAAACCAGAAGATGTTTTTGATTTTTTTAACTTTATTAAAATTGAGTTTTCTCAAGGATGGGCTCCAGAGAAAAGCTACCTTGATGTTCTAAATGAGAACAAAGATATTGATATAAAAAGAAGATCAACAACATCTGGTCCACACAAATCAGATATTAAATTTTTTATAAATGATATTGATGCAAGACAAATTCTATCCAGGGGCGAGCAAAAATTTTTTTCAATAATTTGGTCTTGCGCTCAACATGAAGTATTAAAAAAACATTATGAAATTGATGCAACGCTTTTGATAGATGATATAAAGTCCGAACTTGATGAAAGAGTTTTTAAGCTCTTTAGTGATTTGTTAAATCATATAAATACACAAGTAATCTTTTCCTGTATAGATGATTGTTTTAGTAGTAAAATAACATCTAGTTTTAATGAGTTTAAAAAGTTCCACGTGGAACAATTAGGAAAATAAACAATGGCCAAAAAATCACAAGAAGCCAAATATGACTCAAGCAACATCCAAGTTTTAAAAGGTTTAGAAGCGGTAAAAAAAAGACCGGGAATGTACATTGGTGACACTGATGACGGGTCCGGATTACATCATATGGTTTTTGAAGTTTTGGATAACTGCATCGATGAGGCAATGGCAGGATATTGTTCTGACATTAAAGTAATAATTAATAAGAACGGATCAGTAACAATTGAAGATAATGGTAGAGGGATACCAGTAGATGTTCATAAAAAAGAGGGCGTATCTGCAGCTCAATTGATAATGACAACTTTACACTCAGGTGGCAAATTTGATGATAACTCTTATAAAGTTTCAGGTGGATTGCATGGTGTTGGAGTTTCAGTTGTTAATGCTCTTTCAAAAAAACTAACCCTAGAAGTTCATAGAGACGGTGGAGAATATTTTCAAGAGTACTCAGATGGAAAGCCTAAAGCAAAATTAAAAAAAGTAAAAAAATCAGACAAGACTGGAACAAAAATAACCTTCTTTCCTTCTGAGAAAATATTCACATCGATTGATTTTGAGGTTGATAGAATTTACAAAAGAATTCAAGAATTGTCATTTTTGAATGCAGGGGTTTCAATTAATGTTGAGGATAAAAAATCAGGCAAGTCAAAAAAATTCAAAAACAACGGAGGGCTATCAAGTTACGTCACTCACTTAAGAGGAAGAAAACAAACAGTCTCTGATATTTTTGAATGTTCAGCAACTGATAATGATGTTGGTGTTGAGATCGCTATGCAATGGACAGATTCTTATACTGAAAATGTTTTGTGCTACACAAATAATATTCCTCAAAAAGATGGTGGAACACATTTAGCTGGATTTAGAGGAAGTCTTACAAGGGTGCTGAAATCTTTTATTAAAAAAGAGAATGCTAAAAAAACTCCTACAGATTTGCTTGGAGAAGATGTTCGTGAAGGTTTAATAGCAATAATATCTGTAAAAGTGCCTGTTCCTAAGTTTTCATCGGGATCGATGTAGATTATAGAAGTCCAAGTTTTAAAAATATTATCGGTATGAATGTAATATTCAAAAGGTGCCGGTGGATCCACTTTTATATGAACGTTTAGACCTCTTTTTTCATGCCAATGGTAGTGTGGAAATTTATCACACAGAGCTCTGGCATTGTCCAGCACTGCCTGACCAATCTCTTGGATTTCGTCTATAAAATCTATGCCCCAGTCTTTCCACTGTGCTGGATATAGGTATATTGGAGCGTGTAGAGTATTATTATTTTTGTATATTTTATCTATCCATTGGGCAAATTGTCCCAACGCACCTGTTTTGGGATCGCTATGTACTTTCCTCCATTGACTGGTTGAATCGTTGAACTCTTTGAATGAAGGGAAATCATCCCTTGTGAAACTTGTCCTGTCAGTGTCTTTATTGTTATAATTTTTCAACCTGTCTCGGTCAATGTTTACTATGGACTTTTTTAATTTGTCGAAACTATCAGCAGGCAAGGCATCTGGGAATTGTGCATAAGGCCATGGGTCAGTTTGGGTGGTGGCCTCCAAGCATCTGTTTACAAAATATTCTCCTAATGATGTTGTCATCCTACGTATTTACTGGAAAACATAAAGCGGTGTTAATTCTTTGTTTTATTTTTTTTTGAGTCTTTTTTCAATCTCTGATTTTGCTTCTTTTACCGCACCGAGTATGGTTTTCCTCATATCTAATTTTTTGCTTTTGAGTGCGGCTATTGCAACATTCTCAAGATCGTTAACAATTTCTTCTAATTCATCGATGGAACAATCTTTATATCTTTTGTAACTAGAATCTGTCATGACACTTTTATTTAAATGAAAAAAATTTTGAATTAACCAATAACAAAACTATGGGGAGTGCCGCCTTCTGAGTAATTTCCTATCTCTGCTTCTAGTTTCTCCATCTCGGCTTGTCCTTGACTTTTTAAAGCGTCACCGTTCAGTGAAGTGCCACCTTGTGGACCTGCAATGGTATTGAACTTTCCCCTTGCTTCTCCTATCATAACTTTTGACACAGCGAGGGTGTAATCTCTGATCCATGGCTTGGCATATATGTCCTTGAACAGTGTTATGTCAGGTCTAAAATTGTCGGTGTGCATTAGGACAGTTTCGTTATCTGCTCTGGGTCTTTGTGTGATTGTTAATTTTTTAGTTGCTACATCAAAATGGAACTGTATGAAACTTCCAAACAATTTACCCACTAATTCCTGGTATGAAGCAAAGGCGTAGTAAGTGGCCAAGCCACCTGTTGCACCTGCCCTTAAAAGATATGTGTTTGTGTATGCTAGGTTGAAAGGTTCAAATAATGTACCACCTTCTCCACCTTCTGTTCTTGATCCTACTGTCCTTCTATTCAAGTTCCTTACATTTATAATCTCATCCGGTAAGATATATGTGTTTTGATTTTTCTTTAGTTCTAGAAAAGCATAAGATTCTTCGACAGCATTTGATGATCTCTGTCTAAATTTATTTACGGCTCTTTCCAGTGCCGTTTGGTAGTGTTTTGGGTCTAATTCGACGTCGATCATGCCCTCACCGAGGTTATTTTTCACGTAATCGAATATCTCTTGTTGACCTGTTTGTAGTTCTGACATACACATATTTATAGCCTTTGCCTGTGCAATAAATATGTGTGATATGCCAAGATTATCCATTTTCAAGCCAGAGAAGGGCAATGACTACAAGTTCTTTGATCGCAACATCAAGGAGATGTTCACTGTGGGTGGAACTGACCTACACTTCCACAAATATTTAGGGCCATATGATCAAGGTAGTACTAATAAAGACGGCGACGCAAGTCCAACTTTGCCTCAGTATTCGGGCGACAGTCTAAACGAAAGGACAATTCAAGATTTGTTATTTTTAGAGAACAGGGACAGGAAATATGCTAGTGATATCTACATAGTAAGGGGCATATACAATGTACAAGATGCCGACTTTAACTTGTCACAGTTTGGAATGTTCCTACAGAACGATACATTATTTTTAACTGTTCATCTTAATGACATAGTAGAAAGAATTGGCAGGAAGCCAATGTCAGGTGACGTGATAGAGTTCCCACACATGAAAGACGATTTTTCATTAGATGAAAGCATACCTATTGCCCTGAAAAGATATTATGTTGTTGAAGATGTAAATAGAGCCGCCGAAGGTTTTTCACAGACATGGTGGCCGCATTTGTTAAGATTAAAAATGAAATCCTTAGTTGATTCACAGGAATACAGAGATATTGTCGGAGATGCAACAACAGAGGGTTCTCTTGCCAATTACATGTCTACTTTTAACAGAGAAAAAACCATTAATGATCAAATTGTTGCACAGGCGGAAGCAGATGCTCCTAAGTCTGGTTTTAATTACAAGCAATATTATGTTGCACCAATCGATGAGAGGGGCAACATCAGGACTGACAATGTAAACACAGCAGATCAAAGGGTAAGCACTGATAAAACTGTAAACGCCGTAATCGACACACCGGCGGCATCACACTATGGTTTTTATCTTGACGGCGATGGTGTTGCACCAAACGGTCATCCTGCTGGATTCGGCATATCTTTTCCAAACTCAAACATAGACAAAGGCGACTACTTCTTAAGAACTGATTTTCTACCAAATAGGTTGTTTAGATATGACGGCAACAGGTGGGTAAAAATTGAAGATTCTGTAAGAATTAACATGACGAACAACGATTCGAGGGCAAACTACAAAACCGGATTTGTGAATAACACCACCACAGATACGATAAATGGTTTAACAACAGAACAAAGACAATCATTAACCAATGCATTGAAACCAAAGGCTGACAATTAAGAATGCTACATTTTTACGAAGGACAGATTAGGAAATTCTTAACTCAATTTATTCGAATATTGAGTAATTTTTCTGTTGAAACAGGAAAAGGAAAAGATGATCAAATAACATTAAGAGCTGTTCCTGTAATTTATGGAGATCCTACAAGACAGGTTGCAAACATAATTAGAAACAATAGTGAAAACGCACTAAATTATGCACCAAAAATTGCTTGTTATGTGAGAGAACTGAACTATGATAGGGAAAGAATGCAAAATCCTTATCACATAGAGAAACAGCATTTGAAAGAAAGGGGAGTTGATGCTGATGGCAATTACACTAATCAGCTAGGAGCAGGATATACTATTGAAAAAGTTATGCCATCGCCTTTTAGATTAGAGGTAACAGCAGATATTTTTTCTTCAAACACAGACCAAAAATTGCAAATTTTAGAACAAATTTTGTATTTGTTCAATCCAGATTTTGAAATTCAAAAATCTGACAATTACATAGATTGGACAAGTTTGAGTTATGTTGAACTCACAGGAATAACATTCAGTTCGAGGACCATTCCGGTGGGAGCAGAATCAGAGATAGATGTTGCATCAATGACTTTTTCAATGCCAATTTGGTTGTCACCACCGGTAAAAGTGAAAAAACTGGGTGTGGTGCAGAAAATTATAATGAGTGTGTACGAAGATGATGGTGGCATAGCAAAAGGATTGATAGACGGATCTCTGCTATCGAGAAGTTTCATCACGCCAAACAATTTTGGATTGTTGGTGTCAGGCAATCAATTAAGACTGTTGGGAACAACAGGGGTAAATGTTAAGTCAGGTGGGGATGGTTTCTATACAGGAGCTAGAGACCCAGGACTGGCTGACCCTTTCGAAACATTTGGACCTGCTGTGAACTGGAAAGTATTGTTAGAACAGTATGGCGTTGTAACAAACGGTACTTCACAAATCAGATTGACGCAACCAAACGGCAATGAAATTATCGGAACTATTGCCACAACAACATTAGATGATACAATATTACTTTACGACATTGACCAAGACACAATTCCGGCAAACACACTGACAGGAGTGAAAAAAATAATTAATCCGTTGACATTTGCACCGGGAACTCCTAGCAATGGAGATAGGTATCTAATAATAGATCAAATAGGTGACTCAACTGCAACTGTGCAAAGTTCAACATGGGGATCACTTGTGGCAAGCGTAGGTGATATTATTGAATATAGCAGTGCTGAAAGCAGGTGGAGAAAAGTCTTTGATGCATCAGATCCTGATTCTACACAACATTATGTTACCAATCTTAACACAGGAATACAGTACAGATTCAATGGTACAGAATGGGTTAAATCATACGAAGGTGTATACACACAAGGTAACTGGACCATAGTCATAGACGGTGGCTTCACTGCTAACGACGATGCTTCTGGACAAGACGCAACTACCCCTTGATAAATCACTGCTAATCTGTTACAATAAAGCATGAATAAAAATATTATATGTTCTGGTGCATTATTTTACAGCACATCTACCAAGCGGTTCATGTTCCTACAAAGGACGTCTGAGAAGACTAAAGGCATGTGGGGATTGGTAGGAGGCAAAACTAAATTTACAGAATCAGCGTTCGAAGGACTTAAAAGAGAGATCGAAGAAGAAGTTGGAGCCGTTCCCAAGTTTAAAAAAGTTATTCCTTTGGAAATGTTTACATCAAATGATGAAAAATTTTTCTTCCACACTTATCTTATTGCAATAGAAACTGAATTTATTCCTAAACTTAATGGTGAACATTCTGGGTACTGTTGGACTGCCTTTGAATGCTGGCCAAAAAATCTTCACATGGGTCTAAAAAATCCTTTGAACAACAAAAGTATCAAAGGAAAATTACAAACTATACTTGATTTAATTACTTAATTACCCTGCACTTATCTTTACAGTGCCGTTGTCGTTCCACAACTGTCCGTTATTTTTTGGATCTTTTGTTGGCAAGTCTGAAGCCATTACTTTGCCTTTGTTGTTTATCATTAGTGTGCCGTTGTCGTCGGGTAGATCTATGTTTCTTTTTGTAGTGGATGTGCCTGACACAAAAGTTTTTTTGCCGTCTTCTGTTTGCCATACAAATGGAACATCACGGTGTGCGTAGATGGCATTGTTGGCGACTGTCAATAAAGGTTTGTGTTGGCCGTCTTTTCTGCCGATTATCTGAATCACGCTTTGGTCCTGACCTTTCCTGTTGTCTTTAATGCTACCTTTTATTGAACCTATTCTGATCTCTTCGCCTGCGTCGTTTTGGCCTTTGAACTCGAGGAAGGTGTCTGCATTGATTGTGATATTTTTTCCTACTTTAAACATATATGGGTATTTATTGTTGTAGCCAAAAAAAAAGGCGACCCTAAAGCCGCCTTTTTGTTCTACTAAAAAGTATGAATATTTATTAGTTGTTAGTTCTCACTGCACAATTTACCAATTTGATGCCTGTATCGCTAGAACTTTCTAATGCTCTACCAATTACATGGAATGGTGAAATTGATTCGCCTGTAGCGGCCGCTCTTGCACAACCTTTTACTGATGAACTGACTAATCTTTGACCTTTAGTCACTGCACCTGTTACTCTGACTGGAGTTCTTCCTGTCATTGCAACAAAAGGATGTGAATCACTGTTACCTGCCGCGGCATTCATGGCATAAGCTGGTTGGCTAGAAATTACACCAAATACTTGATCAGATAATTCTGATGTTGTTTCAGTTATCTCTGCGTCACCGCCTACCATTACTACTGCACCTTCTGACATAGGAGCGTCTGCTTCGAAACGCTCCGCAACGTCCGCGTACTGTGCTGAAGTTGCTAGGGCGTGTACTACATTACACCTTACATCGACCAAGTTAACCTCTGATGCTGTAATATCTGATGGGCTTTCATTGTCTGTACCCCTTGCCGCTCTCAAGGCAGTAAAGGCACCACCCGCGTTACCGTGGATTGTTGTACCGTCATCTACAAAGCCTTCGTCCCATACCCAGAAAAGATCTTGTTCTGTGGTACTTGATGTTACACCTCTGTTGATAACCAGTCCGGAGTAAGTTGGCATACCAGAAGCGGCAGATACCGTTCTGTTACACTCAATAAAGTTATCCTCAACTGATAGTGTTGTCGTGTTAATGATTGTGTTAGTACCTTCAACAGTCAAGTTTCCGTTTACTTTCAAATCATTAGTGATCACTGTCTGTCCTGTAGCTGTGATAGTACATAGTCCTGAAGATGAGATAGTTAAGTTTGTACCATTACCCTCGATCTTCTCACCATCATCACCAAATGTAATACCAACGTTAGCTGGCATGTTTACATCTCCTGTAGCAGTCAAGTTTATGTCTGCACCTGAATTGACAGTTAGGTCAGTGTCATTAGATTCAATTTTTTCACTTCCATTGGCATCAAACACTAATCCAACGTTTTGTGGAATATGAACGTCTGTTGTTGCTGTTAAATTAAGTTGGTTACTTGAAGCTATTGTTAAATCAGTGCCGTCTCCCTCGATCTTCTCGCCATCGTCACCAAAGGTTAGACCAATATCCGCACCAATGTTGATATCACCGTTTGTGCCAACTGTGATTGTTAGGTCGGTATCGTCTGATTCAATCTTTTCGTGTGTACCAAATAATATTCCTACGTTTGCTGGCACAACTACGTCTGCCGTAGCTGTAAGGTTGATGTTGTTTCCTGAGATTGTTAAGTCTGTTCCATCACCTTCGATTTTTTCTGCATCGTCTCCAAATGTCAATCCGATGTTTGCTGGTATGTTTATATCAGCACCTGCTGTAAGGTTGATGTCACCAGTTCCTGTTGGATCTATTGTGATGTCTGCGTT